>Ga0315899_10002598_pt1 | contig 19898 bp, 2 predicted proteins | sample LakEriMetagenome_2_FD_203518 | JGI IMG/M metagenome (GOLD analysis project Ga0315899, IMG submission 203518) | Freshwater fungal communities from buoy surface, Lake Erie, Ohio, United States - Buoy 4 MA112 | ecosystem: Environmental > Aquatic > Freshwater > Lake | place: USA: Lake Erie, Ohio... | reverse complement strand
AATGTAGGATCATGTAATACACACACACACACACACACACACACACACACACACACACACACACACACACACACACACATACACAAAAACACACACACACACACACACACACAAACACACACACACACACACACACACACACACACAGTATTTTCTTCAGGTCACGACGCACGACGCCCCTTTGGACTTTGCTGTCACTACTCCTGCACAGTAGTCATCGCAAAAAATGATGACAATAATAAACAAAGATCAGAATACTCAACGTATCATTGAATCATGATCAACATTTAGCCTTGCATAATCATCAATTTTTTTTTTAAGCTTAGCATAATGATCACTTTTTTTTTGAATCATTGAATAATGATCAACATATCAGACCTCGATCGCAGACATAATTTGAATGAAACACTTGGCGGCTTCAAATTCCGTGTAATGCTCTTTGTTGATGATGCGATCTAGCAATTCTCCGCCGCGCACCTATAATACGTATTGATCATGATTGATTATGATAATTAATAGTAATAACTAATATTACAATATATATCAATTCTCTTCGTTGATGATGCGCGCGCGCGCTCGCGCTCGCGCTCGCACTGCCAATCTCGAACTCTCGCGCTCGAAATCTCACGAGCGCGCTCTCCCCGCACACACACCAGCTCCATCACGATGTATATATGGTTCGCCGACTCGTAGACGTTGTAGAGCGGAATACAATGAGGGTGCTTGACCTTCTTCATCACCTCGATCTCGTTGCGAATGTTGTCCATCGCCTGAAAATTTGCAAGGCATGAGGGAGAGAGCACGGAAGTCAGGGCGTGCCGGGGGGGGGGGGGAGGGGAGGTTGGCCCAGGGGCAGGCAAATGCACTCAGGCGTGGCCAAGTCTGACTGCTAACAGCTGGCACGGTGCTTTGCACATCAAGGGCGATACGCGCCCCGCCCCAAGGAAGGCCAGGGAGTGGACTTCGAGGGCGACAGTACGCGTGCGCGCGTGTGTGGGAGAGGGTTCAGAGTGATTTGGCCTTGCAGGTGGCCGAAGTGGGGGAGACAGACCTTTGAATTGCGGCCCCGTTTGGCTATTTTCTTATGCGTTGCGCCTGGAGGACAATGCCGAACCGGCCCCTCCCAATCTCTGCCCAAGACGGCGAAGACAACCACTTCAGCAGGGGGCGGCCGGGGACTCGCGCCCGGCCAGCATGCGCAGGGCCGAACGCTCGGCGGACGCTCTCTCCTGGTGTCTCCTTCCTCGTCCCTCCCTCCGTGCCTGTGCCCGTGCCCGTGCCTGATGCGTCCAGCTCACGGTACTGAGAACATGTTCTTGGCTTTTGGGAAGTTGGATGAGAGAAATTTCCTCACACGGCCACTGCAAAGGCCTGTGCGCGTACCAATCAGTCCGAGCACACTAGCACTGATCTTTGGAGGAATCGAGAGCATTGCGCGCCGACCATGCCTCATACTTTCTGACAGCAGTCGCCGCGTTGCTGCGCTTCATGAATTTTGATCGAATCGTGCCTTACACTGCGCGCAAGTGCACTGGCCAGCGACTGGTGAATGCGATGGGGGCGCCCCGGAGTCGGCGGCTGGCAGCGAACTCATGGGCAATCCTGGTGGCGGCGGCAATCCTGGCTGCAGGCTCACCGCACGTTGCGTCGAGCCCTGATTCGGGCGCCCTCCCGTTGTTCGCGGCGGGCCAGCCCATGGGGCACGCATGCCACCTCGGGATGTGCCTACGGCGTGGCCCTAGCAGCTGCATGCCGCCGCCGGCTGGGATTGCCAAGCGAGCAGAGACTGCTGGCGCACGCATCGAGCACTCGCTGTCTCCTGGCGATCAATTTCTGAGCCAGCTGCTGGCAGGCGCGACGGAGTCCGCGGCGTCGCTGCTCCCGACCGCTGCTGCTGTTGCCGAGCTCATCCCATACGATGATTTGGGCGCGATGAAACCCCGCTACAGCACGCATCTACACGTGCTCGACGATCAGGTCACGCTGCGAGTATCCCTCGTCGTCGTGGACCCGGGGCGGTATCAGCTTGTGCACGGGCTCGCTGAATCAGGCGGCCTCTCAGGCAGCTATTTCGACAATACTGCAATGCACGGCGAGCCCGAGCTCACGCGACTGGACAGCACCATCGATTTTGATTGGGGTACAGGGGCGGTCGCGGGACTGAGCGTTCTTGACTATGCAGGAGCGCGGTGGTGCGGATACCTCGGCGTGGACGACGTCCCAATGGCGAGGAAACATGCAGGTGGTGACAGGCACGTGTTGTGGCTAGACCTAGGCGCAACGACCGACGGGGCGCGCCTGTGGTTAAATGGGACATTGCTCATCGATGCTTGGGACCGTGGGCATGAGCGTTTACCGTCCGCAAACGTGCACCTTAGGCCAGGGGCGCTGAACAGCATCACTCTTGAGTACAAACATGAAAAGGGGCATGCTGCTGTACGGTTGCTGTGGAGTAGCGCGTGGAACACTTTGCAGCCTATTCCAGCGCGAAATTTATTTTCTGTTCGAGCTGTTGGGCCGCCGGTGCTTCTTCAAGTTGATAATGGGCGCCTTTTCGAAGCCTCCCTGCATGTGAGCCAAGGACTTTCGACTTTAACGGCAGGAGCAGCTGTCCCTTTCCAAATATCTGCCACGGATGTGTATGGAAACAAAGGTCGGTCGCTGCATGGCGGAAAATTGATTCTCAGTGCCACGGCGGATGTGCGAAACGTGTGGGGCGTGCAAACAAACACATCAAACGCATCAATTTGCAACGTGGACCCTGGTGTGGAAGCGTATGGCGATTCCACTGGGGAGTATGAAGGCCTTTTGCGGTTAACTGGAGCAGGGACCTACCAAATTGAGGCGTTTTACGGTGCTGCAGGTGCGCTGAGCGCCACCTACTACATAACTCATGACGAATTTACATTCCTCCCGCTGCAGACAGGCTTGTGGCAAGGGCCGCTGACCTCCAGACAGTCGAGCCAAGCAACCAGTGCCTCCCTGGTGTTTCGAGAAGGGTATGCAGCACGGTGGGCCGGATTTGTACGCATTCCAAATGCATCAGACTTCGCTTTCTACCCGAAAATTGAATCGTCCAGGGAAAGGGTAAAACTGTGGGTGGATGACCGCCTCGTAATCAGCCAGTGGACTAGCTTAATGACACTGCAGCTGAGTGTTACATTTGCTCCTGCAACTGCCGGGGCGCTTTACAGCATCAGACTAGAATATCATGATGGATTGATGAGCATGAGCAATGAAGTATCGAGCCCGGGCTTGTCTCTCGAATGGGAGTCTCCATCGGGCGTGGGAACATTAACAACCAGAGCAATCATACCGCAGACCTCTTTGTTTTCAGCTATGAAACTCGCTGGACAAAGTTTAAGAGTGCAGGCTGCTCCGGCACACCCGAAACATTCTTCATTGCAGTCAACTCCACTCGCAACGGCCGGGTCTGCGCACAGCTTCCATGTGCTCGTTCGGGATGAGTTTGGCAATATGGCGCCGACAAGCCTGTACACCGACGACAATGCAATGCAGTGCGAATCTCAGTTGTTGGAGGCGTTGATAGATCAAAATGGTATTCAGGTCGAGGCTACTCTGGAGAGGCATGTTGTTTGCGCAAGCTGTGCAATGCCCGAAGGCTACTCGGGCAGAGCTACACCGCTGAAAAGCGGGCTCGGGTCTCTCTGGACGCTGCTGGGTGGGTTCCATATACAGGGCAGTCCCATGCACCTTGATGTGAATCCTGGGACTGTAGTGGCGTCAAGGAGTGTTGCGCAAGGCAGTGGGCTTTCCATTTCCACAGCTGGTGCGCTTGCACAGTTCACGATTTTTGCGAAAGATGAACACGGAAACTTGGCCCGCCCTGATCCTCCAGGGCGCTTTGGCGTGGCTATCTACTTGGCTGGGTCGGAGGTAGGAAGTGCACGATATGTCGGCATTGATTATCTTAAGGCCCGAGCTGGAGTGGACATGTATCCGCTCGATATGGGACCGCACGACCTCGTGCCCCAGCAGCAGGATGCTTCTACGTGGAAGTTAGACTTTCGTTTGACGCGTTCTGGAGCCTACGTCGTAAATGTGAAATGGGCTGGCGAGCACGTGTGCGGAAGCCCTTTTTCGTGCACAGTTGAGTATGGGTCTACTTGCGCGGCATCATCCTATGTTCGCGGTAACGGACTTTCTGTGAGCACAGCTGGAATGCATGCATCATTTTCGATTTTCTCGCGAGATGCATACCACAATGTTCTTCTAAAGCAAGTGTCTTCGTCGGGTCTTTACTTTGTGCCCATCTTGTACTCGCAAGGGTCTGGTCTGCGTCCACTGCACCTGGGTATAAGGGCAGACGACCGTGCAGTACATCCAGTTCGATTCTCGACGACGCGAGCAGGGACACACAAGCTGGAAGTATCAATTGCATCTGCTGGGGGTCTTGCCGCAACATATTACAGCGAGCCGAGCCTGACACCGACCAGCGCGCAAGAAACTTATTCGTCGGGAAAAGTTGTGGACTGGTCATCTCGGGATAGTGTATACGTGCCAGGCTGGAATTCGGGCGCAAACGCACAACAATACGGCGCGCGGTGGTCGGGGTTGTTGCATGTCACGTCTACATCTGAACCAACCTACACCTTTTTCAGCAGTCTGCGCGTGGTTTCAGAGCGAGTTAAGCTGTGGATCGACAATTCCCTTATCGTAGATCAGTGGACTAGTCTCGCATCCACCCTGAAAAGCGGAAGCTTAAAGTTCGCTGCTAGAACGGGTCTATACGATCTTAAAATCGAATACCGTGACACCCAGCAATTTAACACAAGCCAGCGAGGCTTGCGAGTGGAGATGGAGCGAGATGGTGTTCGTTCGAAGCTGGCGACGTCGGACCTGTACTCAACTGTTCCTATCGCAAGTCCTTGGAGTCATCGTGCATACAGTGCTACAGCTGCTGCATATCAATCCACTGTGTTCGGAGGTGGACTAACGTTGTTGACTGCTGGAGTGTCCTCGGAAATAACCTTGGTTGCAAAGGATACATTCGGTAACGTGATTGACGAAAACGTTGAGTGGATTCAGAAAAGCTCATCGCCGACACGAGCGTATTCCAACGGCAAGAAACTGACCATTTCTACCACACTAGCTGGTGACTATCAGTTTGAGGTGAAGCTGCTGCAACTTGGGGGACTCCAAGCCACTTTCTACTCAGACAGCACGTTCTCTCAGCCAACAGCCAGTGGTCCGATGTTTTCAGACCTTGGATTTCTGGAGTCGGCGCCACTTGGTTCGGCCATTCCAGCCAAGCCTAGCTACTATAGCATTAGATGGACAGGCTATCTGAACTTCCTGTATGAAGGCGATTACACGTTCTTTGCAGATAACACTGTTGCGAATCGATTAGTGCTGAATGGAACACAAATCTTTGACCACATTCCCACTATGGCATCTTCAGCATTTGGTTTTATGAGCTTCAATCGTAGCTCCCAGCCCGCTCCATACGGCTTGTCTATCACATACGAGATGCGGCACGCAAGCGGGGTGCGATCAGCTGTCGATGGTCTAGAACTCGCATTCACCATAGGTAATGTGTCGAGTAAGACCCCGGTAAGCAGAAGGCTTTTGATGTACGAGGATTCAGCAGCAAACAGTCCCTTTACAGCTACGGTGCTGCCGGCACGTATTTGTGCCTCCCGCTCTGTCCCCTACGGATCTGGATTGAGTATTGTGACTGCTGGCCGTCTGGCTATATTCTTCATACAATCGAAAGACGAGTTTGACAACAAGATCCAAAACCAATATACAACATGCACAACATCAGGAACATGTGAATCTGGAGTTACTCTCGGGTACATGGCTTTCTATCGTCCGATTTTGCCTGGTGTTAAGTCGAGACGGATGATTTCTTCGTACAATACACGTGGGATATGGGATATGTTGGTGTTGGCAGTGACAATTTCTGGAAGTTATTTCACAGACATTTCGCTCGCATATGTCGGCGGGGTGGACGCAACATATTACCCGTTCGCGGGCGCCCTGGATGCTGGTACAGGCTCAACCTTGGCAGTCCGACAAAAAACTGGGATTGTTTTGAACAATTCCGCCCTCCCTGCTGGCATAAATCTTTCTATGACTGGATTGGCTACTAGGTGGGCAGGATTCATTTCAATTCCATGTCTGGCAGAGGACTCTTGCTCTGAGTCGGCGCAGGAAACATTCGCGTTCAAGGCTGAAATGACGCCTGTGGATCGCGTAAAGCTCTGGCTGGACAACCGTCTTATCATTGACGAGTGGAGCAGTTTGTCGGGGGTATCCCCGACAGGAACTATAGGTCTTGATGAATCAGGACGGCTCTGGGATATTGTCACCGAGTACAAGCATGAAACGAATCAATCAGGGACTTTTAGACTCATGTGGAAACTCAACGCTGGTGTGAGCACCTACACTGTTGTCCCTACGGCTAAATTGTACACCAGTTCGCCTGTGCGCAGCAGCCCTTATCGGTCTCGGGTCTGGCCTGCTGCTGAATCCGGCGATTATCTTTCTATATCAGCGCTATCAGTAGCCACTGCTGGCGTTTCTTCGTATTTCACTGTCACGGCGAAGGATGCTTTTAACAACAATCGCGATTTTGCCGACTTGTTTGTGTTCAAAACTCAGAAACAGGGATCGGATTCTCCTGTGTTTATGCCGACAGTACAAAACGGAACGACGACGGACGGGCTCTATTATGCAACAGGCACAAGTGAGCTGTTGCAAACTGAGGCTGCTCAATTCGAGTCGACTCTGTTTTTCTTGAAAGTAGGAGGGCTCATGGCGACATATTACGATTCATCTAACTTCGTCAGCCCGACACGGGCATCCGTGGTCAGTAGAGTGGATCTTTGTCCGACCACCGGGTGTGGAAGCAAGCCAGTCAGCTCGAATCTCAACGATGATACTCCGTTCTCCGTCCGATTCGATGGAGCACTGAAGCCTGTGCTCCGGACGGGCTACAAGATCAAGGTGACTGTCAAGGACCCGAGCGATAGGATCCGAGTTTGGCTCGATAACTCGTTGATTATTAACCAGTGGAACAGTCTTGCTGCAATCGCCGCAGAAACAGACGCAAGCATGACGCTCGCGGGCGCGCACTACGATCTGACAATCATGTATAAGCATGTGCAAGTTGGGATTGGGTTCGGATGTAGATTGGAATGGAAAGCGTCATCGGATGCCTCGTTTGCTCTTATTCCGAGCACCCATCTTTACCAGCGCTCCTCTTCCGAGGTCCACACTTTCAGCATCAGACCAGCAGCTGCGAGTCATGCCGCCAGCACTGCTACTGGTGTAGGACTAACCCTGGCAACAGCTGGCTTGCGAAGTAGGTTTACCATCTCCGCTCGAGATGAGTATGGTAATGCGCAGTCTCAGAGCAGCTCCCAATTTGCATCATGTGCTGAAAATAGCGGCCATTGTTTGTTGTCAGAGGCAAGTGCACAGGGCGTTTTCAAAGCGGTCCAGGTGTCTTCTAAGTCCAAAATAAGCGCCATTTCAGTTGCATCGATTCGACAAGGTGGTCTGACACAACAATTTTTCGATAACTCGCAGTTCCAGGGTGATGCATCTATTTCGGTGGAAACGGAAGGGCCTGTGGACTTTTCGTGGTCGCAACATGTGCTGCCATGGAGAACGGCAACATCAAGTAGCATCCAGTGGCTCGGATTCCTTCGACCGCTTGCACGGACAGGGTTTGGTTTAATGGCAACCTACTACGATGACACAGCCACTAGCAAGCTGGCTGTGCAAGCTATTGGAGAATCTGGTGCAGGACCCATCGATTTTTCGCGGACATCAACCAGTGGAACCTCGATTCCCGATGGCACACGGTACTCAGTCCGCTGGGCCGGGTTTCTCCAACCAACACACACACAGACCTACACTTTCTACAGTCGTCTCTTGTCAAGCCAGGACCGTGTGAAACTTTGGATTGATAACATGCTTTTGATGGAGCAATGGACCAGTTTGTCGAGCAACCGGACTGTTTCAACGGCTGTGTCTTTGACCGAGGATAAGTTTCACAGATTCGAACTTGAATATGGCCATTTTGGGCCTTCTAACACGTCGGGCATTTCTGTTACGTGGAGTGCGTCTGCTTTTAAGCAGAAGATCCTTTCACAAGATGTTCTTTTCCCCAAAAACTATTCTACGGAACGTGTAGAATTTCAATTCTATGTCTCAAATATGCACTCGGCTGTCCTCATGGTAGGGAAAAATGCCATCATCAGCAGTTCAACATCTCTACGGGATGAAGCAGGACGTTTCACAGGCAAAGCTGTCTTGGAAATCGGCATTCTCTACGAACTATGCCTTCAATACCCAAATGCTCCAACTTCAGGCAGTGCTCTGCTGGAATGGGCCACGCCGCATAGACCCATGCCATACATCATAGACTCTCGTCACTTGTATTGGCATCCTTCACCGGGCAGTTTCTTATCTGGAAGTCCGTTCGAAATATTTGTTCTACCTGCCGACCCCGATGCATCGCGTTCGTTTTTGGAAATGCTATCTCCGCCTACTCTGCCTGCTGGTGCGCGTGCTTATTTTCAGTTGACGGCTTTGGATGCGTACCGAAATCAGGCATTCAGTGTACGAGACTCAATCGTCTTTTTGCTAGTCTTGCGCCACGCGCCAAAGTCTTACTACTCTTTTTACACGACAAAACCAGTCAGCATGTTTTTGCGGCACCAGACTGAAGCCTTTACCAATCGTTTTGATGGTACATTCCAAGGTAGCGTCACAACGACTTGTGCTGGAACACACATAGTAGATGCATGGCTTGCTCGACCCGGCGGTCTGAGCGCCACGTACTACAACGATACTGAGATGTTCGACAAAGCTGCTCAGGAATCCAGCACATGGAACGGGGCCTTAGACTGGTCGTCATCATCACTCAGCGGCCCAGGAGGCCATGTGGCTGCAAGATGGCGAGGCTTCTTGCGCCCTCAGTCAAGTGGTACATATAGCATCAAAGCTGACCTGCGCACAACGATTGAAAGAATCAAAGTCTGGATTGACAATGTGCTCTTGATTGATGCGTGGGGAAGCCTATCGTCACAATCCCTGATTTCTACTATCCATCTCTCACACACGAATTATTTCGAATTGGTTCTGGAGTATAAGACAAGCCTGGCGTCACAGTCGCATGGGCTGTCATTGCAGTGGAAGCTGTCAGGCCCAAACTTCCAGGTGGTCCCCTCGCAGGCATTGTTTTCACCTCATCAGGTGGACCCTGAGAATGGGCCGTTTGAACCAACCTTCTTGCCGCTAAGGCCAGAGGTACTTTTTATTTGTAAGATCATGCGCTGTGCACTCTTTGAACGGACACCTGTATACATGAGAATATTGCGGGCTACATGTGATATCTTGCCCTGACAATTTGATGTCCAGGCGAACGGAACATACGCAAGAGGCTATGGACTATCCTTAGCAACTGTCGGCATGCTGTCATTATTTACTGTTCTGGCCAAGGATGAGTATGGGAACGAACCATTTGCAGGTTCCATGTCTCATCCACCTTTATGCTAGCGATTTCTAGCCCTGACTGACTCCCCTTCCTGCTTTGACTCGCAGGAGATGATATTCGGATCAAGGCTGATGGGTCGAGCGATCTATCACTTGATTCATACCTACTGTACGGCAACGGAGTTTCGTCTTTCACGGCAAACGTGTCAACTAATGGATCCTATTTCGTCGTCTCGTACACCCCGGATCACTCAGGGTTACATTCGTTGTCAGCGACATTTTCCAGGAGTGGCAAGAATGTACATATCTCGGGGTCTCCGTTCCAACTGCTTGTAAGCTGGGCCCCTGAAATATCTGCTATTCATTCGACTGTAAAAGGATACGGATTGACGTTGGCTACTGCTGGTGTCCAAGTAACCTTCACCATTACAGCACGAGACAAAACCATGCATAAATTGCACTCAGGTATTCCTGCTAACATTGGTATGTTAATAGATGGCCGAACTGTCAAGGACTGTGCAATCATTCATGATCAAGCAACAGCCACAATGACTGTGGGCTACTCAACCACTCAAGCCGGTTCACACTTTTTCAACATGTGTGCGGGAAAAGGAAATGGGCTCATGGCACAGTACTTTCTTGACCCGGAATTACATAACGGACTTTTTGATCAGCTGGATGGCAATGTTGACTTTGACTGGCGCCTTGGTCGCCCTGGTTCCTCATTGATTCCCGGTGACCTAAATGCTGGGGCTGGCTTTGGAATACGATGGACCGGTTACATTACAGCATATCTTGCACAAGAACACACTTTCAGCGTTGAAATTGCAGAGCCTGATGAACGGGTCAAATTGTGGATCGATGAGCAGCTTCTTATTGATCAATGGACAAGCCTTGCAACAATTAATCCGACTGGGACATTTTCTGTGTGTGCTGGTGCAGCTTATCCCCTAAAACTGGAGTATTTCAACAGTGGCGGCACGTGCGCTGCAAGTCTCACTTGGGCAAGTAATGGGCGAGCCGGAAATATCATGAAACGACCAGTTCCACCTCGCTACCTATCGCCTGCATGTACGCCGTTTCAGGGTTCGCCCTTCATACTTCAAGTGGAAGCCGGCAGTGCTGACAATTTTTCTAGTGTCAGGGGCGCAGGACTAACCATCGGGACTGCTGGTATTGGTGCGAAATTTACTGTGTATGCACGAGATAATAAAGGAAATCCGGCCTTGCTGAGCCCCAATGAAAAGTTTTACGGTGCGTTGCGGTCGTCCAGAGGCAGAATTCAAAGTGTTCGGAGTAATTTCGAGTATGGTGAAGTATTGGGCCAATACAAGGGGACAGCTACGCCTTTCACGACAGAACTAGACAATTCGTGTGTGGAAATTGTGTCTAGTGGTGGTTTGGCAGCTACATACTATGATGGAGTTTCGCTTCACCCCAGTAAGGCTGTCTTAAATTCTATCTCCACTGTTCTTGACTGGTCGTCAAGCAGCTCGTTTGTGCCAGAATGGCCTGGAGGTCTTCAAGCCAATTCCTTCAGTGCTCGCTGGGCAGGTTATTTCATTCCAGAGACTACGTCGGTGTACACATTCAACGTCGACGTGCATGGTCCTGGTGAAAGATTGGCGTTGTGGCTTGATAGTGTTTTGATTTTAGATCAGTGGACCAGTCTGCTTGCGCCTTCCCAATCAGGGACCTTAGCATTTGACATGGCCGGACATCTTTACGAAATCAAGCTCGAGTACACGGCCGTTAAGTCGAACAACACTGCACAAGCAACAAAGCTTCGTTGGAAGACCACAGGATTGACGCAATTAGTGGTGATACCCTCAAAATCACTCTTTCATGCGTCCTCCACTCTTGGTGTGTCACCGTTGACGGTATACCCCTCGGCCACTTGCGCCGGCATGAGCTCAGTGTCAGGGCAGTCAACAGTGACGGCTGGCATTACTCCAGGCTTCACGATTGTGAGCCGTGATGAGTTCTTGAACAGTCGTGCTCAAGAATCGCAAGACACATACGTGAATGCATTTCGTGTCACAGATATGTGCACTTATCTCATTCCGCAACAATGCTTGGCGAATGCAGGCCACTGTTACGCTTATCCTACCTTAGGTGCGGTTGGTCAGTACACGTTCGACCTGGCCTCAGTCCGATCTGGCGGTCTTCTGGCAGTCGTTTACAACAGCTCTGATTTCCAGAAACCAGTCAGATCTCATTTTGACAAGCAGATCAGTTTTGACTGGGGAAACGATTCACCCGCCCCTGGTGCGATTCCGTACATGCAGCCATTCAGTATCAAATGGTTTGGCTATATTGCAGCGTCATACAACTGTGAGTACACCTTTTCATCTGTTTCAGACAGCGGAGCATCAGTGTTGGTCAACGGCAAGCTTGTCATTTCATATTCAGGCGGCCTTGGACCCCGTTTTGGTGTTGTTGCTTTAGAAAAGAATAGGTACTACCCCCTGGAAATTTCATATGCAAGCCGGGGCAGGCCCTCATTCATACAATTGCGGTGGAGCTGCCCATCATTTCTAGAGGATCAAGTCATTTCTCCGCAGTCGCTGTTCTTTCCGGGAATGCCGCTCGCAAACTCTCCGATGGCTTCTCAGGTGAAGCCAGGCAAGATCTTTGCCGAACGGACGACGGCTCGTGGTAACAGCCTCACTCTTTCGACGGCAGGAGTGCAAGCTCGATTTTCGGTTTTTGCACGCGATGCCTTCACAAACATTCGGACATCGAAGACAGATTTGCTTATCTCTGAGGTCGAGGTGGCAGCCAGCGCTGTGAATCAAAGTAAATATCTGGTGCGAGCGGTGACCACGCCGTCTATTGTTCACGACTTCTATGATGTGACATTTTCACTAACTCGTGCAGGTACACACTCATTGCTCGTGTGGGTTGCAGCGGAAGGAGGCCTCGGGGCTACGTATTATGGAAACACTTCCTTTGAAATCAACACTGCCGTGCATGCGGACGTACCAGCTACGGTTGATTTTTCGGGAACTACTGCTGACGGCAGGGGGGCGCTGTCCTCAATTGCTCGTAGGCCAGCCTCCGCTGCCAGATGGGCAGGATTTTTGCGCGCTCCTTTTTCAGGAACGTACACTATCGAAACTGTTTTAAGGGGTTCACCAGAAAGGGTAAAATTGTGGATCGAGAATGAAGTTGTCATCGACCAATGGACCAGTCTTGCAGGGACGGCATCCACAACAATTTTGAAGGTCGAGGATCCTGAGAAATTCTATGCAATCAAATTTGAGTACAAGGAGGACCTTGCTACAAGGGGCATTCGGGGAGCAACTTTGCGTTGGCGCACGGAAATGGTGGGCCCCAGTTTTCTTCCTGTTGATTGGTCTCCAATAACTTCAAAAAGCTTGTATGACGCCATCAATGTTGGTGTATCCTTCACGGATTATATTACTGGTGGCCTGCAGGCAACGTTTTATGACTTTATGGACCTCACAGCGCCCAAAATCACCCTGCAGGTTCCAAGCGTAGATTTTTCGAGTTCCAGTACAGCATATTTTTTGCATCCTGGAGTTGCCAGTTCTATTATGACGAATACAGACACCTTCAGTGTTCGGTGGATGGGATTCATCAGGCGTTCGTTCGTTCAAAAGACCGATATTCAAGCCCGTGTAAAGGAAGCTGATGAGCGTGTCCGATTGTGGATCGATGACATTATGATAATTGATCAATGGAATAGTCTGGACTCCCTTGGTCCAACCGCCTCTGTGAACTTTATTTGCGGACAGGAACTCTTTCACAAAGTAGAAGTACATTACAAAGATTCCACAGGAGCGCAGGGCCTATCGCTGGCCTGGAACAGTAGTATCAATGCTGTCCTGGACCCACAAGTCATCCCTACGGAGTATTGGGCGAAGGGAGTTCTTGTGGACGGCAGCCCGTTTGTGCACACGACCAACGCAGCTCCCTTCTGCGCCACAAGGTCGCTTTCGAACGGAATAGCTCTCACATTGGGCACTGCTGGGGTCGTATCTTCTTTTCGCATAACGTCCAAAGATGACTTCGACAATCTTCTCATCGGTGGTTCGAGCGTCATTCTTTCGACAACGCAAAAATCCGACCAAGGAGGTCTCGGCGGAGATAGTGCTCGATCTCTTGTGCAGACTACCAATGGACTCACCGCAAAAGTGTCTGGAGGATATTCTGTTGCATTCCCCGCCGTGACCAAGGCAGGAGAGCATATCCTGATGGTAGCTAAGGCTAATATTGGAGGTATACACGCTACGTATTTCGAAGGCATCGAATGCGCTCCTGGCTACGAACAAAAGACACAGGTCTTTGAAAAAAACACCTTTCGCATGATTCCAGATACAGTTGGCGCATGTCTATCGAACACGGCGTTGTTCAGCGCGCGCTGGCGGGGGTTTCTTTTTCCTGAGTATGCTGAAACATACACGTTTCAAGCCGAAATTCAAGAGGAGTTTGATCGGGTTCGCCTTTGGGTCGATCACAAGTTGGTTATTGACCAGTGGTCAAGCCTGGGTCGCCCTGGAATAGGGGTTGAACAGGCATTGACACCATCTGGGACTGGATACTTTCTGCGCGCTGACGTGATATACGATATCAAGTTGGAGTATAAGAAGGTCTTCGGGCGAGTCAGCGGAGCATCACTTAATTGGAGAAGCGCATCCCAGGAGCTTTCGTACATCGAAAGCACTAGACTTGCATTCGCAAATCCTCTTTATGGGAGCCCCTATCCGAGCCTAGTCCTGCCTGCATCGGTCTGTGGTCCACAATCGTATGCACTGGGAGCAGGCTACACCGTTGCTACAGCTGGCACGATATCAACATTCTTCATTCGTGCAAGAGATGAATTTACAAACTTCCGCATCACTGGTGGAGACAAATTCGCGATTGAAGCTCAGTTCCCAATTGATGAAAAAAATAGTATCTATCAGTTTGGTACTGTTTCAGACTTTGGCAATGGCACATATTTCGTCAACTATCCCACACTCACGAGGGCAGGAAACTTCTATATGGTTGCAGATATCGCATTTCAGGGCGGACTACAAGCCACATACTATGACGACACCGAGCTTATGGATCCGAAAGGAGTTAAAGTCGACTCGAGGGTGACACTTCTGTCCTTTGGCAGTGTTCGCCCTAATGAAGCGCTTTCTGATGCCGGTACCTTTTCGGTGCGCTGGTTGGGCAACGTGCAACATGATTATGGCACGAAAACTGCCCCGGAAATGTACACGTATGTGTTTCAAATGCGGCAAGTGGATGAGCGAGTCAAGATGTGGATTGATCACCGACTGATCATCGATCAGTGGAATTCCCTTTCTTCCATAGCTCCAGCAGGTCTGGTCAACGTTTCCGAGTCTCAACAACGATTCTATCACGTGGAAATTCATTACAAACACCAATACGGTGACGCAGCAGCAGATCTTCGCTGGCGAAGCGCAAATGTTGGTCTTGCTGACGTCACATCCGAGTACTTGTACCAAGCATATGCTCTAAAAGGTTCCCCACGCCAGATTTATAATCATCCTCAGGTTGTGTGTGCCGCTAAAACATTTGCATCGAGCGCAGGATTGACTGCATCGCGAGTGTGTACACCTGTCTCGTTTACGATTACTGCCAGAGATCAATTTACAAACTTGCTGACAAAGGATGCAGCTGATTTGTTCGTGCGCCTCTACAATTCGCCCGAGACTGAATACTTCAGTACATACCATGATATTGGAACACTGGCGTACATCCCGAATTCCCTATATTCTGTCGCGTATACGTCCTTTGGTAGGGGAACGATAACCAGGATTACCCTTGTGGCGGGCTCTGGGTTGCTTGCAACATACTACAATGATGTTGATCTGGCACCAAACAAACAAGTTGCAACACGTGTGCACCCCTTCCTCGACTTTTCGCAATCTGCATGCAATGGTGTGATTGTGACGGAATGCGTGACAGGCCAGCCAGATGATGTAGTAGTGCCCAATGCCGACAAATTCTCAGTCAGGTGGGCTGGGCTTTTGCGACCTGGCAAGGGATTCAAGACATATACTTTCAATTTTCACATCGGCGACTCTGAAGCCCTGGACTTCAATAACCAGCTCATCATGAAGACGGCTGAAAGAGTCAAAATTTGGATCGACAATCAAATGGTTGTGGATCAATGGAGCAGTTTAGCCTCCTCAAGGTTCCAATTTATCCAGTCTTTCCCTTCAACACGATATTACGACATTCGTATAGACTACAAGAATTTTTTCGATAATCGGTATGCGTGGAAACTTAGATGGAGGTCTTGTGAGTTCAATGAGTATTGCATTCCGGATTTTACGGTAATACCCAAAGAACACTTGTTCTATGACTATGATATATCAGGGAGCCCGTTTGCCCTTTCGACGAATTCTCCAATTGTGTATTTCTCGGCACCTGGCAACGGGCCTACAGCAGGTGGAACAACAATATCTGTGGTTGGAGAAGCGTTTGGAACGATTGCGGAATGTGGCATATTCGCCTATGTGGGGCAGACACAAGCTCCTACAACCTGGCTATCGCCTGTCCAGCTGGTCGCACGGACCCCCCCCGGTGTCGACCAAGGCCTCAATGTTACAGTGCAGATCGACAAGCTCGTCAGCCAGCCTACGAAATTTGCCAGATTCACATACGATGCGCCAACAGTCTGGAGAGCTTACTTACCAAACACCCCCGCGACTGGAGGCAAGCTTGTGCGTGTTAGTGGGAACAATATCGGTACTGCTGATTACACTCCGAGGGTCCGTATTGGTGGAACAGCATGTGAAACAACGTTGTGGGTCAATAATAACGAAGTGCTGTGTCAAACACCTGGAGGCTTCGGTATAGAAAAAGAAATCCTGTTGACCCTGACCAACCGTATAGATTCAGCAGGAACCCTTTCAAGAGCGTTTACATATGATTCCCCCGATGTTTTCAACCAAGGTCTCACGAATGCACCTGCAAGAGGAGGAAAACCTTGGGTCATGCTAAACTCCACAATTTTATCATCTTATTCACCATTTCTGAGCAACTCTACCAGTGTCGTCGGAATCGTTTCAACAATATTCGGTGTTAATTTCCAATTCGTAGATTCCTGTCCAAAGATTCGAATCGGCGGTACTAATTGCGAAAGATCGTGGTGGATGTCGGATTCGCGGTTGCATTGCCGACCTGCAGCTGGTATATTCATCGAGAGAGAAATCGTGGTAACGGTTGCAGACCACTCAGTGATAAAGCGGGATACCCTCGGCTTGTCGTTTTCCTACGATTCCCCTGTTCTCTCAAATATCAAAATGGTTAACATACCGTTGAGTGGCGCCGCTTTCCCGATGACGATCTTTGGTGTACATTTTGGTACTAGCGATTACACTCCCTACGGCCGCGCCGGACTGACAGCAACTCCGACTGTAAACTGGATATCAGACACGGCTGTAACAGCGCAGACAGTCTCTGGAAGCTCAATGAACTGGTACGTCGAATTGTCGGTAGGAAGACTGGAAGGTGAAATCACTCTAGTCTTTTCGTACGATATTCCGGTAGCAATCGGTGTATCAAGACAAAACTCACCTGCACTTGGCTCATGCTTATCGGATCTTGTTGTTTGCACTTCCACTCACAGCTTGACTGTGACTGGATCAACATTCGGTGCCATCGATTACAGTGTTTCAAGCAGAGTTGGTTTCACTGCGGGAAGGGCGACCATGTGGACAGCGGACACTTCTGTTACTGGACTAGTTGCTGCAGGATATGTGACGTTGCTAGATGTTGTCGTTTCTGTTTCAAGGCAGCTAGGCCCAATCACAGATATCTACTCGTATGATGCCCAGATACTGAGTGCGCTCAAACCTGTAAATGGGCAAACGTCGGGCTCCTTTACCGCCACAACATTTGGGCTGAACTTTGGTCGTGTGGAATATTCTCCGACAGCACGTTTCGGTGGATCTGCTTGTGAAACAACGGAATGGAAATCGGACTCCAGCGTGAGAGTTCGTATCATGACAGGGGCATCATATGGTTTCCCGGTAGTTGCAACACTAGCGATGCTTCCTGATGCTTCGCAGGAGAGACTGACGACAGTATCAGCGTCATTTTCGTTTGATTTTAATGTGCTGGAACGTTTATCTTCGTCGAATACTCTGACTCTTGGCGCATCTTCAACTACGGTAATTGGGACTAATTTTGCCAAATTTGACGGCACGGCAAGTGCATTCATAAGCTCACGATGCGAGGCGACGACATGGCAGAGTGATACAACGCTTTTATGCAAAGTGGCATCTGGGCAAGGACGGTCCCTTTTGAATCTGGTCACAGTAGGATACCAGATTGGCTACCAAGGCAAATCAGTATCTAACATTCTGACTGAGGTTGCGTCATACAACGTGCCCGTCGTAAGCTCGATTGTGGACGTGAAAAATAGACCGACACATATGACTGCTGGGGCCCCTCGAGCGTTTTTGGCAAACTTCGCTGGTGCTTTGTTTTCACGTTTTGATCCAACAATCTCATTCAGATTTGGACGCACGACAGCTGAAGCAAGCATTTGGTGTTCGGATACTAGGATTTCAGCTTTTGCATCTCGCGGACACCACGGTACTTACCGCGTAATTGTCACGGCCAGTAATGCGGTCTCCACGCTCTCTCAGGCATTTTCACATGATATGGCACTCCAAAGCACAGTGCAACTCCGGAATGGTGCATCTACTGGCTCGACTTTGATGACAATCAGCGGGTATTTGATGGGATCATTTGCGTTAACACAACGGGGGAGAGTCGGCCTGTCTGCTTGTGAGCAGACAGCATGGATCAGTGAGCTTCAGGTTCATTGCCGTCGACCTGCTGGTTTTGGTGTCAGCAAATATACGCAGGTCACAACGGCCGAACGGTTATCGCATCACGGGACGCTTTCCCAGATCGTGACTTTTGATTTGCTGCAAATAAGCTCGTTGCGGGTCGTAAATAGCCATACATCGGTTGCAACCGCATTGACCCTGGCTGGATCTAACTTCGCATCATCAGACAGTCATACTGTGTCTGTCAGGCTTGCTGTTACATCGGATGAATCCACGTTCTGGAAGAGCGACACCTCAATCGTCTGTACTACGCCCGGAGGCATCAGATCAACGGTCCGATTTGCTGTAACGTCTGGTGAACTGCGCTCAACAACATCAGAATTGTATTCACATAATGCTGGAAGCTTGACCACTTTCATTCGCACCAACAGTCCTGCAACGGGATCTGTGTCTGCAAGGCTGTCTGGAACCACCTTTACTGAAACTTCGTACACACCCACGTCAAGACTTGGTTTCACCGCCAGCGAGGCAACCAACTGGATCAGTGACACATCTGTTTCAAGTTTGATCCCGCAGACATCTCGTGAGAGCTTGAGGCTGGCAGTAACTTCCGGCCTTTCAAAGGTTTTTGGAAACACAGTAACAGAGGCATTTTCGTATCACCATCCATCAGTCAACAGTCAAGTGTCTGTCAACAGACCGACCACTGCAGTGAGTGACAGCCTAACTGTCTTTGGCAGCGCCTTTCACCAGTTTGACAGCACAGGGCGTGTTGTCCTCAGCTACACTGCCGTAGCAGCGTCTAATTGGGTTTCAGAGACATCATTACTTTGTAAGCCAATCATGGGTGAAACAAAAACTTACAGATTCCTTGTAACCTTTGGCCAGAGGCTCGGTTCTGTATCAGAAATCTTTTCGTTTGACTCTCCGACGATTTTCCAGACTAGCGCACAGAACATCGCTCTTACAAAAGAAAGTGTCACGGTCAATGGATTGAACATTGGGCGTGTTCGTTTGACGGCTTCCCACCGCTTTGGTGCAACTTCGAGTGAGCGAACAATTTGGACAAGTGACACCGAAGTCACGGCCACAATATCCAGGGGCTTTTTGTCAACCCTACAACATATCATCACATCGGGGATGAAGACTGGCACTGCTACGAAAATGCTTTCATTTGATGCACCTGCCACTAGTGGAATTCGCTTCGCGAATGCATGCTCTACTGGATCTGTTAGCGTCACCGTTGCTGGCAGTTCATTCGCTCACGTGCAATTGACCAAGACATGTAGAGTGAGCACAACGAGCAGTGAGGCAACACACTGGGTCAGTGACACAATGATACGTTGCCTTCGACCGCACAGCACGCTGAGCACGTTGCGGACTGCGGTGACGACAGGCATGCTGGCAGGCAGTGTGACCGAGACGTTGTCATTTAATGTCCCGCTGTTGAGCACGCTGAGGGCCAGCAACGTTCCTGTGCATACCTCAGCAGTCATCACGCTGGTTTCATCAGTCAACCTGGTTCTGTCAATAAGTGTGCGTCTGGGATCCACGGCTGCGGAGTTCTCCGAATGGCAATCTCTTTCGAGTGTGACGTGCAAGATGTTGTCGGGGATGCTCCATTCTCGCATGATGTCCATC
>Ga0315899_10002595_pt1 | contig 19906 bp, 15 predicted proteins | sample LakEriMetagenome_2_FD_203518 | JGI IMG/M metagenome (GOLD analysis project Ga0315899, IMG submission 203518) | Freshwater fungal communities from buoy surface, Lake Erie, Ohio, United States - Buoy 4 MA112 | ecosystem: Environmental > Aquatic > Freshwater > Lake | place: USA: Lake Erie, Ohio... | reverse complement strand
CAGCGCCAGCATCTTCACCGTGGGGTGGCGATCCACGAAGTCGCTGATCGGGCGCGCCGCCACGAGCATCACCGCCAGCGCCACCACATTGGCGAGGATCATGATGCTCACCTCGTCGGCCATGCCGACCGCGGTGATCACGGAGTCGAGCGAGAAGACGATGTCGAGCACCATGATCTGGGCGATGGTGGTCCAGAGCGAACGGACGGCGCGGGCGGCCTGCTCCTGCTCTTCGTCGGGTCCTTCCAGCTTGTGATGGATCTCCATGGTGGCCTTGCCGATGAGAAACAGGCCGCCGAGCAGCAGAATGAGATCGCGCCCCGAGATGTCGTGCCCCAGCACCGCGAAGAGCGGCCGCGTGAGTTGCATGACCCAGGTGATGGAGAGCAGCAGCAGAATGCGGGTGACGAACGCCCCCGCCAGCCCCAGCGAGCGGGCCTTGGGCTGCTCCTCCGGCGGCAATTTGCCGGAGAGAATGGAGATGAAAATGATGTTGTCGATGCCGAGCACGATCTCGAGCACCGACAGCGTGAGCAGGGAAATCCACGCCTGCGTATCGGAAATCCAGTCGAACATGTGGGAACACTCGCCAAGTGAGGCGGCCGGGGCAATTGGACGGCGAGCTCACGCCCGCCAGACGGCCTCCGTTAGTTTTCGCGCGATATGACTGGTGAACCGAACTCGGCCCCGTCGGGGCGCCCTGCCGTCGTGCTGCTCTCCGGCGGACTCGACTCCACGACGGTACTGGCCGTGGCCAAACGGGAAGGGTACACGCCCCACGCCATGACCTTCCGGTATGGCCAGCGGCATTCGGTGGAGATTGACGCGGCGCGGCGGGTGGCTCACGCCATGGGGGTGGCGCACCACGTGGTGGTGGACATTGACCTGCGGCAGTGGGGCGGCTCGGCGCTGACCGCCGACATGGCGGTGCCCAAGGATCGCGATGTGGACCAGTCGGCCAACGAGATTCCGGTTACGTACGTACCGGCGCGCAACACGATTTTCCTGTCGTTCGCGCTGGCGTGGGCGGAGGTGCTGGGGGCGGATGCCATCTTCATCGGGGTCAACGCGCTCGACTATTCGGGGTATCCCGATTGCCGCCCCGAGTACGTGGCCGCCTTCGAGCAGATGGCCAACCTGGCCACGGCGGCCGGCGTGCAGGGCACGTCGCGGCTGCGCATCCATGCGCCGCTGCAGCATCTCACCAAGGCCCAGATCGTGACCCTCGGGCAGGGCCTGGGCGTGGATTACAGTCTGACCACGAGCTGCTACGACCCTGCAGCCGATGGTACCGCCTGCGGGCATTGCGACGCCTGTCAGCTGCGGCTGCGCGGCTTTGCCGACGCCGGCGCGCGGGACCCCATCGCGTACGCGAGCTGACGGTGGCGTACACGGTCAAGGAGTGCTTCTACACCCTGCAGGGCGAAGGGGTGAACGCCGGGCGGGCGGCGGTGTTCTGCCGCTTTTCGGGGTGCAACCTGTGGACGGGGCGCGAGGCCGATCGCGAGCAGGCGGTGTGCACCTTCTGCGATACCGATTTCGTGGGGGTTGGCCCCGATGGGGGCAAGTTCAGCACGGCCAAGGAGTTGGCGGCCTTCGTGAAGAGCCGGTGGCCGGGCGATGCGCCCGCCGACGTGAGGCCGTTCGTGGTGTGCACCGGGGGCGAGCCGCTGCTGCAGCTGGACGCCGAGGCGGTGGCGGCGCTGCACGCCGTGGGGTTCGAGGTGGCGGTCGAGACCAACGGCACGCAGCCGGCGCCTGATGGGCTCGACTGGGTATGCGTGAGTCCCAAAGCCAACGCCCCGGTGGTGCTCACCACCGGGGACGAGATCAAGCTGGTGTACCCGCAGCCGCTGGCCATGCCGGAGCGATTCGAGGTGTTGGCGTTTCGCCACTTCCTGCTGCAGCCCATGGACGGGCCGGACCAGGCGGCCAATACCCGCGCCGCGCTGGCGTACTGCCTGGCGCACCCCCGTTGGAGGCTGTCGGTGCAGACCCACAAGGTGGTGGGGATTCGGTAGGGGAGGCACGCGGAGGCCCAAGTGGCAGGCCACCGGCCACCGGCCACCGGCAACCGGCCACCGGCAACCGGCAACCGGCAACCGGCAACCGGCAACCGGCAACCGGCAACCCGCAACTCGAAACTCCCCGATGTACGCGAGATATCGCCGATCTACGGGGAGTTTCGGGTTACGGGTTACGGGTTTCGGGTTTCGGGTTTCGGGTTTCGGGTTTCGGGTTTCGGGTTTCGGGAATGCCGCCCTGCACCACACCGTTCCCGCCGCGTGACGTTTCAGGCTGGTGCATTGGCCGGCTCGTACATACCTTGACCGTCGCTCGTCTATAAGGTCCGAGCCTGCCAGATCACCGTCCGCGCCCTCTTCGTGACTCCACGCCTCCGCCTTTTGTTTCCCGTGCTCGCCGCCGCGCTCGTCGCGACGTCGTCGGCACAGGCGCAGGGTGTGGGTGGGGCTGCCCTTGAATCGAAGAAGCCGTTCGCGGCGTTCAATGCGTCGGCCGAGCGGTTGCGCGACAGCATCGTGTCCAAGGCCCGCGGTTCGGTGGGGACACGCTACAAGCTGGGGGGCACGAAGCCCGGTATCGGTCTCGACTGCAGTGGTCTGGTGCGCTACGCCATGGGCGTGCTCGACGTGGTGCTGCCGCGCACGGCGCAGGGGCAGGCCGGCGCCGGTGCCGAGGTCCCCAGGGATGTGGCGGCGCTCAAGCCCGGCGACGTGCTCACGTTCGGGCGCGGTTCACGCATCTCGCACGTGGGCATCTACGTGGGCGACGGCAAGATGATTCACGCCAGCACGTCCCAGCGCCGCGTCATCGAGACGTCCATCACCAAGCGCAACCCCCTCATTCGCCAGTGGAAGGGCGTGCGCCGGTTCGTCGACACCAACTCGGTGCGCCTGCGCGACAGCCTGCTGGCCATGGCGGACTCGCTGCGCTGAGGTCGGCTTCAGCGTTTTGGGTGGTACGCGGCGCGCCTTCGGCGCGCCGCTTTTGTTTGCAGGGGAGGGAGCAGGGAGCAGGGGAAGAGGAGGCGGGCAGCAGGGGCGCCCCCTCTTCCCCGTTCCCCCTGACCGTCTGCCCCCTGCTCCCTCCCATGTCAACAAAGGCCGCGCCGCAGGCGCGGCCACCCCTTCCCACCGCACCGCACGGTTGCGGCAACGGCGCCCGGCGCGCACCGTTGCGGCAGTGCCCGTGCACACGGGCATCCCGCCTCAACCGGAGATCCCTCCTGATGCAGCAACTGACCCGTCCGTGGCGGCGCGTGTGGCTCGTGGCCGCGCTCGCCCTCCCCGCTACGCTCGCCCCGTCATCTCACCTGCTGGCGCAGGGCGCGCCGCCCAAGGATCGCCTCACCCTTGCCGACTACTTCAACTGGGAAGATGTCGGCAACCCCGCGCTCTCCCCTGATGGCCGGCAGGTGCTGTACACGCGTACCTGGATCGACCAGCTGAACGATCGGCGCGAATCGTCGGTGTGGATCATGAACGCCGACGGCACGAGGAACCGCTTCCTCGTGAAGGGGTCGGACGCCCGCTGGAGCCCAGACGGCACCCGCATCGCCTATGTGGCCCCGGGTGAACCGGGCGGGGCGCAGCTGTGGGTGCGCTACATGGACGCCGAAGGGGCAACCACGCAGATCACGCGACTCACCGAAGCGCCGAGCGAAATCGAGTGGAGCCCCGACGGCAAGTCCATCGCCTTCGGCATGCTCGTGCGTCAGAGCGACGACTGGCGCATTGCCATGCCCGCCGCACCACGCGGTGCGAAGTGGGTGGAACCGCCGCGCGTGGTGACCAAGGTGCGCTACCGCGCCGACCGGCAGGGCTTCCTGGAGAACGGACTGCGTCAGCTGTTCACCGTACCCGCCGATGGCGGAACGCCGCGCCAGATCACCAGCGGAGAGTGGCCCGCCAACGGCAACAGCTGGACGCCCGACGGCAAGGCGCTGCTGTTCACCTCCAATCGCGTGGCCGACGCCGAGTACACCTGGCGCCAGAGCGACATCTACAAGGTGGACGTGGCCAGCGGCACCGTGACGCCGCTGACGAAGCGCAATGGCCCCGACGGCAGCCCCGTGCCCAGCCCCGATGGCCGCTACATCGCGTACACCGGGTACGACAGCACCGACGCCACCTGGAAGGACGCGATCCTGTACGTGATGGATGCCGACGGCAGCAACCCGCGCGCGCTCACCGAAAAGCTCGACCGCTCGCCGGCCGGCATGATGTGGGCGCCCGATGCGTCAGGCGTGTACTTCAACGCCGAGAACGAAGGCTCCCGCCACCTGTACTTTGCGTCACTCAAGGGTGAGGTGCGTCAGGTGACCAAGGGGGCGCAGGTGCTCACCGTGACCGATCTCGGCAAGTCGTTCCTCGCCGTGGGGACCATGAGCACCGCATCGCGTCCCACCGATATCGTGGCCTTCGACGTGCGCACCCCCGCGCCGCGGTGGCTCACCGACGTGAACGGCGACGTGCTGGCCGGCAAGCAGCTCGCGACCACCGAGGAGGTCTGGTACACCTCCGTGGATGGCTACAAGATCCAGGGGTGGATCGTGAAGCCCGCCGACTTCGATCCGAAGAAGAAGTACCCGCTCATGCTCGAGATTCACGGCGGCCCGCACAGCATGTACAACGTGGGCTTCAGCTTCGCGCGCCAGGATCACGCGGCCAACGGGTATCTCATCCTGTACACCAATCCGCGCGGCAGCACCGGCTACGGCAGCGCCTTCGGCAACGCCATCAAGAACGCGTATCCCGGCAAGGACTACGATGATCTCATGGCGGGCGTGGATACCGTCATCAACCGCGGCTACGTGGACCGCAACCGCCTGTACGTCTTCGGCTGCTCGGGCGGCGGCGTGCTCACCAGCTGGATCGTGGGGCACACGAACCGCTTCGCTGCGGCGAGTGCCAACTGCCCGGTCACGAACTGGCTGAGCTTCGTGGGCACCACCGACGGCTCCAGCTGGTACTACAACTTCGCCAAGTATCCGTGGGATGACCCGAGCGAGCACCTCAAGCGGTCACCGCTCATGTATGTGGGCAACGTGCAGACGCCCACCATGCTCATGACGGGCGTGAACGACCTGCGTACCCCCATGGGGCAAACCGAGGAGTACTATGAGGCGCTCAAGATCCGCAAAGTGCCCACCGCGATGATCCGCTTCAACAATGAATGGCACGGGACGAGCTCGACCCCGTCCAACTTCCTGCGCACCCAGCTTTATCTGCGCAGCTGGTTCGAGAAGTACACCCAGCCGCCCGCGGCGAAGGTCACGCAGGAGTGACCGCATGGTGAACGGCTGGAGAAGGTGTGAGTGATCTGCTGTTCCGGGGGCGCGGCGCCGATGTGGGCGTGCGCGCCCCCGCGTGGCGAGTGCGGCTCGCCGGGGCGCTGCTGGGACTGTTCCTCATGGAGCTGCTCTGGTCGCTGGGGGTGCTGTCGCTGCTGGGCGTGGGCGGTCTGATCACCCGCGCCGTCTTCCTGTTTGGCGGGGCACTGCTCGCCACCTCGGCCTGGGGGGCGTGGCTGTGGATGGCCACGGCGTGCGTGGTACTGGTGCACGGCGTCGTGGCGTACACCCCGCTGGCCAGCACGCTGTTTCAGCCGTTCGTGCGGCGTGACGCCCCCATGGCCGGCGCCCCGCCCGATGCCGTGGTCGTGTTCTCCGGCACCGTGACGCCGGAAGGGCGCGTCATGGGGCAGGCCCTGGAACGGCTGCTGTCCGGGGTGAGCGAGGCCAAACGCCGCGCCATTCCCACCATCGCGCTCTCCGTGGTGGGTGACGAGCGCGACGCCAGCATTCCCAACTCCGAGCGGGACCAGCGGGAACTCGTGGGCGCCTTTGCCCCGGAGCTGCAGCTCAAGTTCGTGGCGAATGTGCACAGCTCGCGAGACGAGGCGCTGGCCTTCGCGGCACTGGCGCGCACCCACGGCTGGCGTCGCGTGGTGGCCATCACGTCGGCCTCGCACACCCGCCGCGCCTGTGCCGCCCTCGAGCATGAGGGGCTGGCCGTGGAGTGCCTGCCAGCCATTTCCCGCAGCTTTGCCCCCTCGCGGCTGGAGAGCGCCAGCGACCGCCGCGCCGCCTTCCGCGAGGTCCTCTACGAAACGGCGGCCTCCCTGCTCTATCGGGCGCGGGGCTGGATGTAGCGGGGGCATGGCCGCGCCGGCCCGGGACAAGCGGTGTGATTTACCTCACAGGCCGATGCACGTTTTGTGACAGAAGGTACTTTCAGGTGCTGGCCGCGCCCGGTACGTTCTTCCGAACGATGGCTCTCCTCTCCAACCCGTCAATCATGCACCGCTTTCGTGTTCGCCAGCGCGCTTCCGCCGCTGCGGTGTTTCTTTCGGCGCTGACGCTCGGCGCCTGCACCGACACCGCGTCCCTTGCGCGCGCCGACTCCCTGGCCGCCGCGCTGGCGTCGGCCACCGCCGAGCGTGACTCCCTGCAGGGGCTCGTGGCCGGCTCCGTGGCCGAAAAAGACCGGGCGCTCGCACAGGTGGTCGAAGCGTCCAAGTTCGCCGACCAGGTGGATGCCGAACTGCGCCTCGTACGCGGCATCAGCTCCAAGGTGGGCGTCAACACGAGCGACGAATCGGGGAAGACCGAGGCCGCGGCAGCCCAGAAGGACATCCTCGACCGCCTCACGCAGATGCGCCAGCGCCTGAACGCCCGCCAGGCGCAGGTACGGGCGCTCCTCGACACGCTGCGCACCATGCGTGCCGACTCGACCGCCGCCGCCACGCTGCTGGCTGATCTCAACTCGCGCCTCGAACAGCGGGACAAGGAAATCGCGGTGTTCCAGGAGGAGATCCGCTCGCTGCGCACGGCGAACGAGCAGCTGACCGCCGAGAAGGCCGTGCTCACCGACACCGTGAAGGCGATGGATGTGCGTGAGAACCGGGTGTTCTACGTCGTGGGCACACGCCGCCAGCTGCTCGCCGACGGCGTGGTGACCGAAGAGGGTGGCTCGCGCGGACTGCTCATCGTGAAGCTCGGGAAGACGCTGGTACCGGCCCGCTCCCTCAACGAAGCGCGGTTTACTCGCGCCGATCGCCGCGAGGTGCTCACCATTCCACTGCCGCGCAACGACCGCCCCTATCGCATCGTGTCCCGCCATGACGCCGGGCTCATCGAAGCGGCCAAGAAGGAGAAGGACGGTTCGTTCCGCGGAGAGAACATCCGCATCACCGATCCGGCCAAGTTCTGGGCGGCGTCGCGGTACCTGATCATCACGGAGAAGTAACGGCCGCGCGGTAGCGCGGCCGTTGATGACAAGGGAGGGAGCAGGTGGCAGGGGGTCAGGGGGCGAGGCGGAAGGGGATTTCCCTTCGGCCTCGCCCCCTTCCGCATGCCCCTGTGCCCTTCGCCCTCATCACCGGCCCGCTGCTCCCTGCCGCGAAAACCGTCGGCACACCAGCAGCAGCACGGCACTGACCGCGGTCCAGTACGCGCCGCGCTGAAGGAGCGGTGCCCACGCCACCACACCATCGATGAGCAGGGGCGGCGGTTCCGCGAAGCGTACCCACCAGGCGCTCACCCCTTGACCATCCAGCACCACCGCCAGCACCCAGCCGGTAATGAGCAGCAGGTGCGCCGCCACCTTGTGGTCGAGCAGCAGGTGCACGGCGAGCGACAGCAGCGTGAGCTGCGCAAAGGGCAGCCAGAGCACGAACAGGCTCCACGCCACCCATTGGGCCAGCCACGCGGCACCGTGCGTGGTGGAGGCATCGCCGCGGAAGGCCGCCACCAGTAGCGCCGACACGGCCAGCGGCAGCACGATGCGCCCCTGCGCCAGCAACAGCCCCTGCACGCGCCCCAGCAGCAGCGCCGTACGCGATACCGGCAGGGCGGCCACCACCTCGTGCACGCGCACATCGCGATCTCGCCACACGAGTTCGCCGGCATACACGGTGGCCAGCAGGATGAGGAATAGGCGCGCGTGTTCGCTGACAAGCAGCAGGACGGCCACGAAGGGCGGTTCGCCCGCGGTCCTCGTGATGGGTCGCGCTGCCGCGTTGGCCGTGGCATTGAGTACCGCCAGCACACGGACAATGCGCCAGCCGCCATCGTGCACCATCCATGAGGCGGTGAAGCGGCGCAGCGAGGCGACGGCCGACGAGGCCCGTGAGAGGGTGCGTGTGGCATGGGCGTCGCGCATTGGCGACTCCGCACGGACCGGTTCGGTGAACGCCAGCGCGGCGTAGCGCCGCAGCACCAGCAGCAGCAGCGCAAGCGAGAGGGCGCTCCAGAGCAGGCGATTGGCAGCGATCACGCCGCGCCACGGCACCACGTCCGCAGTGCGCGCCGCTTCGCTCCACGCGCGTGTGGCCACCAGCACCGGTGCATTGCCGAAGGGGTCCAGCAGGGCGCCCACCGTGGCGACCGCCGGCTGCGCCGCCAGCGCCAGCGCCAGTTGCCAGAGTCCCACCAGCGCCAGTGCCGCCGCCAGCACTCCCAGCACGCGCCGCGTGATCAGCGCGGCACTTGCCAGCAGGATGGTGACCGTGAACACGGTGGGCACGGTGATGAGCAGGTAGGCACGTGCGCCCCCCTGCGCTGCGGCCCCCACGGCGCCGCCGGCGAGTGCGGTGCCCACCACCACCCCCAGCGGCATGGCGGCATACACGGCCAGCATCACCACCAGCGCCGCTGCCAGCCGCGCCAGAAACCAGGTGCGCGGATCGAGCCCACTCGTGGCCACGAGCGCCCGCGTGCGCTGCGCTTCGTCGCGCAGCATGGCGGTGGTGGCGATCATGGTGGTGATCACCTGACCGAACGCGGTGAGACCGCCGAACGCGAGCAGCAGCGCCCACGGGGCGGTGCGCGGCACGGCGCCGCGGTTGCCGACCAGCTCCACCGCACTGGACGACGCGTACCCCAGCGCCAGCAGAAAGAAGACGAGCGCATAGAGCGTGGTGAGCGGCTCGCGCTGCTGCGCCCGCACCTCGAACCAGAGCACCGCGCGAACGTGTGTCCATCGCCGCAGCCCCGACGTACTGGTGCGCTTCATGGGCACCAGGTCAGAGGTGCGGGAGCTCCCGGTCGCCCACGTCGCCGCCACGCTGGTGCCACTCGAGCTCCTCGCGCGTGAGCGGACGCATGGCCAGGTCCACCGCCAGCCACGTGGTCTTGGCGAACGGATAACAGAGCAGGCACCCCGCCAGCATGAGGGCGCCGGTCACGTACGTGAGCAGATCCCAGGGGGGATCGGGCCACGTGAACACCACGAAGGCGCACACGCACACGAACAGAATGAGTTCGACCGCGATGAGGTTGAACAGGTAGGCGCCAACGAAGTAGTCGGCTTCGCCGCGCTCCATGCGCAACCCGCAACCAGGGCAGTTGGTCTTGAGCTGAAAGAAGGACGCGAAGATGCGACCGCCGCCGCAGTGCGGGCAGCGCAACCGCAGCGCCCGGGTCATGAGCTGCGTGACCGAGGCGCGCGGCAGGTCGAGCGCCAGCGTGGCCGTCATCGCTGCGGCAACGTGGTGAGAAACTCGCGCAGGTACGCTCCCCAGACGCGCGGGAGCGAATGCGTGCCATGACCGCGGGTCTCCGGCCCGATGGGCAGCAGAATGAAGCGGGTCTTCGGCATGCGCGCCGCCAGCGCCTCGGCGAGCCCCAGCTCCGGGGGATTCACCTGATCATCGGCGGAGTTGATGAAGAGCGCCGGTGCACTGATGCGGGCCAGATGCGGCGACGGATCGTAGTCGCGCGACGCGTCGAACTGATACAGGAAATCGTTGGCGTCGGTACTGCGCATGCGGGCGTCGAGGTAGGCGCGAATGACCGAATCGGCCTGGTCGCGCGTGGGCGCCTGCGCCTGCTGCACGAGCGGTGCACTCGACATGATGTACAGCATCATCTGCGCCGCCCGTAGTCCCGGCGGCTGGCTGGTGTAGTTGCCGCCGTTCCACGCCGGGTCGGCGCGAATCGCGTCCATGGCCATCGTGCGGATCATGCGGTTGCGGCCGGCAATCTGCGTGGGCACGCAGGCAAACGGCGCCAGCCCGTCCATGAACGTGGGATAGCTGTACCCCCACATCCATCCGTGCATGCACCCCATGGACGTGCCCATGATGAGGCGCAGGTGGTTCACCCCCAGATGTTCGGTGACCAGCCGATACTGCGCCGCCACCATGTCGGCGTAGCCGTACCGGGGGAACGCCGCCTTGAGCCCGCTGCTGGGCTTGCTTGACCCGCCGTGACCAATGCCGTCGGGGAGGATGATGTAGTACCGGCTGCTGTCGAGCAGCTGCCCGGGCCCGAACAGCTCCCCCGCGTAGCTGGCCGACAGGAAGCCGCGCCCGCTGCCACCGGTGCCGTGCAGAATGAGCACGGCGTTGCGCACCACCCCGCGGCTGTCGCGCTGCGGACGTCCCAGCGTGGTGTAGTGCAGCGTGAGTTCGGGGAGGGTATCACCGGTACGAAACACGAAGTTCCGCACCCGATAGTCGCCCTGGGTGCCGGCCTGGGACCAGCCGGAAGCGGGTTGCGCAGGAAGCGGCCGCACGGCGAGGGCGGCGCAGACGGCGAGCGTCGTGAGGGCAAGCGCACGGCGCGAAATCGGGGATCGGGTACGTAGCATGATCTGGAAGATACCGAAACGCACCGGCAGCGCAGTACCGACGCGCGGCCCCGGGCACAAATGGTGACCGTCGGGCCAGGTGCGCGGTGCTTGCCATCCGGTTCCTCGCCTGTAGCTTCGCTTGCTGTGAGTGCCACCCAGGTCTGCCCCCTGTGCGGGGCCGAATACGACGAGGGCATCGGGTTCTGTTCGCAGGACGGTACCCCGCTGGTCCCGCAATCCGAAGCCAACCTCATCGGCAAGATGGTGGGCGGCCGGTACCGCATCATCCAGCAGCTGGGTGAGGGGGGGATGGGACAGGTGTATCTGGCCGAGCATGTGCGCATGAAGCGCAAGAGCGCCATCAAGATCATGCGACCGGCACTGGTGCACGAACCGGAGGCGTTGCAGCGCTTCACCCGCGAAGCCGAGAATGCCTCGAAGATTTCGCACCCCAATGTCGCGAGCATCTTCGACTTCGGTGAAACCGACGAGGGGCTGGTGTACCTCGCCATGGAGTACATCGAAGGGGAGGCGCTCTCGACGCTGCTCAAGCGCGAGATTGCCATGCACCCGGTGGTGGGGGCCGACATCGTGGCGCAGGCCGCCGACGCGCTGCAGGCCGCGCATGATTTGGGGATCCTGCACCGCGATATCAAGCCCGACAACATCATGATCGCCAAGCGCCCCGACGGCACGTTCGTCGTGAAGCTGGTGGATTTCGGCATTGCGCGCACGATGGAGCGCGGCACGCAGCAGGTCACGCGGACGGGCTTCGCGGTGGGGACCCCCGAGTACATGTCGCCGGAGCAGCTGTCGGGGGATGTGCTGGACTCGCGCTCCGACCAATACTCGCTGGCGCTGGTGGCGTTCATTGCGCTTACGGGGCACGAGGCCTTCGCCAATGCCTCGTCGAAGGAGTCGCTCATTGCCCGGCTCACGAGCCGGCCGCGCCGCCTCGAGGAAGTGCGGGACGATCTCGACTGGCCGAACAGCTTGCAGGCGGTGTTCGATAAGGCGCTGGCTCCCGATCCGGGCGACCGCTATCCCTCTGTGGCGGAGTTCGGGGTGGCGCTGGCGAACGCCGTGGAGGAGATGACGCCCACGCAGACGGCGGAGATGTACCGGCACGCGCTGGGGCAGCGCATGCTGCATGTGGCGTCGCGCACCCCGGTGGACAACTCGAGTCTGCGCACGCCGGCCAAGGCCGTCTCCACGCAGAAGACCAAGGCGCAGAAGGCGGAGGCCAAGCGCCGCAAGGACCCGGTGGCGGTGCGGCGCCGGCAGTCGATCTTCCCCTACATCGTCATGGCCGGCGCCATGACGTACGGCGTGTGGTTCTACGGTTCGAAGCAGCCGTCGGGGCTGGCGCGCGAATTGGCCGACCAGATCAGCGCCATGGGCGCGTCGGCGAAGGCCATGGTGGGGAAGGTCACCGGCGGCAAGGCCGACAGCGTCTCGTCGGCGACAACGACGGCTCCGGCCGCGGCCGCGTCGCGCAAGCCAAGGAAGAAGGTGGCGGCGGACAGTGGCGCGAGCGCCACCCCGGGGGCCGATACACAGGCGGCGCCGAGCGCGGATACGGCGGCGCCGGTGGTGGTGCCGCCGGATACGACGGGGTAGCGGCGGCCTGAAGGCCGCTGACGGCGTAAAGAGTAAAGCGTTGCCACCCAACCACACCGCGCGGCGCAGTCAGGTGGCAACGCGTTACTCCTTACGGGTTCCCGCGCGCAGCGCGCCCCTTACTTCCCCGCGGCGGGGGTGCGCGACGGACCGCTGGCCCGTTCACGGGTGACAATCTTGAGTGGAGCGTGGTGGATGGATGTGACACATACCCACGACCTTCCACAGACGACCCCACACCCTGAATGGGTGTCGCTGTCAGCCGGGCACGCGAGTCTGCCGGCTGGTTGCCCCCCACCTCCCCGCACATTGATTCCCCCGCATGCGTTTCTCCCTTCTCGCCCTTCTCGCCGGCCTCGCCATCGCGCCGGCGCTCCCCGCTCAACAGGCGGACCGGAACTTCTCCACCCTGCCGCCGGCCCCCTGGCCGCCGGTGGCCACCTTCTCCATCCTCGGCTACGACCCGGCCACCGGTGAAGTGGGCGGTGCGGTGCAGAGCCGCGTCTTCTCGGTGGGCAATGGCGTGCTCTGGGGCGAGGCCGACGTGGGGGTGGTGGCTACGCAGGCCATCGTGGATGTGAGCTACGGACCGCAGGCGCTCGCCCTGCTGCGCGGAGGCGCGAAACCGGCCGACGTGGTGAAGCAGGTGTGGGAACGTGATCCCGATCCGCGCCCGGAGAATTGGACCAAGCAGGGGCGCCAGTTCGCCGTGATCGATGCGCGCGGCACCGTGGCCGCCTACACCGGCCCCAAGGCCAGCGAATGGGCCGGTGACAAGCAGGGCGCCTACTGCACCGCGCAGGGCAACATACTGGCCGGCCCCGAGGTGGTGAACGCCATGGTGAAGGCGTTCGAAACCACCGAGGGTCACCTGTCGCTGCGCCTGCTCGCGGCGCTCGAGGCCGGTCAGGCCGCCGGCGGCGACAAGCGCGGCATGCAGAGCGCCGCCATGCTCATCGTGAAGAAGAATGGTGGCGTATGGCTCAACAACGATGTAGTGCTGCGCCTGCAGGTGGACGACAGCGCGGAGCCCATCAAGGAACTGCGGCGCCTGGTGGAGAAGGCCGCGACCATGCGGAGACCGCGGCGATGATGAAGCGGCTCTTCTCCCTGCTCCCTGCGTCCTGCCGACTGCTCCCTGTGCTTGCAGTCTGTAGCGTCACGCACGCCGGCGCCCAATCCACCCAGCCCCTGCCGGCCACGACCAGGACCGAGCACGTGGTGCTGGTCATCACCGACGGCCTGCGCTGGCAGGAGCTGTTCCGCGGTGCCGACAGCACCCTGCTGCGCACGCGCCAGTACGTGAACGACACCACGGCGCTCAAGCGTGACTTCTGGCGTGACACGCCGGAGGCCCGTCGCGAGGCGCTGCTGCCGTTCCTCTGGGGCACGGTCGCCAGGCAGGGGCAGCTCTTCGGTGACAGCGCCTCGGGAAGCGTGGCCCGGATTGGGAACCGCTTCCGCTTTTCGTATCCGGGATACAGTGAGACGTTCACCGGGTTCGTCGATCCGCGTATCGACAGCAACGGGTATCCGCCCAACCCCAATACCACCGTCTTCGAGTGGCTAAACCGCGACTCGGCGTTCAACGGGCGCGTGGTGGCGCACGCCACCTGGAACGCCTTTCGGCGCATCATCAACACCGAGCGCAGCGGCGTGCCGGTGTACGACGGGTGGGATCGCGGCGCGCCGCCACGTGGCGACTCGGTCTCCACGCTGCTGCAGGCGCTCTACCGGACCCACACGCAGCTCTGGCCCGACGTGGCGCTCGACGCGCCCATGCATCAGGCCACGCTCGTGACCATCGCGCGGGGGTTGCCCAAGGTACTCTTCGTGGGCTACGGCGAAACCGACGAGTATGCGCACAGCGGGCGCTACGACATGTACCTGCGCAGTGCGCAGCAGGTGGACCGCTTTCTCGCCGAGCTGTGGGCCACCGTGCAACGGGACCCGCGCACGCGCGACAAGGTCACGCTGCTCGTGACCACCGATCACGGCCGCGGCTGGGGCGCCGAGTGGACCGATCATGGCGAGAAGGTTGACGGCGCGCAGTACATCTGGAGCGCCGTCATGGGTCCCGATACCCCGGCGCTGGGCGTGCGTCGCGACACGCCCACCCACCAGGCGCAGATGGCCGCCACGATCGCCGCGCTGCTCGGTCGCGACTGGCGGAAAGCCGAGCCTCGAGCGGCGGCGGCGTTACCGGTCTTCCGATAGGGAAACGGCGCGTCGAAGACACGGCGCCACAGCGTCACGGAGTCAGCGGTCATTGTGCTGTTCACCTCCGTTCCTCCGTGGCTCCGTGTTTCCGACGAGCAGTTCGCCGACGAGCTGTTCCAGACGGTTACGGCAGCTTCACACCCGCCGCCTTGAGCGACCCTTCGAGCGCCGGAATCCCGTCACGCTTCGCCCTCGCCACCACCGCCTGCTGTACGGCCAACTCCTGGCGCAGCGTGGTCAGCAGCGTGCGCTGCGTCGCCGACACGGGGAAGCTGGCCCCGATCACGCCGTTGAGCGTGCCGAGGCGTCCCGAGAAGGACATGTCGGGGGCACCACTGGAGCCGCGATTCTCGTCTTCCATGTCGTCGGCCGGCGGTGCTGCGGCGCGCGCAGCCAGCTGCGCGGCGCGACCGGCCATCCCTGAGCCGATTTCTCGCGTGAAGGTGGCGAGTGCCTTCTCCACATCGGCCAGCTGCGTGCGCAGCGCCGGCGTGAGCTTGGCGCTGTCGGCGGTCGCGGCCGTCTTTACGGCGTTGAAGGTGCGCACCACGCTGTCGGCGCTGCTCTGCGCCTCGGTGACCTGCCGCTGGAACTTCACCACCTCCAGCCGGAAGGCATCGAGTTGCTGCAGCTGCGCCACCGACATGGTCTGCTCGGGGTCGGGGAGCAGCGTGATGCGACGCGTCAGCACCGTGGGGGCGCCGCTGGCGGGGGTGAGCACGAGGCGCGCCGTGTAGCTGCCCGGCGGCGCGGCGTACGTGCGTGCGCCACCACCAAAGCCACCACCAAAGCCGCCGAAGCCGCCGCCCTGCCCGCGCGCCGGGGCCGACGCGCTGGCAACGCTGCCCGTGAGCGGCGCGCCCACGCGCATGTCCCACACCGGGCGGTAGAGCCCGGGCTTGCTCTCGGCCGGCAGTTCACGAATCACGCGCCCCGAGGCGTCCACGATCTCGAGCGTCGCCCGCGTGCCCTCGGCCACGCCATTCACGAGATAGGCGAGGCGCACGCCATGCTCCGGGTTCTGCCCTTCGAAACCGGTGGAGCCCATGCCCGAAATGCGGCTGGCGTTCGGCTGGAACGCGATCTCGGTCCGGGTGGGGAAGAGATACGCCGACTCCGCGCGCTTCGCCGCGGCGAGATGCTCGAGCGGCGCGAGATCGTCGAGGATGTACACTCCGCGCCCGTGCGTGCCCACCACGAGATCGTTCCACCGCTCCTGAATGGCAAGATCCCACACCGGCACACCGGCAGGCATGCCGCTCTGCAATGGTGTCCACGTGACGCCGCCGTCGACCGTGAAGAAGACGCCGAATTCGGTGCCCACAAACAGCAGGTTGGCGGCGCGGTGATGCTCACGCAGCACCTGCACCGGCCCCAGGGCCGGGAGGTTGCCGGTAATGCTGGTCCAGGTGCGTCCGTAGTCGGTGCTCCGGTACACGTACGGCTTCATGTCGTTGCTGCGATGACCATCGAAGGTGGCGTACACCGTGCCCTCGGCATGCCGCGACAGCTGCACTCCGCTCACGTACGTGGTGTCAGGTACCCCGGCAACACTGGTCACGCGCGTCCACGTGCGCCCGTCGTTCTGCGTCACGGCCACCACGCCGTCGTCGGTGCCCACGGCCAGCACACCGGCGCGCCGCGGCGACTCGCTCATGGCACTGATGTTGCCAAACGCCGCCGTGCCCTCGTGCAGCCCCAGCGCATCGCGGGGCGGCACCGTGCCGCGCATGGGGAGCTGGTTGCGATTGATGTTGCGGGTGAGATCGGCGCTGATGGTGGTCCACGAGTCACCACGATCGGTGCTCTTGAAGACGTGATTGGCGGCGAAGTAGACCGTGCCTCCCGTGTGCCGCGACGGCACAATGGGCGCGCTCCAGTTGTAGCGGTGCCGCTCGCCCTCGCGCTGCGGCGGCTTGATCCCCTTGGTCTGCCCCGTCCGGGCGTGATAGCGCACGATGCCGCCGTTCTGCGATTCCGCATACACGACCGTGGGATCGAACACGTCGGTCACGTTGAAGAAGCCGTCGCCGCCCGCCATGCGCACCCAGTCGGCGTTGGTGGGGCCGAAGCCGTTGCGGGTGCGATTGGGGCCGCCCCACGTCTGGTTGTCCTGCAGCCCGCCGTACACGTGGTAGAAGGGCCACTGGTCGTCCACGCTGAGCGCGTAGAACTGCGCGCCCACGATGTTCTCCACGTTGTACCAGCTCTTGCCGCGATCGTAGGTGATGTCCACGCCGCCGTCGTTCCCCATGACGTGATGATCGGGGTCCTCAGGGTTGATCCAGAGCGCGTGATGATCGCTGTGCACGCCACCGCCCGCCGCGTACGGACGCCAGGTCTTGCCGCCGTCGTACGATTCGGTGCTGCCCACATTGAGGCGCACCACATGTTCGGCGTCGGTGGGGTCACAACGCACCTGCGAGTAGTACCAGGGGGTGCCGTTGCTGCGGTCGGTCTGACGCCAGGTGGCGCCGGCGTCGTCGCTGCGATAGAGGCCGTTGGCGGTGCCCTTCGCGTGCACGCTCGCGTACAGCGTGTTCGGCCGCGAACGGCACACCGCGAGGCCAATGCGCCCCGCGTCCCCCTCGGGGAGCCCCTTGGTGAGGCGCGTCCACGTCTTGCCGGCGTCGGTGGTCTTCCAGATGCCGCTTTCGGGGCCGCTGGGCAGGAAGCCGTAGGCGCGCCGCTCCCGCTGGTACGACGCCGCATACAGCACGTCGGGATTGGCGGGATCCATGATCACCTCGGTGAACCCCGTGTGTTCGGAGAGCGCCTTGGTGTTGGTCCACGTTCTGCCGCCGTCGATCGTCTTGAAGAGGCCGCGTTCGCCCCCCGGTCCCCACAGCGGCCCCATGGCCGCCACGTACACCACATCGGGGTCGCGCGGATCGATCACGATGCGGCCAATGTGCTGCGAGTTGGGCAGCATGGGCTTCGACCACGATTTGCCGCCATCGGTGCTCTTGAACACGCCGATGCCCCATGAGGAGCTGCGCATGTTGTTCGCCTCCCCGCTCCCCACCCACACGACGTCACCGTTGGAGGGGGCCACCGCCACCGCCCCGATGCTCCCCACCCCGATGGAGTCGGAGACGGGGGTCCAGGTGAGGCCGGCGTTGGTGCTCTTCCAGAGGCCACCCGTCGCCACCGCCACGTACATCGTGGTGCCCAGCCGGCCACCGCGCACGGCGCGCGGCGCCTCGACCACGGCGATGTCGGTGATGCGCCCACTCATGGAGGCAGGGCCGATGTTGCGGAAGCGCAGCGCGCGCACGAGTGGCGCGTCGCCGGTGGTGACGCCGGATGCGGTCTGCGCGACCAGCAAGGAAGGGGCCAGCAACAGACCGGCGGTGGCCAGCGCGAACGCACGGCCACGGCCGGCGCGCGAGAGGGAGTGAGACATGGCGGAAGGGCACAGGAGACGCCCGATCCACCGCGGACCGGGCCACCCCAAGATTACGCGGCGGACCGGACCGCCGCTGTCGTGCCCGTGCGCGCCGCGTTGGCAAGACGCGTTGGCGAGACGCGTCAGCGATGCCCGTGGTCGGCCATCGCCTCGCCGCGCGCCAGCATGAGGTGATGCATCGTGTGATGATCGCCGCTCGCCAGCAGCCCAATGAAACCCAGGCCGCGGATGCGCAGCGCACCCGACGTGGCGTCACCGCTGCGCGCCGTGACCACCAGCCGCACGCCATCGGGAAGCTCGGTGCGCGCCATGCGTGGGCCACCCATCATCTCCACCATGGCCGCATGCGACGCCGTCATCCGCTTGATGGCGGCAATCGTTTCGCCCGTGCCGCGCACGGTGAACACCGCCCCCCCGGCCACCGGGGCCGACGTCACGCGGCTCTGCAGCGTGACAAGGTCCATGTCACGCAGATGCAGCCGCAGCCGCTCGAGATTCACCTTCGACCAGTCGGTGGTCGGGTCGGCCTCCAGCAGTCGCACGATTTCGGCGATGGCGGCAAAGGCTGCCTGCCCCCCTTCGGTGGGAAGGGCGCGGTCGGCGGCGCCTTGCGTGTGCGCCAGCGCCTGGGCGGCGAGTGGCGTGGGCGCAGCCAGCAGCGCGGCAAGCGACAGCACACCCGTCGAGACGGCGGCGACGAAGGCAGAGGTGGGGCGCATGGCAGTTAGGGAAGCAAGGCAACGGTGAGTCGTGCAGACCCCGGAATCTGCCCAGTCACGCCCCCTGCCACGAGTGGGGGAGGCGCAGGCCGCTCACCGCCAGCGAACAGCGGGCCACGGGCGTAACCCGGATAGCCCGTGCACGGCCCCCACGCGCCGCAGCACGCATCGCCTCACCCCGATCCATTGCTGCCGATGCCCAGTCTCCGCTCCTGGCTCTCCGCCTCGCTGCTCTGCGCCGCCACCGCCCTGCCGCTGCGCGCGCAGGAGGACGCGCCATCGTCCCGGCGTCAGGTCGTCCCCATGGATTCGGCCCGCGCACAGCTGCTGTATGTGAGCAATCGCCCCGATGATCACCCCGTGGCCGACTACGAGCGGGCCATGAAGAGCAAGGCGGCCACCGACAGCATCTTCGCGGCCCGCGCGATGGGCGTGCTCAAGTTCTCCATGGTGACCTACAAGAGTCAGGCGGGGGGCATGACGATCCCCGCCTACCTGTTCGAGCCGCTCACCCCCAAAGGCCCCCGGCAACATGCGGCGCTGGTGTGGGTGCACGGCGGCGTGCACGGCAACATGGACCAGAACTACTGGCCCTTCATCCGGGAGGCGGTGGAGCGCGGCTACGCCATCATCACCCCCGATTACCGTGGCAGCACCGGCTTTGGCAAGGAGCACCACAACGCCATCGACTACGGCGGCATGGAAGTGGACGATGTGGAGTCGGCGGCCGATGTGCTCAAGGCGCTCCCGTATGTGAACCCCGATCGCCTCGGGGTCATGGGGTGGAGCCACGGCGGCTACATCACGTCGCTGCTGCTCACGCGTGAGGCGCAGGGCTCGCCCTTCAAGGCAGGCGCGGCCATCGTGCCCGTCACCAACCTGCTCTTCCGGCTGTCCTTCAAGGGCCCGTCGTACCAGCGCTCCTTCGCCACCCAGGCGGGTCTCAAGGGGCTGCCCTTCGAAAACCGGGCCGAGTACATCCGCCGGTCGCCGTACTACTGGGTGGACAGCCTCAAGTTCCCGCTGCTGGTGCATGTGGCCACGAACGACGAAGACGTGAACTTCGAGGAGGCGCGCCCGCTCGTGGACGCCCTGCAGGCGCGGCAGCCCACGCTGGCCGAAACGAAGGTGTACGTGAACCCGACCCCCGGCCCGTCGAGCGTGGGGCACACCTTCAGCCGCCGCGTAAACAGGCAGACGCTGGAGCGGGAGGACTCGCCGGAGCAGATCGACTCGTGGAACCGGGTCTGGGCGTTCTTCGAGCGGACACTGGGGAAGTAGAGCGCGGAGGCGGTCCGCAGGACTGGTCGCAGGGAGCGGGGGTGAGGGGGTACGGCATA
>Ga0315899_10002593_pt1 | contig 19907 bp, 12 predicted proteins | sample LakEriMetagenome_2_FD_203518 | JGI IMG/M metagenome (GOLD analysis project Ga0315899, IMG submission 203518) | Freshwater fungal communities from buoy surface, Lake Erie, Ohio, United States - Buoy 4 MA112 | ecosystem: Environmental > Aquatic > Freshwater > Lake | place: USA: Lake Erie, Ohio... | reverse complement strand
CCTTCAGTATCATAATACCAATACCAAACTTTACCTCTCATTAATGATGAACTACCAAAATCAAATTTACCACCAGGTGTATTCATTAAATGTAACGCCTTCTTACCTTCAGGTAATGCCGTTATTCTATAAGTCATTTCACTACTAATAATTCTTTTCTGAATATTAATCTCTTGCATCCTTAACATAATATCAAATGCTGGCATCATAAAGAAAGACCCTGACATACCCATTTGTGAATAACCACCGGGTCCACCAATACCACCTGCACCTAATGAACCAAAAGTCCAAGGGTCAAATAATAAGTTATTCAAAGTTGCAGGTGTAAACCATAAAACCTCATTGATTTCCCTACCCGCAGGTATTTCATAAATTTGTTGATTAGGTTGTAATTGTACAAAATCTTTTTTCAATTCCCAATCACCACCGGCTTGTAAACCAACAATTTTAGAATATGCGTAACTATATCTTGTTTCAAAATCTAAACTTTTAGTTATAAACGCTCGTGATAACGATTGAGTATCTAAGTTTAAATTGTATAATGAAGTCCATTGAGACTCAATTAACCAATTTTGTACTTGTTCTGAGTAATCATCAATGGAAAATTCTAAAAGAGTATCCATTTGTTCATCGTCCAATTCAACTGAACGTAATGGAGCTCCTAACAAGTGTCTTACTTTTTTATATAAGTCACTTCTATGTGGTTCTGGTATAACTGACATAATTCTTTTTTATATATAAATATCAAACCAAAGTATAAATTAAATCGTTCTTAGGGAAAACAAAGTTTCCATTAACGATTTTAGTATTGTCATTTTTAAATACCAAGATTTTATTTTGATTATTCATAAAAATAATCCAATCTGTTTTATACGGTGTAACACTACCTGAACCATATATTGTCATATTATTACCATCGTCTTTAACATTTTGAAATGGTTTTATTTGTCCCGTTTTAAGTCCTGAACTAGTTACCACCTCACAGTCAACACCACCAATCATATCTTTCATACTACCAAGGTCACCTGTTTTTGTCACCTTATCTTGACCAAAAATCTCTTTTAATTTTTCAACAACATAAACTTCCCTAAAATCACCCCAACTATTTGTAGTGTTTAATATTTTCATTAATTTTTCAAATGTTGATGATGAGGTATCAAAGATTCTTGTTTTAAAATAATTCAAGGCGTTTACAAATCTTTGACATTCATTAACTTGGTCGGTATTAGATTTATTAGTAAAATCAATAGGTGATTTACCCATCTTAGTTATAACAACATTAATATCTTTTTTTAACTGACAAAAACAACTGTAATTAGTGTTAAGTTTATTTATAACAGACCTACCATTATTTTCTAAATCATAAATTCCTGATGCAGAATCAGGTGAGTACTTACCTCTATCATAATAATGTTTGGATAGTACAACTTTTAATATTTGATTAATTGAATTTTTGTATAAATCTTTTACCGACGGATTAGTATTAAATAATGTTCTAATTTCCTCAACTTCTTTTCCGGTACAAACTAAATCTTTTGATTCGTTTAATAATGTTTTAATACCTACACTTTCATTTAATTTTGTTTTCATTTTCATTGAGTATAATTCCTCAACAAATTTCCAATTAACACATTTCCAAAAGTTTTTTATATATTCGTCTCTTTTGTTTCGGTATTTCAAATAATAGGCGTGTTCCCATAAATCCAATCCTAATAAAGGATATCCCCCGTTTTTAATAACGTTCATTAATGGGTTATCTTGGTTTGGGGTTGTAACAATTTTTAACGTATTACGTTTAGTTAAAACTAACCACACCCATCCTGAACCAAATCTTTGTTTAGCAATTTCCTCAAACTTAGTTTTGAATTCTGAAAAACTACCAAATTGTTTTATAATTTTGGAATAAACTTTACCTGATGGTTTTTGTGGTGACGGTGTTAACATTTTCCAAAACAACGCGTGGTTAAAAGCCCCACCGGCATTATTACGGATTGTTTTATTGTATTTACTAATACTTTTAATAATTTCTTCTAATTCAACATCACCTTGATTTGACTTTTTTAACGCGTCATTTAATTTCTCAACGTATCCTTTATAATGTTTATTATAATGGTAAGACATTGTTTCGGCATCAATAAATTGTTTTAATGAAGAATAAGAATAGGGAAGTTTTTCAATCCCTATTTTTTTCATTTCAGTTAAAAATAAATTTTTGTTTTTTTCTATATCAATTTTTTCTAATTTTTCTGTAATTAAATTGATTTTTTGTTCTAATGTGTTCATATTACTTATCTATATCATATAAATAAGCCGAAGATTCAAATTATCTTAAAGTATTAATCTTGTTCATTAATTCCCCAATAAAATCACTCTTATCAATATTGTCACCCATTACTGTTTCAAAAATATTTTTCTTACTTGATAGGATATCATAAATAACACCTTCAATTGTGTTTTCAAATATTGGATAGTAAACGGATACATTTGATTTTTGACCATATCTATACGCTCGGTCTTCAGCCTGAGAATGGTCTGAAGGAACAAATGATAAGTCATTCATAATACAAGCCTCACCAGCGGTGAGAGTAATTCCGACACCCGCGGCTTTTAAGTTTCCGACAAAAACTTTAATTTTGTCATTTTCTTGAAATTGGTCAACTGCGTATTGTCTTTGTGGTTTAGTACAAGAACCGTCTAAGTAAACCGATTGTTTACCAAAGTGTTCGTGAATTCTTTTTAATGTATCTGTAAAGTTAGTAAATATTATTACCTTTTTATCTTGGTCAATAATATTTTGGGCTAATTCTATTGTATGTTTAATTTTTTCTTCGGCTATTATCTGTCTAACTTTCATTAACTTACTGAATTGTATTGTTAATGACTTAGACTCTTCTTTTTTGGTATCATACCATTCATAGTATTCACCAACTTCATTTTCGTATTCTTTAGATTTTAATCTAAGATATACCGGTGTTATTATTTTGTCAGGTAAATCTAGCACCTCAGTTTTTAATCTTCTTAATACTTGTCTTGATGTTCTATCTCTAAGTTCTTCTAAATTTGACGCACCTGATGTATTCCAAACTTTTCGTTTACCCGCCATAAATTGATACCCCTGACAATATCTAATCGCGTAAGCCATCCAATTTTGAGCCACAGGACTTTCAATTAAATTTAACAAATTATAATAGTTCATTGGTCTTGAAGTCATAGGTGTACCTGTTAATAACCATAGATATTTAGACTTTGATGCGAAATCGTTAACTAATTTAGTTCGTTGTGCTTGACCGTTTTGTATGTAATGTGCTTCATCAATTATTATCAATTCAGGATTAAATTTATCCATAATAGTTTCCTTCTTTGACTTTAATTCGTGAAAGTTTTTTAATATATCATAATTAACGATTACAAAATCGTGTTCAGTTGAAAAGTTTTTTCCTTCTGCAATGTACACACTTCTGTCACTGTAATTTTCAATCTCACGTTGCCAGTTAATTTTCAGTGATGCGGGACATATTATTAATACTTTTTTGACACCTGTTTCTAACGCAGCAATAATTGTTGACGTGGTTTTACCCAAACCCATATCATCAGCCAATATAAATCTTTTAGAACCTGTTAATTTTTCAATAGCCTCTTTTTGATGATTAAGTGGGGGTCTGTGAGAATATTTAGTATAATCAATAATAACTTCTTCAGTTTTGTGTGTTTTAATTAACGCACCTTTAGGCATCCACATTTCAGAAATGGTATCACCTGAATTAATTTTCCCCCAAATGTGGTATGACTTTTCTTTTTCAACTAATAATTTCTCAACCCAAATTTCTTTTGGAACTTCAGTTAGTAATTTTTCATCGGCAATTTTTTTAGCGAAATAAGGGTCAAGTTCAACCCATTTTTTAGCAACTTTAGGTGTTGTATCAATATAAGTTAAGATATAATCTGATTGTGACCTTGTAGGGTGAAATTTTTTATTTTTATTTTTTTTGTCTATTAATTTTAATATATAATTATTCGCACCACTATATGTCTCAAGTGCTTTGAGTGCTTTCTGTTCTATGGTTAAATTATCTTTATTTATTTCTTCCAAAACATAATTTTTATAAAAAATAATAAATTTTAGATATTTATCAATATGTCTGATAATAAAGTTCCAATTACAAGATTAGGTAAATTTTTCGGTGCGGAAGATTTTAACCTTGATATACGAATGGGTGAAGAATGGCTTCACGGTGATATGAATTTCACATTAGTTTTATATAGAATAGATAAATCTAAAACTAATCTTGATAACGTATATGGTGAGGCGTTATCAGATGGTATTAAATTTTTACCACCTGTTGAGTTTAAAGGTTACGTTCAAATTATGGCCCCTGAAAATAAAATGGTCGGTAATAGTAAAATTAATCAGTTTGAACCTGGTGGTTTAAAAGTTTCAGTGTATCAATCACAATTAGATGAGTTAGGTATTGATATTGAATTTGGAGACTACATTGGATACTATGAAACTGAAAATCGTGTTCGTTACTACACAGTTAATAATGACGGAAGGGTTGTTTCGGATAACAAACACACTTACGGAGGAACTGTTCCATATTTCAGAACTATTTTAGCGTCTGCGGTTATGGATAACGAATTTAGAGGATTGTAAATAATAATAATTGAAAGTATATTAAAATGGGTTTACCTAAAAAAAATAATATAAAGAAAAATATTGATTTAACAGAATCAAAAATCTTATTGGATAGACGACACGAATTAGTTGATAAAATCAATCGTGACGGTACTTATCTACCAAAATCAATCTTACATGAAGATTTAGACGGTGGGATGTTAGAATTTGTTAAAAACGATTTAAAGACTGTTGTTTCAGGTAAAGTTATTCCAATGATTAATATTTTAATCACTACTCAAAATTGGGCTCAATTTACTCAAACTTGGGATATTCAGAATTTAGATAAAAACGTAGAACCCCCATTTATTACGGTTGTAAGAGTACCTGAAGTTAAGTATGGTTCTAATCCGTCAACCGTTTACAATATACCAAACAGACGACAATATTTTTATGCTCAAGTCCCAACATTTGACGGACAAAGAAACGGAGTTGATGTTTATAAAATTCCCCAACCTGTACCGATTGATATTACATTTCAAGTTAAGATAACTTGTAATAGAATGAGGGAATTAAATAAATTCAACCAAATTGTGTTAGAAAAATTTGCATCAAAACAAGCCTATACTAATATCAAAGGTCATTACATTCCAATTATTCAAGGTGGTATCTCGGATGAATCTGTTAGTGATTTAGAAAAAAGAAAATATTATGTACAAAGTTACGAATTCACAATGTTAGGTTTTTTAATTGACGAGGATGAATTTGAAATAACTCCAGCGGTTAATAGGTCATTAATTGCTTATGAAGTGGATACTCAATTATCAAGAAAACAACAAAAAAATAACACAAATCCAAGTAGTACAACTATGGATGTTTTATTTTTAAATGGTAATAAAACTATAACACAGTTATTTGATTATAATGTTGACCTTAATGTTGGTGAAATGACTAACATACAATCATACGACATTTATATTAATAACAATTATTATGGGGAAAACATCCCTCAGATACAGATTAACACAAATGACGTACTAAAAATTATCATAACTAAAAAAGATGAAACTCAAGATTCATCATTAGTGTTAAATAATTTGTTAATCTAATTTTCACCGTAAATATCAGGTTTATCTTTACACTTTTCTATTATCAATCTTTCTAAAAAACGATATATTTTTATACCTCGTTTATCACAGTATTGTCTTAAAATTTCGTGTACTTCTTCCGAAATCTTCAAATTCTTAATCTTTTTATCTTTATCACTCATAGCAGAAAAAAGGAAGAAATTATTCTACCTAAAATATAAATACCTCGTAGAAAGTAAAGTATTTTGGTTTTTTAAAGAATATTTATCAAATAAATAAATAAAATAACGAAATAAAAAAACTAATGGCAACATCAACAAACAGTAAAGTATTTGTTTCACCAGGTGTATATACATCTGAAGTTGATTTGAGTTTCGTAGCACAAAGTGTAGGTGTAACTACATTAGGTATCGTAGGGGAGACTTTAAAAGGTCCGGCTTTTGAACCTATTTTTATCCGAAACTATGACGAATTCTCAACTTTCTTTGGAGGTACTTCACCTGAGAAGTTCATAAATACTCAAATTCCAAAATACGAGGCATCGTATATCGCTAAATCATATTTACAACAATCAAATCAATTGTTTGTAACTAGAGTTTTAGGATTGTCGGGATATGATGCAGGACCATCTTGGTCAATCACAACTAAAGGTAACGTTGACCCAACAACTGTACAATATTTATGTTTAAGTTCAATTACCGCTAATTGTGAGACAGAATGTGTCACTTATAAAGCAATATCATTTGATATTGAATTTACAGGATGTACTGATAGTGTGACAAATATCACATTTGATAATACAACAATCCCTGATGAAATTTTAGCAAAATTAACAATACCTTATGAACAATTCAATGGTAAAATCTCTACTTTGGATAGTCAATTGAAAAACCAAGCGTTTGAGGTAATGAAGGATACATCAACTGAAGCAACGTCAGTTTATTACTTTGGTCCAATACCTGAATTACAATATACCGCTAACACATCATATGGTTATACTGCTAAAACTAACGTATTCCAAGTTGAAAACTTAAATGCTGATTTAATCAATTATTCAGCACCTGTTAATGACCCTTGGTATTACGCATTATTTGACAATATTGGTGGAGCTCAATATACAGGTTCATCTTTTTATACAACTGTAACTGATTTAACTTATATACCTTCAGGTATAACTACAACAGTTGCACCTACAACAACTACTACAACAACTGACCCTTGTAATCCTGTAAGTACAACAACAACTACTACGACTACTGTTGAACCAATATTCTGTTATACGGGTAAATTATCAGGTGTATACTATGAATATGTTGCTGAAGCATATAAAGATTTTGACGATTTAGTTATTGCAACTATTCGTTCAAGAGGTATCGCTAATTATTCAAATGATAGTGGTGCTGTTTATCAAGTTTCAGGATTGACTGATGTTTCATTAAACACAACAGGTATATATTCAGGTGTAACTAAAAACCCATATTCAACATTTGAAATTGATGTTACAGATAAAGATGGTAATAACTATTCTTTTGAAGTGTCTTTCAGTAATTCAGATTCTAAATTTATTAGTAAAGTATTAGGTTCATCTAATTTTTCTAAAGATAGAGTTACTGTTCCAATATTTGTTGAAGAAAGATATCAATCATTATTAAATTATGGTTGGAGAAAAGGATTTATTAGAGGTTTAAATGTTGACTTAACGGCATTACCTGACGCAAGACAAGGTGCTGACCCAACATCAATAGGATATTACTTAGAAAAATATCAATCACCAACATCACCTTGGGTTGTATCTGAATTAAGAGGTAATAAAGTTTATAACTTATTTAAATTCACAACAATTTCTGATGGTGATTCAGCAAACACTGAAGTTAAAATTTCAATCGCAAATATTTCATTCGGTAATGGAACATTTGATGTGTTAGTTAGAGATTTCTTTGATTCGGATTCTGCCCCTGTAGTTATTGAAAAGTTCACAAACTGTTCTATGGATATGAACCAAAATAACTATATTGCTAAAAAAATTGGTACTGCGGATGGTGAATACGAATTAAAATCAAAATATGTGATGGTTGAGGTGAATGAAAACGCACCGTCAGACGCATTACCTTGTGGTTTTGATGGATACGATGTTAGAACATATACAGGTTCTAAATCACCTTTCCCAATTTTCAAAACTAAATACGACTATCCGGGTGAAGTTGTTTACAACCCACCATTTGGTTTATCATCAGGAGCTGACGATATTATTAAATCTTCAGGTGATAATATTAGAAGAACCTATTTAGGTTTCTCAGATACAATAGGTTATGATGTTGACTTCACAGGTTATAAAGGTAAACAATTACCGTTAGATATTTGTACTGCAGTATCTGCTAACATTTGGGATACCAAGACAAAAGGTTTCCATATGGATAATAGAGCTTCAGGTATTACAATTAATAACACATTCTACGAAAAAGTTTACAATAATGACGAAGCTCGTTTTGTGTTATCGGCAGTTACAAGTGCAACTACAAGATTCTATGTTGGTTCTGCTAACTTTAGTTCTGACCCTGATAACGAATCTAACCCATACTACAGATTATTCGCACGTAAATTTACGTTCTTAGTAACAGGTGGTTTTGATGGTTGGGATATCTACAGAGAAAATAGAACTAACACTGATAGATTCGTATTAGGTAGAAGTGGTTACTTACGTGGGTCTTGTCCTTCAGTTAAATATCCTACTGCAACAGGTTGGGGAGCGTTTAAACAAATCACAGTTGGTGATAATACTCAAGATTGGGCAAACACTGACTACTACGCTTACTTGTTAGGTCAAAGAAGTTTCTCAAACCCTGAAGCGGTAAACATTAACGTATTTACAACACCGGGTATTGATTACTTAAATCACTCAGATTTAGTTGAGAGTGCTATTGATATGATTGAAAACGATAGAGCGGATTCAATTTATATTTGTACAACACCTGACTACAACATGTTTGTTTCAACACCGGGTGATACTGCTGATATGATTTATCCTCAAGAGGCGGTTGATAACTTAGAAACTACAGGTATAGATTCTAACTACACTGCAACTTATTACCCTTGGGTATTAACAAGAGATAGTGTTAATAACACACAAATCTACTTACCACCAACGGCTGAGGTAACAAGAAACTTAGCGTTAACAGATAACATCGCATTCCCTTGGTTCGCTGCGGCGGGTTACACAAGAGGTATCGTAAATGCAATTAAGGCTCGTAAGAAGTTAACTCAAGAAGATAGAGACGTTCTTTACAAAGGTAGAATTAACCCAATCGCTACTTTCTCAGATGTGGGAACTGTAATTTGGGGTAATAAAACTCTACAAATTAGAGAATCTGCATTAGACAGAATAAACGTAAGACGATTATTGTTACAAGCACGTAAATTAATATCAGCGGTTTCAGTAAGATTATTGTTTGAACAAAATGACCAAAAAGTTAGACAAGATTTCTTAGACGCAGTTAACCCAATCTTAGATTCAATCAGAAGAGATAGAGGTTTATACGATTTCCGTGTAACAGTATCAAACGATACGGCTGATTTAGATAGAAACCAAATGACAGGTAAAATCTACATCAAACCAACAAAATCGTTAGAATTTATTGATATTACATTCTACATCACACCAACAGGTGCGTCGTTTGAGAATATCTAATAAAAATAGATTAATAAAAATAACCCCTCCAAGTGAGGGGTTTTTTATTTATACTAATATTTATATTAAAAATAATTATAATGAAACTTATTATTACCGAATCACAACAAAGATATATTAAAAAACGTATAACGGAAAGAAATCTTAGAATGTATGTTTTAGATTGGGATGACAATATATTGAATATGCCAACTAAAATTTATTTAAAATCGGATAATGGAAATTCAATTGGAATGTCAACTCACGAATTTGCTCATTTTAGACATTTAATTGGTAGTGAACCTTTTAAATATAATGGTGAAATGATTGTTGGTTTTGATGAAAATCCATTTAGAGATTTCACAAGTTACGATACCTTTTTAGAAGATACTAAAGAGGCTATAGATAAAAAAGATTTTGCACCTAGTATTAATAAGTTTATAGAAACTTTAATATATGGTAATCCATTTGCAATTAACACCGCAAGAGGACATAACCCTGAAGCGATTAAAGAAGGTGTGAGATTGTTTATTGATGAAATGTTGACGGATTCTCAAAAAGAAGAAATGGTTAGAAACATTAAAGATAGTTTAGAATATGAAGGTGATTCTGAATTCTTCAAATTAGATGAATTAAATGACGACCAAATTATTGATTTATATTTAGATGAAAAAGGTGAGTATTATCCTGTCTCTTCAAAAGAATTTGGTCAAAGATTTGATTTACCTGTTAGTGGTGGAGCGGCAAATCCTGAACACTCTAAAAAAGTTGCGTTAGCACATTTTCTTAAAAAGGTTTTCTCAAACGCTGAAAAATTAGTCAACAGTGGAAAGTACACAAAAGTTTCAATGGGATTTTCTGATGACGATATAAGAAACGTTAAAGCGATGGTTGAGTTTATAGAAGATGAATTAAGCAAATTATACCCAGAAGTTCATTTTGTAGTTTATGATACATCAGAAGGAGGAAATAAAAAATTAATATTAAGTAAAGAATATTAATAAAAATAAAATAAATAATAAAAAAATATTAAACTAGATATTTATTACTAGAATGATATTTTAAAAAAAAATAAAAGTAAATAGAAAAATATTTTAATAGATATTTATTTAAAACAATAAACTTAAAATTAATTAAAAAAAAATATTATGGCTGATTTATTAATGAAAATGCCAGTTCCTTACGAACCTAAAAGAGAGAACAGATGGATTTTGAGATTCCCTTCATCATTAGGTATTAATGAATGGTATGTTGAAACAACTTCAAGACCTAAGTTAACTATCACACCTACTGAGATTCAGTTCTTAAATACATCAACTTATGTTGCTGGTCGTTTTGTATGGGATGCTTTACCTGTAACATTCCGTGACCCTATTGGACCTTCTGCGTCTCAAGCGGTAATGGAATGGATTCGTTTATGTGCGGAGTCTGTAACAGGTCGTATGGGTTATGCTGCGGGTTATAAAAAGAATGTTGATTTGGAAATGTTAGACCCAACAGGTGTTGTTGTTGAGAAATGGATACTTGAGGGAACTTGGTTAACAGGATATGATGGTGGTTCACTATCTTATTCAAGTGATGGTGTTGCTAAAATATCTAGTCAAATGAGAATGGACCGTTGTATATTAGTATATTAAAAAAATTATAATGATATATTAAATCCACATAGAAATATGTGGATTTTCTGTTTATATATGTTAAAAGTAAACTATTTTTTAAATAAAAAAATATGGATAATGATGTTTTAAAAGCCGCGACGGATGGGTTTAGTTTACCCCACGACGTAGTTATGTTACCTACCAAAGGTATTTTCTATAATAATAAAAAAAATTCAGTTAAAGTTGGTTATTTAACTGCGTCTGATGAAAACTTTTTATTAAATAATGATAGACGTGATAATATAATTATGACGTTATTACGTAATAAAATATATGAACATGAGTTAAGACCTGATGAGTTATTAGATAGTGATGTTGAGGCTATTTTAATATTTTTAAGAAACTCATCATTTGGTCCTGAATATACATTAAATTTAACAGACCCTGTATCAGGAAAACAATTTGAACATACGGAAATTTTAGATGAATTACGTGTAAATGATACAGAACATAAACCTGACAATAACGGTTGTTTTGTTGTGAAATTACCTAAAACAGGTTCTACCGTTAAAATAAAACCTATTACGTTTTTTGAAGGTTTAGAATTGGACGAAATGGCCGAAAATTATCCAAAAGGTCGTGTTGCACCTATCATCACTTGGAGATTAAATAAAATGGTTCTTGAAGTTGATGGTAGTGATGATAGAAATATGATTTCACAATTTATTGAACATTTACCTATTATGGATTCTAAATTTATTAGAAATTTTATTAAAAACAATGTACCCTCATTAAATCTAAGTAGAGAAGTTAACGCCCCGTCAGGAGAAAAAGTCACATTCAATGTGTCTTTTGGGGTGTCCTTTTTTCGCCCTTTCTTCTAGTTACAGGGTTAGGTTAATTGAAGAATATTATTTGATGGCAAAAATTTTAAGAACATCATATTCTGATTTTTTAAAAATACCAACTTATATCCGAAAAATATTAGTCAATAAAATAATTGAAGATTATACACCGAAGGTAAAATAACCTTCGGTGTATTTATATTATATAATATGTTTTAATTATGGGAACAGGAGACGACGGTGAAAATAAGTCAAAAATAGAGGGTGAAAGTAAAAGTTTTATAAGTCAAATAAACAAAGATATTACAGATGTATTAGAGTCTAACACTAAAGGTGTTAAACAGATACTGAAAGAAATGGATACTGTTTATTCTGACTTAGCGAAACAAATGGGTCTTGGTCGTGAATCTGCCGTTGCGATTAAAAATAATCTTGGTGACGCGTATTCTGATGTTGCTAGATTAGGTGGTTCAATGGCTGACATTCAAGCAATACAATCAGATATTTTCTCATCATTAGGAAAAAGTGTTTTATTAAATAAAGATTATTACGACGATTTATATGCGACTCAAAAAGTAACGGGTGTAGGGTATAAAGAAATGATTATCGGATTTAAAGATGCCGGTATGTCTATGTTAAGTATCAATGAAAAAATGACAAAAGTTGTTAACATTGGTAGACAATATGGTCTTAGTGTTCAGGACATCTCAAGTAAAGTTGTAACTAATATGAGTCAATTGAATAGATTCAACTTTAAAGGGGGTGTTGATGGATTGGCTAAAATGGCTGCACAAGCGACCGCTATGAGGGTTGAAATGAGTACTACATTAGATTTTGCAGAAAAAGTGTATGACCCTGAAGGTGCTATTGAAATGGCGTCGGCTTTCCAAAGATTAGGTGTTCAACAATCAGATTTGTTAGACCCGTATCGTTTAATGAATTTATCGGCAAATGACCCAGGTGAATTACAAAAAGCGATTGGGGATATGACTAAAAGTTTTACAACGTTAGACGAAAAAGGTAATGTTAAAATTGCTCCGGGTGGTGTTAAACGATTAAGACAAATCGCGAAAGAAACGGGTATGGCTTATACCGAATTAACTAAAATGGGAATTGGTGCTAGAGAACTTGATGAAAAAATGACAAAAATTAAGTTCCCTGATTTTGCGACTCCAGAACAAAAAGAAATGTTAGCCAACATTACCGAAATGAAAGATGGTGAAATGAAAATCAACTTTAAAGGTAAGATGGAAGATATGAATACTGTTTTATCAAAAATTGGTAATAATAAAGAAGAATTTGAAAAGTTACTTGAGTCATCTAAACCTAAAACTATGGAGGAGTTGGCTAAAGAACAATTAACCTACACACAAAGTATGGACGCTAGTTTACAGGCCCTTAAAGGTAAAACAGGTTATGCGTTGGCCGGTACTCAAGTAGGTGAAAAATTTCAAGCGGCTGAAGCTCAAATATATAATGGTGTTGTTGGTGCATTTGAAAAAAGTATGAATATATCAAAAATGAGAGAAGGGTTTGAAACTAACCTTGGATTGGTTAGTGATAGTTTATTAAAACTTGTTGATGGTGAAGGTAGTTTTGAAGAGGTATCTGACGCATTTAGTACCGCTATGGGTAATATTAATAAAGGGTTAGGTGATTTTAAAGAAAGTTTAAAAGTAAACGGTAGTGCACTTGAAAAAGAAATTATGGCGGGTAATAATGAATACTCTAAAGTAATTGTTAAGTTAATTCATAAAGTTGCTGATGAAGCGATTAGTACTGTTGCAAAAAATGAAAAAATTGATTTATCAAGTTATAAGGACGAAAAATCTGATATTAAAACCGAGACTAATAATGCGGTATTAGTTAACGAAACTAATAAACAAATAGAATCTACCGCTAAAGATTTAAATATTAAACCAAGTGATTTAGAAGTTAAAAGTAAAACAACGTTTGACGGTAAAATACAATTTGATGTTGATTTAAAAAATGCGGGTAGTAATGTAGATAAAGATAAAATTGAAAAGATGTTTGAATCTGTTTTAAATAATCCTGCATTTATGGAAAAACTAATCAAACAAATGGAAAATGCTCAAACAAATTACGGGAGAAACCCTATGAAAAAATAAATAACTTTCTATTTATAAAATAAAAAATAATGCCAAGTTCACTATCATTTGTATCAACCTCATCTTTTAGAGATGCTTTAATGGGTAAAAATTTAACCCCATATACTGTTAGTGGTGTTTATACTCCACCGGCAGGTCCTTTAAATTATGAAGTAGTCCAATCAAATTATTCGGTTATAAACTCTGATGATAATTTAATTGCTAATGATGTATTTGCAAATCAAAGTTACCCATTAAATTCGTTTGGACCTAATGGGGGGTATAATTTAAATATAACATTTAACGGACCATTATTACCTATAACCCCAAATCAAGGTGAATATTATCCTTTGATAGGTAGTAATTTACAAGTACCTGGTAGTGTTTTCTTATATAATTTACCAACTTCACCCGCAGTTTTAAATTTATTTAAACCTCAAAATGGTTATTTCTACATTAGTTATTTAAGTGAAAATATTTTACAGAATCACTATAGTAGTCTATATACAGTTTATCCTGGAATTTTTACTCCGTCAACATATTCACCATATGAAATATTAACAGTACAAGACCCAACAGGTAGTGAGGGTTCACTATCACAAGATTCGTTTTTGGCGAAGATTGGTGCATCACAATTAAATTTCTTATTTCAAGAAAGAGTTAACGCTGAGATATATCAAAACACAATTGGATTAGTTAATTTAAGTTCATTACAAGACCCATTTGACGCTGCGTTATTAGCGACAGGTCAACAACCGTTGATTAATAGAAATTGGAGAATTACTGTACCTGAAAATCCGTTAGTTAATGCCGCTGATTTCCTAACAAGATTAGCGGGTGCTTATTGGCCCGTATCATTTATACCGGGAAGTTATTGGAATGAAAATGAAAAAGGTGGTTTAGAAACAAGTCAAACATCTAAAGCGTTAAATGTAGTTAATAATTTAACAGGTGGATTTTTAGGTCCAATATTGAATGTTAGAAGAAATCCGTCACAAATATTTTTGGCGAATTCAGGTAATGGACAACAATCAGTGTTGTTTAATAACCTTAGTTATAATAGATATCAACCAAATTATGATAGAGGTATTATAAATGGTATTATACAGGGGATACAAAATTTACTAAGTTCAGAACAAAATTACGGTACTTATTATGTTGGTAACCCTAACGCTGAACCGTCACAAATCACATCACCAAGTAATGCGATACCTGTTAATGCTTACGGTCAACAAGTTGAAACACCTGTATATGGGCCTTCTGAATTAGGTATATTGTATGAAGGTAACGATAATAAGTTAAATTTTGGATTGGCGGGAAAATCGTTTAGTAATGATGGTGGTATTGATGGTGGTTTTGTTTGGACATCCCCAAAATATCAATCAAATGCAGGTTTTCGTGCAACACCTGGTGGTGGTTCAGGTAGTAAAGATGATGAGTTTAATCAAATTAATAGTCAATATGATAAATCAAAATCAACAAATGTTGAATTTAAACAAAATTCTATATTAGACAATACACAACGATTAATTGATTCAGGTGATAATGTTAGTGGTGTTAATAGATTAAAACACGTTGGTAATGCAATGAACCAAGTTAGTAAAGTATTTCACGATGGTTATAGAGAAATGACTAAAGGTTCTCAAGTTGTTTCATACAAAGATGATACTACAGGTTCTGAAGCCGGTATTGAATATTGTAGAGTGTTTACTAAAGACACACCATATTATACTTATGCTGACTTACAAAAGACTGATGGTATAACAACATCAGGTAGACGTTTTTCATACTCAGTGTTAGATAATACATATAACCTTAATATAGCACCTTTAAAAGGTACTGATTCCACAAACATAGTCCAAGGGGATAAAAATGGTATAGGTGGATATGCTAAAAAATATATGTTCTCAATTGAGAACTTGGCTTGGAGAACATCAAGTAGACCTGGATACACTTATGATAGTTTACCAACTTGTGAGAAAGGTCCTAATGGGGGTAGAGTAATGTGGTTTCCACCATATAACTTAACATTTAATGATTCAAGTAGAGCCGATTGGCAACCAACAACTTTTTTAGGAAGACCTGAACCAATATACACGTATAAAAACTCATCAAGAGAGGGTAGTATAAGTTGGAGTATAATTGTTGATAGTCCTTCGGTTATGAATACTGTTGTAGAAAAACAACTTAAAGGTGCGTCAAGAGAAAGAATTGATTCAATCATTGATTCATTTTTTGCGGGATGTACAAAATTTGATATCTATAAATTAGCGGTTAAATTTAATCAAATACCAACAGATGATTTATATACTTATCAAGAAATTTTAAATAACCCAAGATTAACTGATATTGAAACTTTAGGACAAATTAACAAAGAAATTCCTAAAAATAATTCAAGTGCTAATGGTGAAGGAAACTCTACTAATAGTGTTGAAACAAATAATAATAATCAAAAAGTTGAACCTGATAATAGAATATCTGATTTTGAAAACAAATATTTAGACTTTGCATTATACTTTGATAATGATATTCCGGGTCCAAGTAATAGTACAACATCAAATGCTGATTATCAATCAACCTATGATACTTATATTGGTAAAAAAGATATTTACAAAAAAAATGCCGACACTGAATTTAATGAAGGTGATATAAATAGAAATGTAACTGCGTTTTTTGATAAAGTAGTTATTGGTAATTACAATGAATTTTGTGGAGGTGAGAAAAACTTCATTACAGATGCTTACGATATTTTAAATGAAAAACTTGGAAAAATTAAAGTAAAATTACAAGGTTCCGCATCCGCAACCGCATCACCGGCATATAATCAAAAATTATCGGAAAGACGTATTGATGCTATTACTAAATTTTTTAAAGAAAAAACTGTTGGTGAAAAAAACTTATCTAAATTTATTGATGATAAAACGTTTCAAATAATTAGTGAAAAAGGTTTTGGTGAAGAAATTGTTATCCCTAGAATGGGTAAAGAATTAGGTTCAGACCCAAATAAACCAATTGAAACTGAGGAGGATTCTGGTACAGGAGAGGATGTGAATTGTAGTCAAGATATTAAAAACAAAAATAATAAAGTGACAACAATATCACAAGTTTATGCCGCAAACGCTATGGCGTGTAGACGTGTTAAAATTAAAGAGATTTCGGTTGAACCAATACCTAAAGAGCCTGCTAAACCTGAACCTGTTAAAGAAGTTGTTACTACTCCAAATACACCAACTAGTGATAATATAACATTACCTGTTAATCCTGTTGGACCTAGTAAAAGTATTATTAAAAAACTAAAAGAAGGTATATCTAAAAAAATATTACGAAATCTTTTATCGGAATGTGATTACTTTGAAGTAATAAAAGAAAATGTACCAATGGTATATGATTCAATAAAAGAAAAGATAAAGTATTTTAACCCTGCGTTTCACTCAATGACACCTGAAGGTTTAAATGCTCGTTTAACATTCTTAAATCAGTGTTTAAGACCTGGTGAAACTATACCTATTATACAAGATGGACAACCAACATCTGTTGACGCTATTAACACATCGTTTGGTGCTCCACCTGTATTAGTATTAAGAATCGGTGACTTTTATAATACTAAAATTATACCAACATCATTACAAGTGACATATGACCCATTACTTTATGATATGAACCCTGAAGGTATCGGTGTCCAACCAATGATTGCTAAAATACAATTATCATTTAATATGATTGGTGGTATGGGTCTTAAAGAACCTGTTGAACAGTTACAAAATGCTTTATCATTCAACTATTATGCTAATACCGAAATATACGATGAAAGGGCGACCGCAACTGAAGATACGTCAAAATTAGATAAAGAGATTATTGACCAAATTGAAGCAATAAGTCCATCAACACCTGTTAATAACACTGCAGATACACAACCTCAAGACATTGCCGGTTCAACTATTGGTGAGATTAAATCAACTGAACCATTAACACCAAGTGGTGAAACGGGTGAGATAAGTTATTTAAAAGTTATGGATAAACTTTTAGATACTACTAAAACTTATTATGAGAACACTTTTAATTCGTTAGAGGAGGTTGTTAAGCAAAGTAATTATGGAATACTACAATATGTTTCAAAAACACGTAATTTTAGTAAAGGTAATTTTAAGACCCCTGAAGGTGATTTAGAGGCGGAAATATTTGGTAAACCAAATGAAATTGCGAGTAATTTAGATAAATTATTTGATGTTGCGTTATCAGACATTGATAGTGGTAATAACCCAATTATAAAGTATATTGTAGAGAAAAAACTTACAGACCCAACAACAATTACTGTATTAAAAAATAATTTAAGAAAATATGTTTTGGAAGTTAAAAATGAAATGATTAATACAGTTTCAAATATTAGTAACAGTAAATTAGGTCAACAACAACAAGAATACGTTCAAGGTATAAGAGCAATTAATGTTGTTGTAACTAAAACTGATGGTAAAATAGATGAAAAAGGTGTACCTAAAATATATAATTTATCAGAAACTGATAAGGTATCACCAACAGGATTGAATTTTACATATTCAAATACTTTTGATGAGTTAACGGGGGATTTCAAACTACTTAGAAATAATTTAAATGCGTATATAAAAGCTTTAACAGATTCAAGTATTATTCCGCCAACAAATTTCCCTGACGGTTCATTTGGAGCATTGACTGAGTTTAAAACTGTTAATGATAAAACATTCTTTTTGGTTGTAGGTCGTAGATTTAATGATAAAAATAAAGTTGAGGACTTCAAAAAAGTAATATTAACACAAAGTATAACATCAATGTCAAGTAACAAAAAAATGATTAGAAAATTTGATGATTATGTTGATGACTTGGCTAAACAATATAAAAAAGAAATTAAAGAAGAAGAAAATTTATATAAAAAATATAAAGAAGCTGACACGTATAAGTCTTATATCAATAATATTGAAACTAATATATATAAAAAAGGGAAAACAAGAATTTTTAATTTCACAACAGTTCCTGTTGAAGGGACAAATGAACAACAAAAGACTGATATAATTGATTTATATAAAGGAGACAAAAATAAAATAAGTGACTTAAACACATTTGATGGTAAAATTAAATTTAACTAATGGCGGCTAAACAATATTATAATAGATACGGTAACTTCATAATTAATGGGGAACAAACTGTTGTACCATATGTTAAGTTATCAAATAAAAATAGTGATAAAAGATATATTTACAAAGTTGGTCAATCAAGACTTGATAAAGTTTCACAACAATACTATGGTACACCATACTTTGGTTGGTTGATTTTACAATCAAATCCTAAATATGGGGGATTAGAATGGACAATAAATGACGGTGCTATATTGACAATTCCATTTCCTTTAGTAGCTTCATTACAAGATTATAACGCACAATTAGAAAATTATTTCTTTTATTATGGTAGGTAAAACTGAAAATATATTAGTAGATTTTGATTATAACAATATAATAGTTGTTGACCCTAATAAAGTGGTTGACGACAAAGGTAATGTTAAAGACCGAAATGTAAAACAAGAGGACTTAGTAATGTATGTTAATTTAGAGTGTAAGGTTATTCCTAGAACTAAATTAGCAGTTGGTATCCCAATTGATGATGCTATACAAACAGTATCATTAGCAAGTATTAATTTTTTAAAACCTGGTGACAAAACTTATTTAGATAATAGTTACACTGATGAATTAACAGGTAAGGATTCGTTAAAAGGTAAAGGTGTTAATCAAGTTAATCAAAATAGTTTTAAAAAACCTGATGAGAGTGATTCATTTTATGTTAGACAATCAATTAAGTCTAATGGTGAAAATAAAGCAACTGATAACGGATTGTTAGGTATCACAAATGTAAGTATTAGACAAGGTTTGGATTTTACACCGACATTTAATATTAAATTAGTTGACGTTAAAGGTAGAGCATTATTTGAGGCTGGAAGTAGTTCACCGTATGCTGCATTTTTCACATT
>Ga0315899_10002591_pt1 | contig 19920 bp, 19 predicted proteins | sample LakEriMetagenome_2_FD_203518 | JGI IMG/M metagenome (GOLD analysis project Ga0315899, IMG submission 203518) | Freshwater fungal communities from buoy surface, Lake Erie, Ohio, United States - Buoy 4 MA112 | ecosystem: Environmental > Aquatic > Freshwater > Lake | place: USA: Lake Erie, Ohio... | reverse complement strand
ATTGGCACGATCACCTTTGAAGGCGCCGTGCATCAATCTGCTCATTCAGAAGCCGGCAATGGCTCCGAGCAAGCCGCTGCACAGCCGAAGCTGGAGGCGACTTGAACACATCGGCGCTTCAGGTGCTGATCGGCGCCTTGCTGCTTCTTGCCGCCATGTGGCCGCAGGCAAGGAGACGCCGGAAAGGGCGCATGCCTAGAAGGCCAGCGCGGCGCACCAGAAGTGGCCAACCACCCATTCGGGGGATGGACAACCCAGCCGATACCGGTCCATGATCAGCACAGGCAGAGATGCCCACACCACAAACAGAACGATGAACTTCACCGCATTGCGGCAGGGCATGATGCGCCTGCAGGTCGGTCCCACCCGTAAGGGCGGACGCCAACTTGGCCTTGGTCGTGGTGGCCGGGCATTAGCCCCTGGCGGGCGAAAGGTTGGTATCGGAGGCCTGCACTCAATCGCTGCAGCAGCGCTGCTCACGGCCTGCAGCAATGCCACAGCAGGGCTGCCCACCGGCCAGGTGCAGCGGGTCATTGATGGTGACACTGTGGTGCTCACCACCGGCGAACGCATCCGATTGGCCTGCATCAGCGCCGATGAACTTCGCGGGCGCAATGCCAACCCCGTGCCAGCACTTGCTGCCAAAGCAGCTCTCAATGCTGCAGTTGCAGGTCGCACCGTTGCCATCCGCCGGGTGGATACAGACCGCTATGGCAGGACCGTTGCCGAGTTGTTCCATGGCCAGCGGAACATTGGCCAGCAGCTGGTTGCCGCCGGCCACGCTGAGATCTACCAGCGCTATGCAGCGCCCTGCAGCTGGGCTTCCAGCGATGCGATCCGCCTGCGGTGACGCTCCACATCTGCCATGGCTTGAGCTGCGATCTGGAATGGATCGACCGCTGTTGCCACCAGCTCCCTGCGAATTGCTTTGATCTCTGCTTGCGTGATTTCGGCCAGGGCCATAGCGACCTCCGACGATTTGCTTTCAAGCTACTTCAAACAGAAAAACAGTTCCTGTTACCTACGCCACCAACATGACCCGATCATCAACAGAACCAATCCAGCTGCTGCAGAACTACCTGCAGCTGCCTGATCACCAGCAACCGCGCCTGCAGCGCCTGCTCACAGAACGCCCACTGCGATGGTCAGAGCTGGCGGACCTGGGGCATGCCTGCCCACTGGGCCGACGGCTGGCGGGCAACTGGCCCGATACCCGCACGCCTGAAGGGTTCCTGGGTGTCCGGCAATTCATCGGTGGGCGAATCCTGCTGGATGCCTGGGCGGTGGTCACGCAGGCGGATGAGACCGCCATCCTTGATGGCCTACTGAGACGCCAGCCACCCATCAGGCACCTCAGACGCGGACTGGCCGAACAGCTGCTGGCAGCACCAGAACCGCCTGCGCCATGGCCAACCCTGGCCGGCGATCTTGAACAGCTGGTGTTTCTCCCTGCCGGCGTCCTGCAGCTCACTGCTGCTGATGGCCAGCTCGAGGACGTAGCCGTGCTGGGGCTGATGGTGCAAGCCGGTGAACATGGCCCGGCACTGTCCTGGGCGGCATGGGGCTGGGCTGGTTCCAGCTGGTCTGATGGCTGGGCTGCACGCCCCGATCACACCTCACCCATCAGCCGGCTGGCATGGTCGATCCTGGCCTTGCAGCACCAAGAGCCCGAAGAGCTGGAAGCCGGCCCGCCGCAGCTGGGAGTGGTGCGCAATCCACGCCAGCGACCAGAACCCAGCTACATCGAACCCAGGCGCCGCTATGTGCGGGACAGCTCAGTGCCAGCCATCCCCAGCGGCCTTCACCCGGCACCCCACTGGCGGCAGGCGCATGCTCACCGCTATTGGGTTGGCGCTGGCAGAGCAGAGCTGGTGGTCAAGTGGATTCCTGCGATCTGGGTGGATGGCAGCCAACAGGAGGACGCAGCATGAAACCTTCAAAAGGTTCGTTCCGCGATCAAGCGCAGGACAGCGACCGCCGGCCACTGCTCAAGCAGCAGGCCTTGCTTGAGCTCGAGCAGGCGAACGAACGGCTGGCCGCACTGCAGCAAGCACGCCAGCACGTGCCGCCCGACTCTCATCTGGAGCTGGAGTGGCTCGATCAGCGGTACAAGGCCAACTGGGCTCGAACAGAAGCCCAGGTTCGGCTGAAGATCATCGAAGAGCTGGAGACACCACCAGCTGATCGCTGGCGCACGGTCGCTGACGATTGGCTAGCGGTTCTCGCTATCTGGACCCTCGGTTTTTACGGGGTCGGCTGGGGGCTCATCGTCTTGGCCGGCACCGGCCCTGGTGCCGCACTGATGGTCCTCTTGAAAGCAGTGGCTATTGCAATCTCACTAACGCTGGTCGGCACGCGCATCACCGCATTAGTGGCCAGGCTTGCTCGCCGCTGGCAACGGCGGCAGCGTTAGGACTGCTGCTGTCGGATGACGCTCTCGCATCAGTTCGCTGTTGAACAGGTCCGCCGGCAGATCGACAACACCTCCGATGTCCAGGCGCTGCGAGAGCTCGCAAGAAAAGCGCTGGGCCTAGCCGAGACCCAGCGCGAACTTTTGATTCAGCTGCTTCAGCGAGGACTCAGGGGCTGATCAACGATCAATGATCAGACCCATCGGGCTTGCTTCCAAGCGTGCTCGGATGTTGTTCTGCAACGTGCCCAGATTGGCCAGCGCCATCTCCCTGAACTCTGGGTGCTGCGCTGCCATCGACTGCAACGCCAGCTGGTCGTAGTAGCTGACGATGCCGCTGAACACGTCGTAGACACCACGCGGGTCATTGACAGCGTTGGTGCGTGTCGACGCTGGCGTGTTGGGCTGGGTCTTCAGGCTCGGCCCACCAGGTGTGTCCAGCTCCAAGTTGTACTCAGGATCCTGACTCAGCTTCCGCAGCGCATCAGCCATGGTGCGGCCCTGCACGTAGTGATCAATGCTGAATCGTGCGGTGCCAACATCCACAACAGCCTTCGACTTCCCAAGCACTGCAGCAACCGGCATTTCGCCCTTGATGGAATACATTTCCCGGCGGTATGTGGCCTCCTGCTCCAAGGTCATCGTTGTCGGGACAGGCACTAGGTCCTTGCCGCTGACTTTGCCCTCGGGCCTGGGTTTCATGCCAAGGCCATGCTTCTCCATCCAGTCATAAAGCGGATCCCTGGGCTTCATCACTGGCATGAATGGCGTCACCGAGTCGATCGGCAAGCCGAGCGGGCGGGTCACCTTGCTGCCCAGCCAATCACGCTCTTCCTTCTTCTGGGGGAAGACGCTACCCAGCACGGGGTAGTTGGCAAAAATCCGACCGGCGATGCTCTGAAACGTCTCCCAGTTCTGATCCTTCTGCAGCACTGCATACTCCGCAGGCGTCAATGTGCGCCTGCCCGCAACAGTCAGATTCGGATCGCTGCCTGAACGTGATGCCTGAGTGAGGAGACCAGACATCGGCAGCACGCCATTGGTTTGCTTGGCCAGCACCTCAAACCAATCCACGTCATCGCCCTGGCCGGCGCGAGTGACTGCGTTAAGCAGTGATGTCACACCATCCAGCGATGCCTTGTTCATGAAGACCCGCCCGTAAGCAACGGTCAAGCCCTGCATCGACTTGGTGAACCAGTTGGCATCAATCCTTCCTTCGTGAAATGCACGCAGCATGTCTGCCTGCAAACCCATCAGGTCAAACAAGTCGATTGAACCCACGCCGAACTTGGCGGCATCAAATGCACCAACAGACAGAGAGAAGGAATAAGGCTTGTTCTGACGCATCCAGATCTCACGCTCGCCCTCATCTGTTGGGCCGCCATCGCTGAACACCCCACGTGACCAGAGCTGCTGTGTCGCCAGGCCCAAAAACATCGAGGCCAGCGTCGCCGCCCGGCTCTTGGCAAGCAGCTCAGGGTCAACAGCTCCACCCTTCCAGAACTTGCCCATGTCCTCGCCAGGGCGCGCCCAGCCCCGCATCTCGCCAACAACCTTGTCCCCTTCCTTGATGGGAGTCACGCTGAAAGCGTTCTTGGCCTCCATGTAGAGCTGCTGGGGGACGCGAACCATCAGGTCGTGATTCAGGATCCACTTCACGCCATTCGCCGGCGTCCTCCATACAGGGATCACCCAGGCCGCGATGGGATTGGCGCGCATCATTTGGACGCCTTGCGTGAAGCGGTCGTCCAGCTTCTGCGTGAAGGTGACCTGATCAGAACGCAGCGCGCCTAGCTTGCCGAGTTCATCTGCACTGTTGGGCGTGCCGTGCAGGTTGTTGAACATGACCAGCCGCAGCTGCTCGTTGTCCATGTCGCCGGCGGTGACACCCAGCTCGCGCAGCCGCATCTGGGCTAGCTGGTCATCTGTCATCAGGCCATCGAAGACAGCCTTGCTGGCCAGCTCTTCCGCCCGAGCGCGAATCCATTCGCCGCGCTTACCAGCCGCCAGGCCTGCAACATCCTCGGCCTCCTTGGATGCACGCAGATAGGCCTCATGGTTCACCTTCCAGTCGAAGGCGGTTTTGCGAATCACCTCATCGCCGCCGTTCAGCAGGCGGAACGCTGGCGTGTAACCAGCTGTGGTGCCCGTCTTGCTCTCAATCAAGCTGCCAAACAGCTTGCGGAACCCAAGGTTCAGCACGTTGTAGAAGGTCACCGCGGTTCCCAGCACCGGTGTCTTCACGTGGTACGTGGGGGTAGTCAGCAAATCCCACGATTGGTTCAAGTCCTCAATCACGCGCTGCTTCGCCTGCAGCAGCATGTCCGGCGACAACTCAGCAGTGCTCTCCAGAGAGAAGGTGGGCTTGCCGTAGGCGAAGTTGTCCCAGGCATTACGCCATGCAGATGCCATTCCGCTGCCGACCGAGCGGGCGGCATGCGTCATCGCGCCTAGCTCTTTATCAACGCCATAACGCAGTGCCCCTTCAGCAACGTCTTCCAAGGCATAGAAAGCGCTGACGAAAGCTGAAGACGGGTTACGGATCAGCCAAGTGGCAGCAGAGCTGAACAGGTTGTCCTTCCTGTAGTTGTTCAGGATCTCCACCTGCGTCATGAAGTTCGGCTCATTGATCGAGCGATTGGCAAGATCATCCAGACGCTTGGCCGTTGCCATTCGCCTGAGCTTCAGGTCGTCGCCACGGTCGATGTGCTCAAGTACCTGCTGAGCAAGACTGCCGCCGGAGATCTCGTCAATCGTCAGCAGCTTGATGTCCTTTTCAAACTTGGTGAAGATGTTTTCATTTGCCCAATCACCGAACTGCCTGGTGCGCAATGCACGTGCAATCTGGCTGGAAACCTGATTGTCGAACTGCTCCCAGTAGTGCGCCCAGCGTGCAGCGTTAGCAGCCTGATCCCTGATCCCAGCATCGACAGCGCCAGTTGGAAGAAGGTCAGCAACATCCTCAAGCACATCGGTGTAGTACCTGACGGCATCACGCTTCACGCGATTGACGATGTAAGCGTTGATCGGAAGCTGATCAATGCCACCTAGCTTGCGCTTCATGGCTTCCGCCAGGGCACGCGGCTCAGCCCCATACGCCTGCGCCATCAGCCTGAACTGTGCATTGGCGGCGCCCTCTGTGAAGGGGCGGCGCAACTCCACACCGGCCTTACTGGCATTAAGCCGCAGGTTCAGAACCTCAAGCAGCTTGGCAATGTTCTCCTCGGTTGGAGGCAGCTGGGAATAGTTGATGTTTAGCCCTTTGCTGCTGATCGGCCTGGCATTGGTGTCAAAGCCTTTTCGCACTGCAGCTGCAATGTCAGCCTCGCCCATAGCGATGGCATCCTTCTCGACCTGATCCCAGAACTTCTGAGGGTTGATCTCGACATAACTGCCATCAAACATCTTCAGCCGGCGCTTGCGTGGCTGAGGGCCTGATTCATCGAGCAGAGCCTTTTTCCCCGCCAGCTGACGCTCTAGCGCCTCGCTGGCAGCCAGTTGATCATCCAGCTCTTTTAGCCGGGCGCTCAGATCACCGCAGTCAGCCATTGCAAGAACCCTCGCTGAATAGTTTTTCAAGTCTTGCGCGCTCTTTTCTGATTCGCTCAGAATTGTCGGCAGCGCGCTTGGAATCAATTTCAAGCGTCTTCTTCTCAGCCGCAGCCCGTGCCTTGGCTTCACGTTCACGCTTGGCGGCAACCTTTTTGGCTGCCTCCAGCTGTTCTTTTGCAGAAAGACGTGGGGTTGACGCTTGAGCAGCATCTGCCTGGGCGGCAGGTGCAGCAGCGGGCTGACCCGCTGCCTTCACTGTTGGCTCTGCGCCAACAGCATCAGAGGCGGTTTCAGCTGCTCCAGGTGTTGCCACCTCATTAGCGCTCTTCAATCCATCAGGCGTCCATTCGTAGGTGACGCCAGCTCCTTCCCCTCGATACGGCCTTGGTGCCTGCAGATCGGTTGGCCCGCGATTGGAGATGCCAGGCTCCATGCCGGCAGGAGACATCACCTGCTCGCTTGCAGCTGATAGCTGTGCCCTGGTCATCGAATACTGCCCAGGATCCAGCAGACCTGATGCGCGCTTCTGGTCCCACGTCATCGTGTCCCAGCCATTGGCGGTCAGGAACGCTTCGCGTCGAGCACGAGCCGCTGCAGCATCCAGCACCCGGTACTCAAACCGCAGGCGCATCTCATCAATCAACGCCTCAGCTTTCTTCCCGCCGGCCTTGTAGGTGGGCAGTTCATCAGCGGCATACAGCAGCGGCAGCTGGCCGGTGGGGTCAGAGAACAGCTGCTCAACCAGATCGCCCTGGGTGAAGGCATCGGTTTGTGGGCGCACAGGCAGTGGGCTGAACGGTGCCTGCACCTCGCCGTTGTCGATCGCGCGCTGCAGGATCTCCTGCTTCAGCCGCTGGCGGGTTTCAGCATCCAGGCCGCGGCGCACGTACTCACTGGCCGGCACCAACACCTCATTGCCATCGGCATCAACCATCCGGGTCATGCCGGGTGCTGACAGCTCTGCTGGGCGATCAAACAGCGGGGCGTCACCACCCACTGCATTGCTGGTCAGTGCAAAAGCACCTTGATCAAATTGCGGTGGATCGGGCGGCAAGAACCGCTTCCGGCGCTGACCGATCTCCACCAGGGCGTCGATGATGTCCGACTTCTTCGCCTGCCAGACGCGACGACCGGTGCGCGCCTGCACCAGTGCTGCTACCTCAGGGCTGGCCTCTGGCATGGCCAGCCGGCGTAGCTGATCGCGGTTCCAACCCTCTAGGGATGCGCGGTAGTCCGCTGCTGTTTCATACCCGCCGAACTCGGCGACCGCCTCCGCTTCAGAGCGCAAGCGAACAGCGCTCAGTTCAAGCTGCGCCTCAGGACTCAGTGCTGTGCGGGCAGAACCGATCTCCTCATCCAGCTTGGCCAGCGTTGTGCGCATGTTCCGCTGCTGAGCCGCCAGGGCCTTGATGTCAGCCGGGTCGGCTTTTGCATCCCGAGCTGCAGCCAACCGTGCGTCGTAATCACCAGCCAGGCCAGCCATCTGTTCACGCTGGTTCTGCAATGCACGGATCGGACCCAGCTGGTCATCAAGCGATGGGGCCATGTCCAGCCCCAACTGCTGGGGCGGCAGAAGCATCTGCAGCTGATCGCCAACCAGCGACTCAGGCGCCCGCATGCGGGTCTCTACCGCCCGCACATCAAGCTGTGCTGCAGCGAGTTCTTTCTGCACCTTGGTGGTCAGGCGTTTTCCACCCAGCGGCTTCAAGGTGCCTTCTGCAACACGAGCCTGGATGTCCTGCAGCTGTGCCTCGAGCTCCTGCACCAGCGTCTGCACTGCTGTCAGCTCTGCTGTATTGCGCTCATCGGCGCCATCACGCCGGACACGGCTGTGCAGTTCACGCAGCTGCTGGTCGTCCAGCTCATCGAGGTTGGCCAGATAGGTGTCCAGCTCTGGGCGCCCATCCAGCTCGTCATCAATCGGCGGGCGCGGTGCAGGTGTTGCACCATCAATGTCCAGCTCCTGCTGCAGACCGTTCTGCGGGCTGAACTTCAGCTCATTGATCTGCTGATCAACCTGAGCGAGCTGCTTCTCGATCTCACCGGCGAGGTCCGGCTGATCGCTCATCTGCTTCACCAGCTGGCCACGCTGGGTCTGCAGACCGCGAATCATGAGCCGGGCCTCAGGGTCAATGGCGTTGCCAACGCTCAGCTCCAGCTGGCCGCCTTCGCCCTGCTGCACCAGGCCCATGTCCTGCAGCCGCTTGCGTTGTTCGGCCACCTGACGGATCTGGGTTTGCTCGGCCTGCGCACGGCTGATCGCTGAGTCGTACTGCGCCGGCGGTGCCTCCAGTCGTGAGTAGTCGAAGCTGGACTGCCCAGCAGGCGGCAAGGCGCGGCTGCCGTTATCCACCAGGTCGGCGGCTGGGGCAGGGGGCAGTTGCCGTTCCGGGCCGATGGGTGGCCGTGCACCCATGTACGGCGCCAGCTCCACCTGGGCGATCTCATCGAGGGCCTCGATGCCATTGCCTGACATCCACCGGCGGATAGGGCGAATGGCACTGCCAGCACCGATCAATGACAGCGGCGTGGCGATGCCATCCACCAAGGTGTTGGTGGCCACCCGCTGCAGATAGTTCGCGTTCGGGTCAGTGCGACCTGGCAACGAAATGCCGGTGAAGTCCTTGATCGCGTCAGCAGTGTTGCCTTGATCGGCATCCATGAAGAGTGCCGCAGCCGCAGTGCTCACCAGGGTCTCGGCGACGTTCTTGCCCAGACCCAACCCCGTGCGCAATGCAGGGTTGGCGCTCTGCGCCACCGCCAGTCGGCGCACGGCAGCGGTGTTCTTCAGCGAGTTGAGCAACCGAACACCGGCAGGCGCCTTGCTCAATGCAGTGCCAACACCGCCGGTCAGCGCTGCACCAATCACCTCCGCACCGATGGCGCCGCCAGCCTGCAGGCCCGCTTCATCAGCAGGGGTTACCTCTTGGCCGGTGCCAACACGGAAGGGGTTGAACTGCCTGGCCTGCTGCGGGGTGATCTGCCACGCATCCTTCACGTCAACCGGCTTGCCCTGCACCAGGTCGCCAACGGCATTGCCGAGCTTGGAAACAGCGTTCACCGGCCCGGTCACGATGCCGGCCTTGGTGTCAGGGCTGGCCAGCATGTTCATGAACTGCGTGCCGGCCTTCAGCACGCCGCCAATCACAGGAACAGAACCTGCAGCTGCTTCCGCCCGCTGGTTGCCAGCAGCACGCGCCTCACCAGCCGTCATCCCTCTGGCGGCAGGCGATGGCTTTGTGGGCCACACCGGATCCAGGTTGTCGTCGTCTACAGGGGCAAGATTGAAGTTGGGCATGGGATTAACCGGGAACGATACGGATGCGGCCCACGCCGCGCTGTGTGCTGCCAAATAGCTTTCTGAAAGCTGCTGGCGACAGGTCAACCACCCTCGGATCAGAGCGATTGATGTCCAATCTGCTGCCACCCATCTGGCCAACATCGTTGACCCATACACGTACTGTTTTGCCCGTATCCATGTCCTCAACTGTTACCCACTTGTTGAGGTATTTACCACGCAAACTCCACTGCACAGCAGCAGTCATTGCGTTGGGGTTGTACCGCTCACCGTTAGCCGTCGGGCCACCGGCGACACCATCACTGCCGCCGCTGCCGTTGTAGTAGGTAGCCAGACCGGTCATGCCACCACCGGCGCGGGTTGTTGGCGTGCCACCTGCACCGCCACCACCGCTTTGCAGCTGCTGCACCACATGACGACGCAGGCGGTCGTAGTTCGAGAATGGCGTCATGTCACGACTGCCAGATGGCCGTGCCTCGAAGAAATCAATCGACGCGATTGTTCCATCGGCACTCCGCACATTGCCGGTGCCGCCCTGCTGGCCAATCATCTGACCAGCACTGACACGCTGCCCTGGCCGTAACTTCACGCCATCAGCAAGGTGGCCGTACAAAACATCAACCTTGCGGCCACTTAGCGGGTCGATGCTTTCAACAACAACGTAATTGCCGTAGCCAGCTTCACGGCTCACGTCTTTCACCACGCCACCCAACACGGCGGGAAACTTTTTGCTTTCAAAGAACAGATCAACGCCTGGTTGCCCGCCGCGAGTTTCATAAACAACAGAGCTGGGCTTCTCGAATGACCCGCCGCCACCACCACCGCCATAGCTGCCAGTGGTGGTTGGCATCGTTGCCGCTGCAGCCGGCGGCATGATCAGGTTCATCAGCCAGCTGCCTGGCGAGAAGGCGTTGTACCCAGTTGGCACCGTCCCCATGCCAGTGCCCCGGGAGAAGTTGGCGCTGGAGATGGTCTGCTGTTGACGCTCGCGCTGCAGCTTGTTCTGCAGGAACTGGCCAACAGATCCGTCCTTATCCAGTTGTGGGTAGAACCGCAGCTGTTCCAACAGGACACGGGTTGTTGAGGTATTCGCCCGCTTGGCCATGTCGTACAGCGATTGACTCGCTGGACGATTCCCATTGAGCAGCTGCAGCTCTCGCTGTAACCACTTGCCATCCATCACCGGACGGGCGGCATACGCCTTCACCGTGGTGTCTGGCAGCGCAGATGCCTTGGCTGCAGGCACCCCGCGAGCGCTTTCAGGGATGCCGCTGGAGGTGCGGCCACCAGATGAACCGCCAGACTGGCCACCTGCCGTGGGCGCCGGTAGCTGCTGTGTCCGCGAGCCATTGGTGCCAATAGCGGCCTCATAGATGTTTTTGTATTCATCCGACAGGCGCGCTTTGGCGATCGCCCGGTCAACGATGATGTTTTGCTGTGCAGCCGGAATCTCAGCAATGCCTGGGTTCTTCTGTCGCCACTCATCCATGCCGGCCATCACCGACCGGACGTAGAGGTTCTCCAGCTGCACAGAAAGGTCAGCCAGCTTCCGCGGCGCTGCAGCCATCGCGCCCGCGATGGACGTGCCAGGCAGCGCAAGCAGGCTGCCAGCAGCACCATCGGGATCCAGCTTCTTGATCTCAGGCAGGCCGAAGTCCCGCTTGATCTCTGACCTGATCTGACTGAACGTGCCAGAAGGCATGTCGGCAAACAGCTTCTGCTTCTTGTCGATCTCGTCCTGGAGTTCCTTGCGGCGCTTGTTGCGAGCATCGGCTGTTGCCTCCTGGTTCGCAATGGCGTTGGCCTGCGCCCTGGTTGCCGCGATGTTCTCCGGCGACAGGTCCTGTGGCGTCAGATTGCGAGCCCAGTCATCAACCTGCGCGGACTGCTCTGCCGTCGGCCCAAAACCAGCTTCTGCTGCACTGCGCCCCTCGCCATACTTCTTCTGGATGTAGCCATCAGCATCCCGATAGCCACTACCCAGCGCTTGCTCTCGGAAGCTCTTAACACGGTTGCGGTAGTCCTCTGAATCCATGACGACACCCGGCGCACCCGGTCCGCCCTCGCCATACCAGGACCCATCAAGGTCGTTCTCCATCGACTGCTGGGTTTGCTCATAGTTGGTGTTCACCAACTGCAAACCCTTGTTCTGGGTCTCCAGATACTCAACCGGGTTGGCATCAATCCAACGCGGGCGCTTATCCAACGGCAGGCTGGAATCGCCAAGGCGCACTTCCTTGACGATCCCTGCCATCGTCGGGTCGCGGGAGACAAAGCCAAGGATGTTCTTGATCTGAGCGAAAGCCTTTGTGCGGTCGTCGCCGGCAAGCACGCGCAACCCGCTGTCGATCTCTCTGGTTAGAGCAAGGCCTGCCGCCTGAGTGAAGCCAGGCGCACCCGGCATAACCATCGAACCAGTGCTGAGGTCCGGGGCTCCGTCCTTCAACATGCTGGAGAGCGCCCCTGTAACAGCGCCACCCGTCGCTTCAGCGCTGGTGCGGCTCAGCTCCTCCAGATACAGCTTGCGATGCCCGTCGGTGTACTGGTCCCATGCCTTGTTGAGGCTGGACAGGACATACTTGGCCGTCTCGCGGTCATCAATCCCAAGTCCATAATCAGCCAGGATCTTGTTTGTGATGTCCGCCTTGCGCCGCGTCAGCTCACCGCTGCCTGGCGCGATCCCTGATAACAGCCCGCCGTTGCTGGCGAGATCGTCCATCAGAACGTCGTCGATCTTGTTGCCAGCGTCCTGAGCAAGCGCACGCCGCCGACCGACCGCCCGCCACGGGTTGGCTTCCTGCAGTAGGTCGGCAGCAGGAGGGTCGATCTTCCGCAGCTGCGCGACCTGCCCAGCAGCGTTAGCGGCGCCCGCCTCTGCCTGGTTCTGCAGGCTGATCTGCGAGCGGACCTGCAGGTTCTTCAGCTGGTCGTAATACCCCTCATCAATCTTCCCGGAGACATAGGTCTTAATCCCTGTCTCCATCAGCTGGCCAAGCTCACGGTTGAAGGGAGTTAAGGCCTCGGCAATCTGTCTGAACTGATTGAAGCCTTGGACATCCCCGCTGCTAGCAGTCTGGACAGTGTTGATCCCCTTTGGAGTTGAGAGCAACTCAGGCCGTGCTGCACCAGCAACCTGCACGTCACCAGGTCTGACAAATGCACCAATCGGCTTGGCGCCAGGGCGGATCTCGCCAAAGGGAAGTTGCTCGCCAGCCATCAGCAATCACCCCAGCGAACAGTTGAAACAACGGCGTGGATGGCTGAAACGGTGCTGAGAGCAGTCGAACACCCACTGAAATCACCGTCAGAACGGCTCAAAACCATCTGAACTGTCCCGTAGAGCCCATGAGCTGCCTTGATTCTCCTCTGCCATGGGCTCAACAGCAACTGCCTAATCCTTTGACATGGGTGGCAAGAACACCTAGGTGATTAGCGGCGTGGCGGTCTACCCCACGGCTGCCAACATTCATCCAACACATCCGCCCCCATGCCGTCATGCCAACCGCCCCACCGGAGACGGCCTGATGAGAGACACCCTTGGCGACTATCTCAACGCCATTGGCCGGCATCCATTGCTCACGCCTGCTGAAGAAATCCACCTTGCAAGGCTGGTAGGGGCATGGGTGCATCACCCGGATGGCCCAGACAGCGCACCAGTCAGCGTTCAGCGCAAAGGCCGGCGTGCACGCGATCGCATGGTGGCAGCCAATCTGCGCCTGGTGGTCTCAATCGCAAGGCGCAGCCCCAGGGGCCTTCGCTATAGCGATGATCAACTGCTCGAGCGAATCCAAAACGGCACCCTTGGCCTGATTCATTCCGTCAGCAAGTTCGATCCAGAAAGGGGTTACAAGTTCTCCACCTATGCCTACTGGTGGATCCAGCAGCAGATCATGCGTGGCGAGCAGAACGCCGACGTGATCTACCTGCCGGCCAACGTCAGAGACGACTACAGGCACCTCGAGCGAGCGATCGAGGCCCTTCACAAAGAAGGCAAACCCATCACTGCCGCAGAGCTATCGGCTCGCACCGGCCTCACGGAAGACCGCGTTCGCCAGCGGCTGGAGATCGGACGGGTCAAGGTTGTTGCCTCACTGGATGAAGCCATCCCCGGCACTGAGCTGTCGTTTGGCGAGCACCTCAGCGACCCCGATGCCGACGCCCTGGCCGACGTGGAACGGCAGCAGCTACAGGAACGCCTACAGCAGCTCATCCAGCAGCTGCCAGAACGCGAGCGTGAGGTGATCACGGAAGTTCAGCTGGGCGATGGAACGCTGAAATCGTTCGCAGCCACCCATGGCATCAGCCGATCACGCGCCGGCCAACTGCGAGTGAAAGCGGTTGAGAACCTCAAGCAACTTGCCAACGCCGCCTAACCACCCATGCCATTCGTTCCGCCCGAAATCCGCCAACAGCTCAACCTCGTGACCAGCACGCCGGCGCTGGAGGACGTGCACCAGGCCGCGGCAGCACAGGGGCTGCAATTCGATCCGCACACCTTCGAGCTGTCCCCCGTGCCTGTGCGCAAGCAACGCCCAGCGACCTCCAAATCTGCTCCTAATTAGGAGATGCCTGAGTTGCCATGTCCGGCTTCCTACGAAACAGCCGTCCGGCGAACGGGGATCTCGTTGCGACCCGATCGCTGTCTCTTCCTGTTGGATTCAACCGATAGCTCGATCGCCGGAGCTGTTCACATGGCGGAGTGGTTGAGCAGGGAAGAAGCGCAGCAGTTGTGGGCGCAGCACCGGTGGCAACCGGCCAGAGCAAACCAGCCATGGCCGGAATGGGCCCGCACACCTACATCAACAAAGCAGAAACGCAGTCCTCGCCAGCCCCTTGCCAGCCCTCGCTAAACAGTCACACCTAGGTGCGCTGTTGTATTGCTTCCTGCGTCAGCGTTGAAGCAGCGGGCGATCACCACTTCAGCCCCTTCAGCAATGTCATCAGAACGCAAAGTCCTCGATCAGGGCGAACTTCCCGGTGGCCTTTCCTGGGAAGCAACAGGACTCTCGCCGGCGTGCGGTTGCACGTTCAGTGCCTCCTGGAATGGGCATCAGCGTTCCGGCTTCAGCGTTCACCCGCTGATGCTGCTGTCAGCCCCCAGGCGCCAGCAGATGGCTGCTGAGCTGCTGCTGCCTGCGGTAGCCAAGGTCATCACCGGCGAGGTTGCTGTGGGCCCTGATGCAGCTGCTGCAGCGATTGAAGGCGCAACCACCGGTGAGCACCTGGAAGCAGCACAGCAGCTGGCCGCGGCCTGGAAGCAAGCCCGTGAGCAATGCCGGCGCCTGGCCGGCGATCAGGTAGAACACCGGCGCCAGGTGCCAGTGGCCGCAGCAGCAGCTACCTGACCCTGCCCGCCGAAACGGGGATTCCCGTTTCCAGCCTGCGTTTCAGCACTAGGGGCGGCGCGAGCCCTGAGAGACCGGGATCCCGGCCTCTGCTGACGGAAGACGACGGCACCGTCACGCTCAAGCAGGTGGTGGCGCTGTAAACCCAGCCTCCCCTGCAATGCTGATCGCATCGGCTTGCTGCACGTGGAAGGCGAGATCCGCCAGCTCAACATCCGCCTCGACACCTCACTCGCCGAGCGGCTTAAGGCCATGGCGCACCATGAAGGCCTCAGCCTCAACCAGCTGGTGGTGAAGGTTCTGCGTGCTGCAGCCGATGACTCCACCTCAGATCTGACAGTCCTGCAGCGGCTGGATGCCATCGAGCGCCGCCTGGATGCCCTCGAAAGTTGACCCCCAGTGCAGCACCCTGCTACCACTGGTAGCAGATTGGTAGCAACCCGCAGTGGATCAACTGAACCGGCGCAGCGGCACACGCATCACCATCACCGTGCCGGCCTCCGTTGTCGAAACACTGTCCCGGCGAGCGCTGGCAGAAGGCCGCAGCCTCTCCAACCTCGCTGCCTTCCTGCTTGAGCAGCACCTGCAGGACAACCAGGGCCAGCGCTAACCAGCCGGGGGCAAGTGACTCCAAAATGCTCAAATGGCTTGCGGCGCAAGGGATTAAGGCTGGGGGCATCCAGAAGGAATGGCAGGCGCCATCACCCCCTGCCCCAGTGCCTCAGCACTGCTGCAATCAGCTCCGGCAAAGGCTTCTTGCCCCTGGCCTCTAAGCAATCGCTCGCCGCGGCATCCCAGTCCTGCTCACTTGCATCAGCCGGCAACGGTGGGGCAACAGGATCTCCACCATCCCGGATGGCAGCCAGCCAGTCCTCCATCAATCGTTCCTGCTTCTCCAGCGCTTCCACACGCTTCAGCAGGTCGTCATCACCAGGATCCGCCGGCGTGGCAACCACATCCACCACACCGTCATCAGTCACCTGGGGCAGCACTGCCGGCTCCTGCACTGCCGGTTCAGCTACCCCCTGATCAGACACTGATCCTTCTGCGCTCGCGTCCTGCTGACCCCCCATACCCGTGCCCGCTTCTGCACGTGCTGCTGCAGCTGCTTCCTTCAACTGCTGCGCAAACACCGCATCACCTTTCTTCTCCTTCACCGGTGCAACATCCGCCGGCGTGTGGTGACCTGCAGCTTCAACGGCCTTCACACGTTCAGCCTCGATGGCCTGCTGGTTGGCCACAGCCTGCTCACTCAGGTGCCGCTCAAGATCAGCAAGCTGTCTAGCCCGTTCAGCCGCCAACAGATCCTCAGCTTCATGTGTGGCCGGCGCAGGAACAACAGGCTCAGGCTGAGCTGCCACCGGTTCAGCAGTACCAGCAGCAGGCTCCGCAGGTATCGCCTCAGTTGCTGCTTCAGCCAATACCTCCTCCGACAACACCACAGGCATTGCAGCAGTACCACCAGCAGGCGTCACATCTGGAATCGCAGGTTTCCCAGCAATCGACACCAACTGCTCAAGCAACGCAACCTGCCGGCGCATCAGCTGGATTGATTCGCCAGAACCCGCCTCTGCCATTGCAACGCCTGCCGCTGGACCCTCCCCAGAACCTCCCAGCACCTGCTTGATAGAAGCCGGCGGTACACCTCCACCCACAGCACCTCGGATCCAACTCAGCACCATCCGGCTCATCGTCGTCCCGCTGCCTTCGGCGTACTGACGAAACTCAGCCAGCAACGCTGCATCAATCCGCACCTGCAGGCTTGCGTCCTTCGCTGGACTCACTCAAACTCCTTCCGCTGACTTCAATCTATATAAAGAGTCCGCGCGTGTCATGCAATGTCACCACGGGATTGTCATGGCGGGCAGGGGGATGGTGTCACCACGCAGCAGCAGCAGGTGTCATGGCTCTGCCATGCGGGTGTCATGGCTCTGCAATGCGGGTGTCATGCGGGTGCCATGCGGTCCCAGTTTTGCCATGCATGACCCGCGGGCTATCTCTCCCGGCGCGGGCGCGCACACCCCCCGTGCCGGGCCGCCACGCGCCCCTGGGGCGACGGGGCGCCTGCCTGCCTTGCCTTTCTTCCAGCGCTGGCAGCGGGGAGGAGGGGGAGGGGCTTGCCTGCTGGCGGATGGGGCAGGCGCCGGCCCCCCGGTGATCAGCGATGCCGGCAGGCCCTGGCCCCCTGGTGATCGGTGCTCGAGCCTGTGCTGGGCATGGCCACCGCCAGCTGATCGGTGCCGGCCTGGCGCTGGCCCTGCTGCTGGCCCTGCTGCTGGCCCTGGTGGCTGGTGCTGGCCCTGCTGCTGGCCCTGGTGGCTGGTGGTGGTGCATTGCCCTGTTGGTCGGTGCAGGCCTGCTACAGGGGCTCTGAGAGGCGGCTGGTGCTGGCTGGCGATCGTTACCCGATCCAGCTGGGTGATCTGATCGTTGGCGCTGGCCTGGTGGTGATGGTGGTGGTGGCCAGAACCGGCTCAGAACAGGCCGACCAACAGCTGCCAGATGCAACAGGCCCGAGAAGTGTTGACAACCTTCCGCCTGTTGTGGTTATGGTGGGCGCAGCCCAGCGATGGGCCTGGCCGGCGACGGCCAACCACCACAACCGAGATCTCAGATGACCGCCATCACCACCGGCGCCACCGCAGCCATCAGCACTGAACAGCTGCACGGCCAGAGCTTCCAGCTGCACCTGCCATCGCTGCAGGCCGCGGCCCTATTCGCCAGCACCGACAAGGCAAAGCCTGAGATCACCAAGGTGCAGCTGCTGCCAGCCCAGGACGGCGGCACCGTCTACTGGGCCACCAACGGCCACGTGGCCTGCAGGATCTGGCACCACGTCAGCGCCTGCCCTGATCACGGCCGCGGCAGCAGCGGCTGGGTGATCGAGGCCGCCACCGTGCCAGGTAAGAAGCTCACAGGGAAAGAAGCCCTGCAGACCCTTGGCGTGGCTGACGTGACCTGTCTCGCCGGCCAATGGGTCGCCAAGGTCACAACCGAGCGCCGCCACATCCTCGAGGTGCAGCCGGTGCTCGCCACAGACGACCGGGGCCGGCTGCAGCTCAGTAACGGTGCCAGGGAAGTCTGGGCCCCATCCATCGCCGGCGTCTGGCCCGCAGAGCTGACAGAGGGCTTCAAAGGAACCTTTGACGCCAGCTATTTGGCCCTGCTGCACAAGGCCGGCGAGGTGCTGATCAAGGCCGAGGTGCGCGAGTGCCCCTTTGCCAAGGGCAGGCAGGAAGTAGGCGCCGCCAGCACCCTGCTGACGCCCTCCACCGGCAAAGCAGTGCACGGCCCTGTGCAGTGGGATCTGCGGCTGAGCAACGACAAAGGGCAAGCCGCCAGCTTCCTGGTGATGCCGGTTCTGGTGCGCAAGTGACAGACGGCTGCACTGAGGGCCTGCGGGCCTTCTCTGCAGCCCTCACAGCTGCCGGCCAGCGATGGCCACCACCACAACCCACCAGAACCATGGCCACCAACCTTTCGGCTGCAATCACCACGCAGGCGTTCAACAGCGGCACCTACGGGGCCATCACTGCCAGCTTTGTCAGAGAGCTGGCAGTGACCCTGGAAGGCCGTTCCACCAGCTTCCTAGACATCAGCCTGGAAGCCAGCCACAGCTGGCCGAACGGGATCTTTCAGAACAGCAGGTATCTGCAGCTGGTGCTGCGTGATGGCTGCGTTCAGGCGATCAGCAAGAGCTACCAGCTGCCGACCTTTCGCAAGGCCAAGGCTGCAACGCCTGAGGCCGTGGTGAAGGTTGTGAACCGTTATCTGGCCCGCATCTACGAGGCAGAGGCCTGAGGCCTGCTACTGGCCCTGCTGGCAGCTGCTGGCAGGGCTTCCCGATACCCACCACCACAACCCAGAACGATGACCAACGACAGCAGCACCAGGCCAGCAGTGGCCCTTTATCGGGTCAGCACTGCCCGCCAGGGGCAATCAGGGCTGGGTCTTGAGGCTCAGCAGCTGGCGGTGCAACAGCTGGCCGCCGCCAGAGGCCTGCAGATCACCGCGAGCTTCACCGAGGTGGAATCCGGCAGGCGACGACAGCAGGACCGCCCACAGCTGGCAGCAGCGCTGGCAGAAGCCAGGAGAACCGGCGCCGTGATCGTGCTGGCCAAGCTGGACAGGCTCAGCCGCGATGCTGAGCTGTTGCTGCGGCTCAGCCGGGAAGCAGAAGCCAACGGGCTGGGTGGGTTCCTGTTCTGCGATCTGCCAGAAGTGGATGCCACATCAGCAGCAGGCAGGTTGATTCTGAGCCTGATGGCCTCTGTCGCTGAGTTCGAAAGCCGCAGGATTGGCGAGCGCACCAAAGCTGCACTTGCTGTCAGAAGGGCTGCAGGCAAGCCGCTGGGTTCCAACCTGCCCAAGGGCAAGATCGCCAATGCCAAACGCGCTGCAGAGGCCCAGCAGCGTGCCGAGAAGCTGGCGGACATGGTGACTGGCTACCGCAGGGATGGTCTGAGCCATGCAGCGATTGCAGCAAAGCTGGAAGGGGCAGGCGTGCCAACACCAACAGGCAAGCCGTGGAACCCGATGGCGGTAAGCAGGATCCTCAAACGCCTCGAGCAGGCCAGCCAGGACGCCTCCCAAACCTGAGCTGAACCACGCCTGCGCAGGATTGAAGCTCCAGGGCAGATGGCTGTGATTGCAGCTCGTCTGCCCTGTTTTCGTGTGTGAAAAGCTCCGGCTTCAGCTGGCCTCTGGCAGGTGCGCTTGGCGCTCGGTCTCTAGCTCGTACCAACGCCGGAACCAAGTGAGGTGCTTGCCAGGGCTGCCTGCACGCACCAGCCAGGGGCTGGCCATGTAGACGCCCTGCTGCACCCGCTGAATCGCGCCGGCCCGCTGCAGCCGCTTCAGAGCCAGCGATACGTGGCCCCAGTGGCCATAGCTCAAGTCCCTGGCAAGGGTGTTGCAGCTCACCCGGGCCAGCCCGTCCTTCAGGTCAGTGGCAGAGGCAACCCAAAGCCAGATCGTCAGGTCGCGGGCGATCAGGTCACCAGAGGCAATCCGGTCCTGAAACCAAGGCCTGGTCATCCTTTGCAGCTGAAACCAGCCAGGTGTTTCGCTTTCGTAATCAGCGAAGTCGCGCATTGATCACGCCGGGAATCCCGATGAGACTGTAGAGCTCTTGAGACATAGGCTCATCAAGGGCTAAGAGGGCTCGAGGAGGGCCGGCGTGGGCTGGGCCCGAGATTTGACCGTGAGCCCCGCCCCCACAGACCTCGCCTTGCCACCGTTGGCGAGCGAATGGCAGCAATGGCCAGCAATGGCCAGCGGTGAACCAGCAATGGCCAGCAATGGCCAGCGTGGTG
>Ga0315899_10002590_pt1 | contig 19926 bp, 7 predicted proteins | sample LakEriMetagenome_2_FD_203518 | JGI IMG/M metagenome (GOLD analysis project Ga0315899, IMG submission 203518) | Freshwater fungal communities from buoy surface, Lake Erie, Ohio, United States - Buoy 4 MA112 | ecosystem: Environmental > Aquatic > Freshwater > Lake | place: USA: Lake Erie, Ohio... | reverse complement strand
CGCGCTCGATCGTGCAGAGCGTCTGGGCCCAGGCGGCGGCCCTCGAGGTGAAGGAGTTCATCCCCAAAATCCGGCACGAGATCCGCGACGACCATCTGGCGCTCAACCAGTTGGCCCGCATCCCCACGATCGACCTCATCGACTTCGATTACGATCCGTGGCACACCACACAAGACATTCCCGCCAACTGCTCGGCGGCCAGTCTCGCCAAGGTGGGGAAAGTCATCCTCGCCTGGCTGCAAAACCTTCCCGATCCCCCGGCCCCCGGAGGAGACCCCGAGGCACCCTGAGCGGCCTCCCGGGCGTCGCTCACCCGCCTGCGTCTCTGCACCCTCCCGCGACCGTGGAAGAGATCGCAAATCAACACACTGACTGCCGATGACTCATACCGAGCGGCTCATTGACATTTGCGTGAGTCCGTCTCTTGGAGGCACCAACGGAAAACCTCGAACGACGAGCAATGCCGGAGGAGGTAACTGCTCGTCCGTTGCGACAAAGCACAATACGAGACATTATATGGACCTGTCCCCTTTACTGTCTCCGGGCGGTTTGGCCCGGCCCCCAGCGGAGACCTCATTCACCATCCGCACGAGGCGGATCGGGTCTCGTCGCGACTCGGACCACTCGGTCTAGCCACAGACCTCCTTCACCACGGACACAAGGTCCGTGGGGTCGGACTCGGTTCCGAGTGCTTGACGCCGAGGTCACGGCACAATCCCTCGACGAAGCCGAACTTGTGGCGACCACGGGACCGACAAACCGGGAGGTTCGCCGCCACAGCCCGGCTGCAACCCCGCGCGGTTTCGCACTGTACGTGTCCCCTGTTACGCCCCCACAACATCGCCTTCCTGAATCCACCGTTCCGGGAGGGCGCGCCTTCGTGCGAGCCGTCTCAACGATCAGCCTCCGACCCCATCCGCCTTGTGCGGATCGGTGAAGCAGGTCGACGGCTAATAATGGCGCTCCAGAAACGGGCAAGACCCCATCCAGCTTGCCTGGATCGGTGAACGAGGTCGCCGCTGTGGGATGAACACACGACTCGGCCTGAGACGGGTTGGACGAGCCGTCGTTACCGGATCCGGGCGGTTTAGCCCGGCCCCCAGCGGAGACCTCATTCACCATCCGCACGAGGCGGATGGGGTCTCGTGGCAACTCGGACCACTCGGTCTAGCCACAGACCTCCTTCACCACGGACACAAGGTCCGTGGGGTCGTTCTCGCTTCCGAGTGCTTTACGCCGAGGTCACGGCACAAGACCTCGACGAAGCCGAACTCGTGGCGACCACGGGACCGACAAACCGGGAGGTTCGTCGCCACGGCCCGGCTGCAACCCCGCGCCGTTTCGCACGCTAACCACCGGCCGCACAATCCCTGAAGGGGATTTCTACCATAGCCTGGGGTTGCCACAGCGCAGCGCCGGCTACCCCAGGTCACCGTCCCCCACGTACGGCTCAACTCTGAAGGAGTTGGCTACGGAATCCCGTCGGTGGACAGAAACAACATGGGCCACCGGGCCCCCAGCGCTGCCGCCATCGGACACTGTCCACACGGAACAGCGGCGTAAGCCGCGCGTGACCCCCTCTCCCGCGAAACGACGTCCGGTGAACAGAACCCGCGTCGCTGCGGGAGAGGGCTGGGGTGAGGGCGAAAAAGGCCCCCCCCGTTCGTGGCGTAGGCTTCCAGCCTGCGAGGCAAACGACCGCGACGAAGACGATGTTGTTACGACCACGGCACCGACAAACCTGGAGGTTTGTCGCCACGGTCCGTGGGATAGGCCTCTGGCCTGTCGCGCGAAAGTAACCACCGGATCGCTCCCCAAGGCGGTCACTTCATCGATTGCAATTGTTCGACCGACAAACCTGGAGGTTTGTCGCCACGGCCCGGCCGAAACCCGCGCCATTTCGCACACAAACCCCCGCCCGCACAATCCCTGAAGGGGATTTCTCCCATAGCCTGGGGTTGCCACAGCGCAGCGCCGGCTACCCCAGGTCACCGTCCCCCACCTACGACTCAACTCTGCAGGAGTTGGCTACGGAATCCCGTCGGTGGACTGACGCAACACCGCCACACGGGCCGCACACTGTGCTTCCTCCTCGAGGGCGAGCAGGAGGCCAACGGCCGGATGAGGGAGGCCACCCACCCCTCCACGCACCGCGTTCCAGCCCGGATGAAGCGTTCCGGGAGGGCGAGGCTCCGTCCGAGCCGGTCCGCTGGGCGTGCGCTGTTCGAACACCGAGACGATGGGCCGCCAGTGCCGTCGAAACGCCAAGGCGCCTCAGTCGCCCCCCCAGGAACACCGCCTCCCCGAGCGGTCCGTCAGCCCCACAAACCACGCTCAACGCGACTGCCGAGACGGCAGCTTGTGGGGTACCACTGACCGTGGCCTTCGGCAATGAGGGGCTGCCGGGTGGCTGCTGTGACCGGGTGCGGGTCACCTGGAGACTCATCGGCCAATTTCCACATGTCACCTTAAACCGTGGGGGGAAAACGTGTTGTGGCATTTGGTGTGGGTTCATAAACAAGAAGAGTGGTCCCCAGTGTTCCCCTTCAAACACATGGAGCGCAGTGTCAACAACAACTCTCCAATAAAAGTCACACCGCGGACACACAGTTAAGTCATTGTTCTATACCTAAAATGGAATGTCATCTGTGATTTCAGGACAGATGCTCACAACAGCTGCCGTACGATTTGTGAAGACTACTAAGAATCTGTCGCTCTCATTCGGAATCGCTGTGATTATATCGATTGAGTGCGGAAAGTTTACAGGTTTTGACTTGCGGTCTGTGAGTGAAAACACATGCCATTCTCCTTGATTATTTCTGAAAAGCAGAAGAGATCGATCTCCGGAGATTACTGCCTCACAGATATGGGACGTTGGAGAACTATAAAGCGTATCGGCTCGAAGCAATGATGGAACATTGAGTAAGTAGATGTCCGCAACTGATACGACAATAACAGAATTGTCAGTCTTCATGCCGAAAAGATTTACGATCTCGCGTTCATGGGAAATGTACCGCTCCGCCATCTCAACACGATTGATATGGAAAGTATTTCGTGATGTTGCAATTACCAATATCTGTCCGTTGGCTGCGGGGACGATACCAACGTATTTCTCATCGCAGGAGTTTTCATGCAATGTTTCCAATTTGCCATTTCGACCATCCCATAGCTGCAGCGTGAAGTAACTCATCACCCATGTGCCCCAGGAGTCAAATCCGGGCGTTTCGTGTGAATACAAGAGGCTGCCATTCATTTCACCATATAACTTATTTACGGAATGACACGTCGGCGAGCTGTCCAAAACATAGGCGTCGGAAACCGAATCGATGTAGTCCTCCGCACCCATCTTCTCGATTACTTCTGCAACGGCCTCTGCATGACGCTGTCGCTCAATCGTATTGTGGTTTATCCGGCATAAGGAATTGCCGGAATCACGATCCCACGTCAGAACTGTGGTATCTTCGAAAACTGCGTGCGCGACATTGTCAGATCCAAAGCATAATCCGCAAGTCGCCTTGGAGTGAAAGGGCCGCAGCAGATACTGACCTGTAAGGTATGCCCATTCTGCGATTGATCCGTCTTCAAAACCAATAAGAACGCAATTATCTTTCGCAGCAAGACACCTCGCCTGCGAATGGACTGGGAAACTATGCTCAATACGACCAGAATATTGGGTCCAGTCTTCCATCGAATGTCGTTCCGAAGTCATTTGCTAGTTCAACAGAAAATGGATGTTCTTGCGGAGAGAGGAATGGAACCAGGAGACGCCTCCCAGTAGATCTCTGCGACTTGCGGAGAAGTGAATGCGGAGAGTGTGGTGTAGCAGTAAAGGTTGCGTATCCAGCTATAGGAACCCTCACAACGACCTCAACTCGCGCGAAGAAGTGTGATCGTTTCAAGAAGGTAAGACGAACACGAAGCGAAGTCCAGCTTCAAAGTAAATTCGCAGGGGCACGGGGGCTTGGCCGGGGCGACCAGACGTCGGGGTGGAATCCTTCCACAGCCAGTTCGCAGGACGCGATCGCCCGAGGCGGTACCCGGAAGATTTTCAGAAGGCCCTCGAGAGGGAGGTCCAGGAGTTTCTCGACCGGCCCACCGACCGACTGTCGTATGCGTCCGTGTCCGTGAGGCCCCCGAACAATCCGCGGGTCCGGCGGGTGGCTTCGCGTCGTGCCGGGTGATTTCCATTGGCGAACCTTTGCTCGGCGCACAAAAGCGTAACACCGGTCGTCTCTCCCAGGGTTATGGAAATATGTCGAGGTCCCCAATTCCGTCCTCATTCCTGAAGGCAATCCCTCAGGGGACATGACGTTGGACTGACCCTCGTAAACACGACCTCCATCGCGCCCGCCCCACGGTCCACGCCCCCGTCCCAGGGCAATAAAAGGTGTCCGACCGCAAACAAAGTTTCCTGACACCTCTCTTTGTTCACCAGGTTAAAATGCAAATGAGCTGCCGGGTGCCGCTGAGTTTCCTTTGCGGAATCCGGGAATGAACCACCGATACTTGAGTGAAAAGTGGTCTGAAGAACTTCCTGTGTCAACCAACGCAGCACTGGACAAAATGGTTTTGGTGAACACTTCCGCACGTGCAATGCCACGGCCTTCATTGCTCTGGGGAAAGTACGTACACTGCTTGAGATTTCAACGCAAAAACCTTCACGCGAAACAGCGTGAGGTGTACTTGTTGCTCAAATGGAGTCGGTTTCCCAGGCTTTCTCATCGGAAAAATGGAATGATCGAGACTCTGCATGCTCAATGGACCTCGGCTGGCGGAACGGCTGCGAACCCTCCTCAGTTCAGGCTGCGATTGTTGTCCGGTCTCAATGGACTTCATACGATCAAGTGCTGTCACCCCCAGATATCGAAACACCTCCCTCGCCCCTGTCACTGATCTGATCCCCTCCAGCGGAATCAGGAGTTCTCGAACTTGGCCCCCAGAATCATTGAAGTGCCCGAAGTCGGGCAGGCGGTTCGCGTCCGTAATCGACTGGCAAGCGTGCGTGCGGTCGAACCATACGATGGGCGAGGGGCGCAGGGGCGGCTTCACATTGTCGATGTCGAGTATCTCGACGATTTCCGCTATCCAGAATCAGAACAGCTTCTTTGGGAAGTTGAAGCCACGGCCCAGCCACTGGGTAAAACCACGCTGCCAGGCGTCGATTCCAACCGGCCCGACAATCCGGACGCGCTGCAGGCGTTCGTGAACGCTCATCGGTGGACCCGCCTCAATCGTCTGAGAGAAGGAGACGGTATTGGGGACGAACCGCTGCTTGGCGTCTGGAACTCGGCGATCCAGGTTCACCCCTATCAGCTGGACCCGGTCATACGGGCACTCTCGATGCCGCGGGTGAGCCTGCTGCTCGCCGATGGTGTCGGGTTGGGGAAGACCATTCAAGCGGGTTTGGTTCTCGAGGAATTGCTCCTGCGGCGGCGGATTCGCCGTATTCTCGTTGTCTGTCCAGCCATGCTCCAACGTCAATGGCGAATGGAGTTGCGGCGGAAGTTCAATCTCGACTTCGAAGTCATCGACTCCGACTCGACTTTCCAGCTTCGTCGCCGGATGGGGATCGACACCAATCCCTGGAAAGCGTTTCCACGGATTATCACGTCGATGGACTACCTGCGAATGCCCGACGTTCTCCAGCAGTTTCTCCAAGCATCCGGCGCTGGACCAGATGCCGATGCAAATGACAAACGAGTCACTGCCCACGCTCCGTGGGACTTGTTGATTGTGGATGAATGTCATCATTTCGCCCCACAAAGCGGAAGCCGTGCCAGCCAGCGGACCCGGATGTTGCGGGAAATCCGCTTTCTGTTTGAACATCGGGTGTTCGCCTCGGCCACACCCCACAACGGCAAGACTGTCAGCTTCACCGGGCTACTGGAACTTCTCGACCCAATCCGATTCCAGATGTCCGTCGAAATGGACACGACCGACAAGCGACACCTCGGAGAAGTCCGCATTCGTCGCCTCAAGGATGACATCAACAAGCAGTCACTCCGGCCACCCTTCGCTGATCAGCTTCCTCCGGTTGAACTTTCGCTTCGCCTGTCGCCGAAAGAGTCGGCCCTGTATAACGCCTTGCGAGAGTATCGCAAGCATGGCCAGAAAGCTCTTGCTCATGGCTCAGCATCCGAGCGGTGGCTCGGCCAGTTCATTTTTTCATTGCTTACCAAACGGCTTCTGTCGTGTCCGTATGCGTTCGCCCGAACCTGGTGGCGGCACCTTGAAGGAAACACCGACAACGACTCTGTCACTGAATCCAAAAGCCTGTTTGACATGGCCCGTGTCTCCGCCGAACGGGCCGACGAGCAGGCCAAGAGCGATGACGAACGGTCGGTGCTTGAAGAAGATGCGGCGCGCTACAGTGGCACGTACTTTCGCAAACAAGACAAAACCGTCGAAGACTACCAGCGGCAGGTCAGCAAGGCTGTAGAAGCCCTCGGTTACCAATCGCGAACGGTTGAGGATCCGAGCAAACTGGCGACCCTCGCCAGGCAGTCCGACTCGAAGACCGATGCTTTGATCGCCTGGATCAAACGGCATCTTTTCGTGGGCGGCAAACTTCGTGACGACGAACGGCTGATCGTCTTTACTGAGTACAAAGAGACGTTGTTTTATCTCGAACAACGTCTGCTTCAGGAAGGTTTCGACAAAAACTCGCTCCGCCTGCTGTTTGGCGGGATGAGTGCCGATGAGTTCGAGGCCGTGAAGGGGGAGTTTGAAGATCCCAATGCCGCCGTGCGACTTCTGTTGGCTACCGATGCCGCTTCGGAAGGGATCAACATGCAGGAATGTTGCCGATGGGTCATCCATTACGATGTTCCGTGGTCTCCCTCCCGAATCATTCAACGGAACGGTCGTGTCTCGCGACACGGCCAGACCCGGGATGTTTCGGTCCACTACTTCAAGTCCAACGAAGACGAAGACCTCGACTTCCTGGGCTATGTCGCGGCCAAGGTCAGCACGATCCAAGACGACCTTGGTAGTGTCGAGCGGGTATTCGACGCGGCGATTCATTGGCACTTCGAAGGCAAGAAAGTCTCTCAGCAGCAGCTCGACTTCGCTGTCGAAGATGAAACAAAAAAGAACCCCGAGAAAAACGACTTGGGCCATTCCACGGCCAACGACATCGCCGACCTCACACGCCGGGCCAGGGAACTCTTGGAGAACACGGATTCCCGGTTGGGCATTTCGCCAACTGCCATGGCGGAGATTCTCAGGGCCGCCATTCAGATTGAAGGACAAGGATCTCTTGATCCAATCCCGGGAAGTCCCGGCTTCTACCGTCTCAAGCCGCCGCCGCGATGGGAGGGTCTCGCGCGGCAGACGTTGACGGTTGGCTCCCGCACCGACCGCATGGAACTTGTCTTCGACGCGGCCCATGTCGAGAAGGAGGAAAACGGTCGTCTCATCATGCGGCTCAAGAAGCATCAAGTGCTGCTGCGACTTGGGCACCCGATCATGCGGCAGGCGATGGCAACCCTGTGCCGCCAGTTGCACGACCCGAGTCGCGACGGCGTGTTCCGCTGGTCGCTGTCGGCACTTCACCGCTCCGGCTTCGACGCGCTACTCGTCTTCCACTACACCGTCACAGCCATCAACGAACTGCGAGAGCCACTCCACGACGAAGTGTTTTCGACCGTTCTGCGGGTCGAAGGAGATCGGCTCGTTCAGGTTGATCACGATTTTCAACGGCTCGTGCTCTCGAGTGAGTTCCATCCAGTCAAATCTTCAAAACGCCGCGAGGATTGGATTCGCACACTTCGGGGCCATTGGTTTCGTCACAAGTCCGAATTGGAGACATTCCTTCGACAGCAGGAAATCAATCAACGAGACATTCTCGAAGCCCGTGCGAAGACTTCCCTGCAACGGGAACTGGAATCCGCGAAGGAAAGCTACCGTTATCGGCTGAGAGAACTGCAGGATCGCAGCCGTGAACAGGAACTCGGCAAACTGGCCAAGGCCCTGGTTCGGGAGCGAGTTGAAGCCGAGCAACCCAGACTCTTCGCGGAGTTCCAGGTAGAAGCTCAATTGAAGGTTCAGGAAATCGAAGAACAAATGGCCGTACTCCGCCAAGACGTGGATCGAACTCGTGAACTGCTCACGAAGGAGCAGGACCACCGAATGAAGGTCGTGCTGCCGAAGCGATTTGCTCTGCTGGAAGGGTCGCAGGGTGTGCGTGTGCTGCCCCTCGCTCTGAACTATGTCGTCCCGGCCACGGCGGAGGATCTTCACTGATGAGCCAGACCGAGACGGCGCATGCCTGGTGGTCACGACTGCGGCATCAGGGGCTTCTTTTGTCCCCGGTGGTGATGATCGAGCGTTATCCCGAAGCTCCTCCAGACGCGTCCTTCCACGCCAAGAACCGTTTGCGTGATGCGCAGACTCGTTTTGCATCGACTCTGGGGGAAGGGGGCGAAGCCGATCCCGCGGCAATTCTCAGCTTTGTCGATTCCCTGCTGGAGACTTTTGTCGGGCATCCCGCCGCCCGACTCGCCAAGCAGCACTCCATCCCCGAGAAGCTGACGGTTCCCGTTCGCATCGGCAGCAAGACAGAAACGATTCGGCCTCATCGGGTGCTCTACGCGGATGATTCCACGGGGACGACCGCGCTGTTGGTAATGGCTGATCCATCGTCGCAAGTGGGCCGGGGTCGGGGTCGCACCACGTACGCGCATCTTCTTGAATTGCTGCGCGGCACCGGCCATCGGCTCGGCCTGCTCACCAACGGCCAGCAGTTCCGGCTGGTTTACGCTGGGCTCGACTTCGAGTCTTGGTGCGAGTGGGAGAGCGACCGCTGGTTCGATGATGGTGAGGGGACGGAAGAACTTCTCGGCCTGCGGCAACTGCTGTCGCCCGACTCCCTCAAGCCAATCAAAGAGGGTGTCTCTGGATTGCTCGATGGCGTCGAGGAATCACGCAAGCGTCAGGCCGATCTCTCGAGCGTGTTGCGGGAGAATGTCCGGCAGGCTGTTGAGCATTTGCTGGATGAAGTCTCCAATGCCAACCGCACCAATGCAGCACTCTTCAACTCGCTCGTCCAATTCACGGGTGACCGCAAGCTGACAGACACCGAGGCCTACGAAGCCTTGATGCAGGCGACGGTCCGGGTTGTCATGCGGCTGGTGGTCTGTCTGTTCGCCGAATCTCGCCAATTGCTGCCGGTGAACGATCCGATTTACGACCGGTCATATGGCGTCCGAACGCTCTACGAACTGCTCGACGAAGCCACTCGCTGTGAGGGGGGCACGCACGTGCTGTTCAATCGCCAAACGGCCTGGCCCCGGCTGATGGCCCTGTTCCGTTTGGTTCATGGCGGCTCGTCACACGGGGCATTTCCGCTGCGGCCCTACGGCGGTGTGCTTTTTCGCCCCGGCGATGAAGCCAGCAGCGATCCAGTCGCCCGGGCACTCCACATTCTGGAATACAACGTCACGGTTGCCGACGCCACGATCTACTACGTTCTCCGCAAGCTGTTGCGCGGGCCGTTGCCAGTCATCAAAGGGAAGTCGAAGACTTTCGTCGAGGGGCCTGTCGACTACACCGACCTTCGGACCGAATTCATCGGCTTGATCTACGAAGGTCTGCTCGACTACCGGGTGAAGCGTACCGACGAGCAGATCGGCCCACAGGTCTTCCTGAACATCGGTCGTGAGCCGGTCCTGCCACTGTCGCGGCTGACCGACATGCTCACAAGCGACAAGAAGGGGCTTAAAGACCTGTTGACCACACTCCGCAAAGAGAAGGTCACGGCGACTGCCGCTGATGAAGAGGACGGGGCTGAGGCCGACGAAGAGGGTGACGACGCCGGGGGCGAGGAGGAATCGAACCAAGAAGTCGCTATCGAAGCAGAGGCGACCGACGAGGTGAAGCGCACTGGCGATTATCTCGATGCCGTTGAATCGGCCAATGGTTGGGCCAAGGAAGCAGTCGCTCTGGCCGGGCTGGTGAGCAAACAGGGCACGAAGGAAACCGACGCCGAGTACCAGACTCGTATCGAAGGCGAGGCGAAAAAGCTGATCAAGCGGGTCGTCGCCAACGGCGAGTTCTACCTCGTGCGGGCCGGAAACACCCGCAAGGGGACCGGCACGTTTTACACCCGGCCTCAATTGGCCGTCCCGACCACGCACCGCACATTGGAGCCGCTCTGCTACGACAAGTCGGAGAACGGCCCCCTCACGCCCAAGACCCCCGAAGTGATCCTGGGGCTGAAGGTCTGTGATCCAGCGTGCGGTTCGGCGTCTTTCCTGGTGGCGGCGCTGCACTACCTGACCGACGCCCTTTACAAGTCGCTCTGCCACCACAAGAAACTCGACGATCCGGCCCAGTCAAAGAAGATCACGTTGCCATTTGGCCGGCCTCGCACGAACACCGAAGCCCATCAACTGGTCCCGTTTCCGCCCAATGACAACGACCGGGGCCACATCTTCGAGGAGCGGGTCAAAGCCCTGCTCAGGCGGCATGTGGTAGAGCGTTGCATTTATGGCGTCGACATCAACCCGCTGGCGGTCGAGCTGGCGCGGGTGTCGCTGTGGGTGGAAACACTCGATCCCGAATTGCCATTCTCGTTTCTCGACCACAAGATCAAGGTCGGCAATTCCCTGGTTGGCTGCTGGGTTGATCGGGTCGAGGACTATCCACTCAAGGCCTGGGAGCGAGAGGGAGGCGACGGGAAGGACGGACCGCGCACGTTGCGCATCGAGACGTTGCTCAAAGGGGACAAGATCGGTAACCGCCGCAGTGGCGATGGGCGCATCAAGCAGGAGATGCGGCAGGTCATCGAGAGCAAGTTCAGCAAGCAGTCGGGGCTCTTTCCTGATCTGAAGCTGACCACCGAAAGTGTTGTCACCGAGGCGCGGGCGAGGTACGAGAAAGTCCACGATCTGCCGTTGTCCGATCCCGACGAACGAGAGCGGTACTACCGCGAGCACGTCGAAAGCAGTCCAGCACTCCGCACACTCAAGGCGGCGATGGATGAATGGTGTGCCGTCTGGTTTTGGCCAACCGATGAGGAGTCGCTCAAGCATGTGCCCACGCCACTGACGTTCCACAAGGCGTCGGAGCAGAAGGAAACCGTGGTTGACGGATTGCGCAATGCGAAGCGGTTCTTCCATTGGGAATTGGAGTTTCCGGACGTGTTCTCCGCCCAGGGAAGTGGATTCCACGGTGTTCTTGGTAATCCACCGTGGGAGGTAATGAAGCCGATTTCCCAAGAGTTCTTCACCGAGTTCGACCCACTGTATCGCACGTATGACAAGCAAACCGCAATTCGGAATCAGCAGCAGTTGTTTGCCGAAGTCCCCGGAGTCAAGGACCGCTGGGAGGAATACAACGCATCTTTCAAGGCATTGTCCAACTGGGTCAAGAACGCCGCACATCCCTTTGATCTGCCTCTGGAGCGCGGCTCTCGGCAAAGTGAATTGGCTGCATCTTGGGCAAAAGCCCGGTCACACCGCAGAAGTTTCTCCGCTGCTGAGAAGCCTTTCTCGTTCCAAGGCGGTGCCGACCTCAATTTGTACAAGCTGTTTCTGGAGATTTCTCATCATTTGCTGAGCCAAGGCGGTCGGATGGGACTCATCGTGCCATCAGGTTTGTATACGGACGCTGGCTGCCACGATTTGCGGGATTTGTTCCTGAGTCGCTCAACGTGGGATTGGCTCTTCGGGTTCATCAATTGGGAACAGATCTTCTCGATCTACTACCGCTTCAAATTCGTTGTGTCCATTATCGAGCGTCGCCCGAGTCCAACGGGTCATGCGATCCATTCCTGCTTTGGTCGTTACAAGCTCAGAGACTGGGAAGAGGCCGACGAAGTCGTATTCCCTTTGCCAAAGAGCAACGTGCTTGAGTTCAGTCCCAAGACACTTTCAATCCTGGAAATCACGAGTCAGCGCGATCTCCGAGTCTGTCGAAAGATCTACGGGCACTCGTTCCGTGTTGGTGATGGCTTCTCAGGTTGGGAGCTTCGTTACGCTGCCGAATTTCACATGACCAACGACTCAAAGCTTTTCAAGCCACGAGAGTGGTGGGAGGCGAAGTCATACAAGCCCGACGTATTTGGTCGCTGGATCGGACCAGACGGCGATGTTGCTCTGCCACTTTACGAAGGCAGGATGACGGGCCAGTATGATTGTGCCGAGAAGGGGTATGTGAGTGGAAGAGGGCGTTCTGCCGTATGGTGTGACTTGAGTGCCGACCACAAAAAACTGCGACCGCAATTCTTGATGCAAGAAGCCACGTTTCAATCATCCGGCAAGGGTGGAAATGGGTGGAAGCTTATCGGAATGAGCATCGCCTCTTCCACGAACAATCGGACAGTCATTACATCATGTCAGGCAGGCTTTCCCTGCAATCACGCTCTGTTCACCCTTCGCTTCGATAGTTCGGACGTTATGCGCTGCCTGCTACTACAGGGAGTTTTTAATTCACTTGTCTTCGATTTCACGACTCGCCAGCGTGTTGGTGGCCTGAATCTAAGTTGGTTCATTCTCGAAGAATGTCCCTTGCCACTAGCCCTAACGCAACGGTCTGATTCGGTCTCATCTCGGGTGTTGCTGAACTCTCTTTCGCTTACGCTGGTGCATCGGCGGTTCGCTCCCGAATGGCTCAGGCTCAAATCGATATACACCGCGTTAGAAGAGCGAGAATGGAAGCATTGGTGGGCCGTGACTGAATCAGATCGGCTGCGACTTCGAGTCCAAAATGAAGCACTGGTTGCATGCCTGTACGGCATTGACGTAGATGACTTTGAATGGATAGTACATCACGATCCAGAAGATCCGAAAGGTTTTTGGCGTGTTGACAAGCAACTGCCATACAGAGAGCGATTCACCGGCCTTGCCGCCGCCACCTTTCGAGCACTCAAGGAAGGCAAGTGGTCCGCCGAATCAGCCGCCACTCTCTCAAACGATGAGTTTTTCGAGATTCTCGGCATTCCCGAATTGACTAACGCCGAAGCTGCCAAAGCCAAGGGCGAATCCGATCCGCTGATCCTGAGGCGAAATGGTTGCCATGTCTGGGAGCCCGAGAGTTTCTCTGCCGATGACCCTCGCCACGGTTGGACGTGGGATGATTGCTGGAAAGACGCAGTCGCCCTTCTCGGCAGCGAGGATGCCGTGCGCAAATACATCGCCGGTGAACCGGCACAACCTGCTGAAGTAAAACCCGAACCCACAGGCGCCATGGACTTGTTCGGCAACCCAATTCCAGTGAAACCAAAGCAGAAGAGGTTGTTCTGATCGTGGATAACAAAATGAACTACTTGCTGGACAGCGATGGGCAGAGCGAAGTGGATACTTGGAAAATCATCGATCAATATGTCCCCTCGTGGCACACTCCAATAAGTGATCAAATCGATCTTCGCATGTTGTTGACCCTTCCCGTTCACGAGAAACTCGCCATGGTGTTCTTGCAACGACAGAAGGCCGAAAAAAAATGGCAACACCTCGGTACCGACCAGTTGATCGCGATTGCGTCGAGAGTGAAGACCGCCGAGAACGACATCGACCAATCGCCGGGTGTTTACATCTTCTGTTCACTCTTGAGTGGTACCGTTCTAAAAGTTGGCCAAACGGAGAATATGCGACGACGCATTGCCTTTGAGCATCTCCGAAAGTGCAGTATGAATACTAACAGCCTGCTGAGCGACTATGCCCAGCGACATTGGAGTGTTGCCCAAGACGCCGATTGGTACGAATCGCTCAATGCTGAGAAGGTTACAGCATTGATGTTTCCGATGTTCGGAAGCGGGAACGTGGATCGAGTACTCATCGAGCTTTCCCTCAAGGAAATGCTCCACCCCGACATGCCATAAGATCATCATGCCAATCAATCCAGTCCAATTCGCCCACGGCGTCTGCGACGAGTTCCTTCGGTACTTGTTCTCGGCGTTTCCATTGTCCGACCCGGAACTGGCCGACCAAGCCAGGACGCTTCTGGAGCGTCCATCGTCGCTCGACATCCCGTTGGTCAAAGGCCCCTTCGTTTCGCTCTCCGAGTCGTTCGCCAAAGGGGAACCGATCCAGAAGCTCGCCAGTGAAGGCCGACTCCATCCAGTCATGCCGGGGCTGATCGGTTATCCGGTAATGTACCTGCACCAGCAGCAGGTCTTCGACGCCGTGAAAGCCAACCAGCATGTGCTGGTCGCCACAGGTACCGGCTCGGGGAAGACCGAGTCCTTTCTGTACCCGATCATCGACGACCTGCTGCGCCAGCGAGACCAGGGGAGTAGTTCGGGGCTGACGGCGATTCTGGTCTACCCGATGAACGCGCTCGCCAATGACCAATTGGATCGTCTACGGGACATGCTGGGAGGTACGGGAATTACGTTTGGCCAATGGGTCGGCACCACCCCCAACAAGGAAACCGATGTCACGGTCGAGCGATTCAGCGGCTCGTCTCGGCAGGCATTTCTGGCCGAGCGGAAAAAACGTCGGGAAGAGGCGGCTCGAGACGACCGGGCCGTGCAGCCACTTTCTCCACCCGAGGAATGCTGCTCAGAAGACGATATCTGTGCGCGTCGGCCCCGCATCCTGCTGACCAACTACCGACAGTTGGAAGTCCTGATGACCCGGTTTCCCGATGTGACCTTGTTCGCCGAAGCTCCGCTCAAATATCTCGTCTTCGATGAGGCGCACACCTACAGCGGGGCGAGCGGCGCCGAAGTCGCGTGTCTGATCCGCCGCCTGAGGGCACTTTCCGGCAAGTCTCCCGACGAGATCATCTGCATTGGCACGTCGGCCACCCTCTCCGATCCGACGAAAAAGGATTCGGACAACGAAGAGACGGCATGTCGTTTTGCCAGCCGGTTTTTCGGCGTTGATCCCACCAGGGTCAAGCTCGTCGGCGAATCGTATGTCGCCCGGGAGTGGCCCAAGCAGCGATACAAGCCGGTCGCTCCGCCTGGGGATGGCATGGAGCGGCTCAGTAAAGTTCTGGACGCCGTCACCGAACCGGTCAACGTCCAGGAGATCAAGGAGGTCGTCGAGGCGATCACCGGGCAGATATTTGAGCCGGGCGGAGATTGGCGAGACTCCCTGTTCGACCACCTGGTCAGCAACGAGTATGTCTTTCAAACAACGCAGATTCTCAAACACCCCAAGAGGATGAACGATGCGGCGTGGCAGACCTCGCAACGTTTGGCCATGGGGCGACTGCCGGAAGGGGAGCGAGCGACTTCGGAACTGCTGTGCTATCTGGTACTTGGTGCGGCGGCCCGGAAGAATGGCGACTCGCTGCTGAGACCGAAGGTCCATTTCTTCCTGCGGGGACTCGACGAAGCTGTGGTTGCCCTGGATGGATCCGACACTGAGCCGAAGATCCGGCTGTTCTTGTCACTGGCCGATGCGAAGGAGCAGTTCGGCGGTCGGCATGATGATGGATTTTTCTCGGTACTCACTTGCCGAAACTGCGGTCAACACTTCTTTGAGAAGTGGTTTACAGGCTTGAAGTTTGTCCGCGGCTCGAACAACCAGGTGAGGGACTTCGACCAGGGTAATGCCGCCCCCAATGACGATGGGAGCGACAATGCATGGTGGGGCGCATCGCCGGCTCAGGACGGCGCCCGCATCGTGGCGACCAACCGCCTGTTGGAAGAAGCGGACGGCGGCCCATCGACCAAATCAAGCCGGTGGCCCAAGGCTTGGTATTGCCGCCAATGCGGCGCAATGCACCGCTCGGCGTCGACGCGTTGTTTGGCCGATGGCTGCGGCCACAAAGAACCTCTGCTGCCATTGATGGTCTTCGGACCAAACCTGTCGTCGTGCCCGTCATGCAGTGCCACATCGTTCCAAATCGGCGGGCGGACAATTGAACCAGCCCGGAAGATTCAGGCTTCCACGGTCGCTGATGTCCACATCCTGGCACAGGCGATGATTAACGCCGCCCCCGAGGGGCACAAAAAGCTCATTATCTTCGCCGACAGTCGGCAAGACGCCGCCTTCCAGGCAGGTTGGATGCAGGATCATGCTCGCCGAATTCGCTTGCGGCACATGATGCATGCCATCATTGCCAACAAGACGGGGCCGCAGGCGGTGGACGGCGTGACCGACAAGCTGATGGACGTGTTCCGTAAAGACCAGAACCTCATCGACGCCTTGCTGCCGGAACTGACGGGGGAGGATGCGCCCGCCATCTTCGGCCACAACAGGTGGGTGCCGATTCACAAGGCCCTGCGGTTCATGGTTCTGCGTGAGTTTACGACCGGTGTGCGGCGAACCGACTGCCTGGAGTCGATGGGACTGGCTCGCATCTTCTACGAGGGGCTTACAACCGAGAGCCCACGGCTCAGGGCATTGGCCGAAATGCTCGGGCAGTCGCCGGATGACACGGCCTCAGGCATTGCACTGATCCTCGACAACTGGCGGAGAAACCGGATCGTCTTCGATCGGGTGGATCAGATTTTCTCGAAGTTTCACGCCAAGGATGATCCATACATCCAAGCGGGACTCTTGCCTCTTCGCGAGTTTCGCCCGGAGGGCCTGCTGCTGAACGCGGACAAGTCGAACGAATACTCTCGCAGTCTGATCGCCCAGAGGGGAGTTTCGGCAGTCCAGGCTCTGCTCAAAAAGTGGGCCCGCCAACCCAACACAATCGATATCGACGCGGCAGCGACACTCCTGTGGGAGTTGCTGACTGAAGAGACCAAGCTGCTGGTTCAAGTGACTTTAAGGTCGCACAAAGAGAAACCGCTGGCGGGCAATGTATGGCAGATCAATTTGGACCGGATCGGCGTGGAGCGTTGCAACGTGCGTGAACGCTGCACGACCTGCCAACGCATTGTTGTGCGAAAAGCACCGCAGGCAGCCTGCACTCGCCACAACTGCTCGGGTTCGACGACGACTGAGCAGCCGGATCAGGAGAATTATGATGTCTGGCTCATGGGCCAGCCGTTTGTGATGGTAAGCGCCGAAGAGCACACGGCTCAAGTCCCGGGAGAGACTCGCAACCGAATCGAAAACGACTTCAAGTCGAAGCATGGACGCACCAACTGTCTCGTCGCCACTCCCACGCTCGAAATGGGCGTGAACATCGGGGCTCTCGACATGGCCCTGATGCGCAACGTTCCGCCTCGGGCTGCGAACTACTGGCAGCGCGCCGGTCGCGCCGGCCGCGAAGAGCGGATGGCCGTTGTCGTGACATACTGCCGCCGTTCGACCCACGATCGGTACTTCTTCGATGACCCCTTGCGATTGCTGGGAGGCGTGATCGAGGCGCCGGCATTCAACCTGCGCAATCCGTTGATGTTGGCGAAGCATATCCGTTCGGCCACTCTGTCGGAGCTGCTGCTACGCTCTCGCAAACCTGGATCTGAGGGGGTCCGAATCAAGGAACTGTTGAAGCAGTTGTTCCCCACATTCATTCGCAGCTACCTGCTTGATGAGAATGACCATTTCAGAGGCCAGCCAGCGAGTAGTGCCGCATTGACGGTGCTTCTCGACGAACTGAAAGGCTCGTTGTCGAACCAGTTCATCTCACTCTTTGCTCAGCACTGGCCCGAGGAAGCGGCCGAACTGGTGAAACGGCAGAGCATTGAGCAATTCATCACAGAGACATCCGCCGAACTCGACGTGGTTCTTGCCCGGCTTCATCGCCGCATGACATGGGCCAGGTCGACGCGCTCGGAACTGCACAAAAAGAAGGACTCTGGACTGATCGAACGAGAGGAAGAGCAACTTCTGCGTCGCTGTGACGAGTTCATCAACAACATCGTCAAATGTGACCGGACCACGTATACGCTCTCGGTTCTTGCCAATGAAGGATTTCTTCCGGGCTACGGCGTTTATGAAGGGGGCATTACGGCATCAGCACGACGCGGGTTGACACGCAGCGTCGGACCGCGGTCGTTCGAGCTGTCCCGCAGCAACGTCGTCGCCTTGCGTGAGTTCGTGCCGGGTAACCGGCTCTATGCCAATCGGGGCACCTTCTACGTCAGCCGTTACCATCTTGCGGCAGATGAGTACGCCCGCATCCGCACACTGCACGTCAATGTCGAGAAGGGTTATGTCGCCGAGCATTCCGGCCAAGCCTCCTACGGACAGTCTGGTGGAAAAGCAATCGATACTCTTTCTCTGACCGATTTGGACCTCGCCCAGGAAGGCCGAATCACCGAGGACGAAAACCTGCGATTCTCGATGCCCGTGACAGTGCTTGGGAGATTGCGCCGACGAAACCGTGGCGGCAAGGCGTTCAAGATCGGCGATCAGGAAGTCAGCCACCTGCGAGGCCAGGGGATCGAACTGGTGAACCTCGGGGAATCGGACCAGACCAAGCAAGGGGAGCTTGGTCACTGGATTTGTTCGGTGTGCGGGCAGGCGAAGACACCGTACGCCGTACCAGCCGAGATTGCACAGTTCGTCAAGATCCACAAGGAGCGCTGTGGCCGAGAGATTACCCGGCTGGCTCTGTCGGTGCAGGCCGAGGTGGACATGTTGCAGTTCCATTCGGTGGCGGATGAGACCGCGGGCATCAACATCGGCGAGGCCCTGCGGACGGCGGCAACTCGCCTGCTCGACATGGGGCAAGATGACCTGCAACTTCTGATCGTTCAGAAGCCTGACGAAACGCACGATTTATTGATCTTCGACCCCATGCCCGGCGGATCGGGTCTGCTCGAACAGATCCTGGGCCGCTGGAAGGAAGTGATTGCGACGGCGAAGGAGTTTCTGGCCGGATGCACTCAGGGCTGCGAGACCGCCTGCTACGCCTGTCTCAAGACCTTCCGCAACCAGTTCCATCACGAACTGCTCAACCGGCACAAAGCCATGGAGCTGGTCGAAGCCCTGAATCACGAACCGAGTGGTTATCGTGACATCACGCCCGTCTTCGAGGAAGAACGGCTCGAAGGTGGCACCCCTTCGAACAATCCCGAAGCCCGCCTGCTGCGTCTGCTTCACGAACACCATTTTCCGTCGGGTGTATGCCGCCCACGGATCACGACCTCAATTGGGGTGGCAACCGAGCCCGATTGGTTGCACGAATCAACGAAGGTCGCCATTTACCTCGACGGGATGAGCCGAGGTTTGCACGGCGACCCGAAGACCGCCCAGAGGGATCAGATTATCCGCATGGCGATGGAAAGTGACGATTACACGGTCATTGTCATCCAGAAGCGTGATCTGGATGACCCGGAAGCCGTCCGGCTTCATTTGAGAAACATCGCCCAGGCGATTGGAAGTGATTTCCTTGAAGTTTCGGAGTGACGAATTTCGCAGAAGACCCTCCAATTGAAAAACCTCACTTGAGATGCGGTGCACACATGGCCAAAAAAGGAAGCAAATTCGATGCAACCCCCTCTTTATTGGGGTTCTTGTACCAGACTAGGTACGCCCTTTTGCTTGCCCTTCGTCGAGATGATCCGGATGTCGTCGTCAGTATTGAGAAACTCGACGACATTTCCTTCGCGAAGGACGACGGAACGGGGCTCTTAACAGCAATTGATGTGCGGCAGTTGAAGCACCATTTGTCACGGCAAGGTGGCCTCGGAAACAGCTCGTCGGATATTTGGAATACACTGAGAGTGTGGACCGACTTAATCATTTCAAAAAAGCTTGAGCCGGCCCGATCGTTGCTCTTTCTGGTGACTACTTCGAGTGCAACCAGGAGTCACGCGGTCTTCTCACTATCACCACATGCTCCTAAACGCGACCCCGAGAAAGCTCGGGCAGAGCTTGAGGCAGCGGGCGCAGCATCCACTGATGAGAAGATTCAAGCTGCGTTTCAGGAATTCTCAAAGCTTTCGGGGACGGTAAAGGGGACAGGTACATATTCCCATAACTCTTGGGAATACTATCGGTGTTTGCATCGTGCGCGCCGAGGAAGGGGTCGCCAACTGAAATCACACGGCGCGACGCTACGCCACCCGCCGGACCGGGGATTGTTGGGGTGTCTCAAGCACAGGGACTCACATGACGGTCAGTTGGC
>Ga0315899_10002589_pt1 | contig 19927 bp, 23 predicted proteins | sample LakEriMetagenome_2_FD_203518 | JGI IMG/M metagenome (GOLD analysis project Ga0315899, IMG submission 203518) | Freshwater fungal communities from buoy surface, Lake Erie, Ohio, United States - Buoy 4 MA112 | ecosystem: Environmental > Aquatic > Freshwater > Lake | place: USA: Lake Erie, Ohio... | reverse complement strand
ACAGGTGCTCACGAACTACGGGGGGCCCGCGGAGATGGACCCACTCGAGGCAGAGGAAATAAAGATGCGCGAGGTCTTGTGTATGCGAGAGAGAGAGAGGAAAAGAGGAGGAGGGGCGCGCGGCAGAGAGATGAGGGAGATGATGATTGGTCTCTTCCTTGCTCTCTTTTAGAGGCATAACAAGTCTCGGTTAGGCGGATAGAAGTGGGATTATGCAGATGTATCCTCCTCCTCATATGACGTGTATCCTCCTCCTCATATGACATGTATCCTGGTGAGCACATTAGAAGTGGGATTATGCTGCGCGAGGTCTTGTGCACAGCTGCAGAAGACTCCAAGCATCTTAGTGCTTGGAGTCTTCTGCAGCTATGCACAAGACCTCGCTGGGTGCCTGCGTCAAAGACACAGAGCATCTATGCGCATGCCTCCTGCTCCTCCTCTTCTTCGCACTGAGGTGCTTGGAGTCTTCTGCAGCTATGCACAAGACCTCGCTTGGTGCCTGCGTCAAAGACACAGAGCATCTACGCGCATGCCTCCTCCTCCTCTCCTCCTCCTCCTCCTCTTCAGCTATGCAGACGCACCCACCTACACGCGCACCTCCTTCTTTCCAGGAGCGGCCATCATGTTCAGCATATACGCAAGGCATAACGATGACAGCGAGTCACAATTCCTGTGCGTGTCTGGTGTGTGTGTGTGTGTGTGTGTGTCTTTGTGCGCCTCAGATGATGCTCGCGATTGACGAGGTCAATGGCGAGGAGACAGAGGAGAGCGTGCCGGATGATAAGGTCACGGTCACCGAGGTTGATTGACATGTAACCGTCCGCGCTGCTGCTTCTTTGCTTTTATTATTGGACAACCAGACAGTGGGAGCCTTTACTACTCTTTTGTCACCCTGGACCCGTGTGGTTATTGCCTACCATCACAACCTCCTCCTCCTCCACCCTCTTACCACTGCTCTCTGCCTTCCCCTCTCCTCCATCTCCCGCTTACCGCAACTGTTGTTCCGGGCTTCCTTTACTTTTACGGAGCGGTTGCCCCGTTCGTATATTAGCTCTTCGCATTTTCAATTCGTTGCAAGCAGCATTGGGACTCGTACACGAACGCCTGCACCTCTGCATTACACTCGGCACGGTTCGTATATTAGCGTGTTTAATAACTAAGAGTGTATCTCATTAACCTCAGCACCCAGCTGACACCCACCGCCCACCGCATTGCCCACCAAAATAAAAAGAATTTGAGTCTTGCTAAAGAGCAAGCCTCGAGACGAGCGCACATGCACTATGCACCCCCCCATGCATACGATCACCGCGCTGCAAATGGCGCTGCAAATGTGCCAAAGACCTAAGACCAAACGGCCTTAATGACACGCTGTCGATGCCCCCGCAACACACTGTCCTGAGTCGGCATTTCCAAGCTTGTGTCAAATTGCGCGGCGAACCTTCCCCATACATTAACACACGAGACGAGCCCTGGCGGACGCGGTGCAGTGTTCTGTATCCCACTCACTGACAACTGCCGTGGTAGGCAGATCAAGGGTTCCCGTAGTATCCCGCGATCATGTCAGTGGTGAATGCGGAAGCGTTGCCGTTTTTGCCTGTCTTGGAACGGGCCTTGGCTTCGGCCTCCTCGTGCTGCTTACGCACGTACATGTTGATGCAGATACCCACTCCGCACAAGCTCAGCGACATCGTGAGCACGAACAGCGCGCCCTCGATGAGCAGGCTGTTGTCACCCATATCCCCCCCGCCGAACACGCAGCCACCGTACGATGGTGCATTCGGGATGCACTTGGTAAAGATGCCGAAAACACTGGACCCGGTGTCGAAGATGACAGTAAAGTTCTGCCTGGGGTTACCCACTGAGATGTTCATGAAGTACTGTGTCTCCAGCTGGTTGTACACCGGAATGCGGTCGCTGGCAAGCGGCAGCGTGTAGCCTGGCGGGGCCTGGCTGATGTTCACATCGACCATGGTTTTTTCCAAATGCAGCTTCTTCGCCTTTCCGTAGAAGTCCAGCGTCTCATAGCCCTGCTTCTGCTCCCCAATGCCAATGATCACCTGCTCGGGGAAGTGCTCGAGATCGAACATCACAAGGTACCTCCTGAAGAACACGTCCCCCACCAGTAGGCCCGGGAAGCCCGGCGGTGCCTGCTGCACGCACGACTGGTTCGAGTCTGACAGGTACCACGTGTCGAAAGGGATGTGGAAAACACGCCCCGCAATGTTGAGGTGAAAATCATCCTTGACCGCCGGCGTGTCCACCTGCTTCACAATCTCCTTCCAGGTGCCGAAGGGCGACTTCTTGACCAGGCCGTTCAGGTTGCTGTCGGGCATCACGAGGCACGAGGTGCCTGAGTCCATGATGGCAGGCACGTACCGGAAGCGCGGGTCCTTGGGTACAAAGTCCAGCAGTTCAGCCTCGCCGTACTTGAGCGACACGGCCACGACCGAGTAGTCGTGCACAGACACGGACGGGGTGAGGAAGAGCTGGCCTTCGATCGCGTTCGGGTCAAAGCCGCCCAGATGGATCTCGGCCTTCTTGTCAGTCGAGTAGAAGGAGAAGGCGCGGCGGTTCAGCTTGTGCACCTGCGCGCTGTCGGCGCCTGCCTCAGTGAGCGAGAAAAGGAGCGGGTCTGGCAGCTCCGTCGGGGGCGGCGAGCCGCTCGGGCTCATTCCCGGCATGATGGAGCTCGACGGGGGAGGGGCGGGCGGCGGCTTCGGCGAGGGCATGCCGAAGCCGACGATGCCGTCCACGTCGTTGAAGTCCGGGCTGTTGCAGTCTGTAACCGCGCCAAAATTTGCAAAGTCGTAGTAGTCACCGAGCTGCACCACATCGTTGGCCTGGAAGCCCTTGAGGTGAGTATTGTCGGCGTATCCGAGCTGGAACGCCTGCTTCGGCACCACCTTGAAGGTGCTCGAGGCGTCCGGGTTGTACACTGAGCTATTCGCCGGCACGAAGGCGATGTTGAAGCCCTCGCCCTGCTCCTTTTGCTCATTCTCGGCCTGCGCCTGGTTCTCGATGAGCTTCGAGAGGTGCGAGTGCAGCTCCATGCGCCCTGCCTCTGTGCGCGCGAGCATCGAGAGGCGCTGCGCCTGCTCCACATTGTGCGCCTTGCCGAGCCATTTCCTCAGCACGCTCCTGCCTGCCACGGGCCCGCACAGCCCGAGCAGGACCACCGCGGCCGCGATCAGCGAGTGCCGCATGCTGCCACGAGCCATCGCTCTCCACGCCTTGTTCACGCAAATAGAGAAAATTTCTTCAGCTGAAGAATGATTTCTCCCACAGAGTGTTTCCGTCAAAGAGATCAGTCCGTATATTCATTGAATATAATAAAGAGGCCAATACCGGTACTCTGGTACCTGTACCTGGATGCTATTTGGAGTAGTAGCTGCGCCGACCAATGCTGCAAAGTTGAGCAGGATGGCGGACCGCCGCCCTCCGGATCCTTCCGTGGTGGGCGCGCCAGCGGAGAAAAGTCGCCTACGCGCGGCTGCGGCGCTGCTCGCGGCGGCGCTCGTCGCGTGCGCCGCGTGCGCGCTCGTCGCACGGGCGAGCGGAGCGGATGGCGCCGCGCTGTTGGAGGCGGACGGCGACAGCGCGTACGGGCGGGCCCTGGCGCAGATCCGGACCGGGCGCGACATTGCGAGCGAGGGGCACTTTCGGCGGGCCGCCACGCACTTTCTGCGCGCCAAGGACCTCTGGCAAGTCAGCGGAGTACCGGGCTGGGAGTCAGCGCAGAGTCTCGCAGACGCGGCCATCGACCAGGACCCGTCGGCTCTTCACGACCGCCTATGGGCCGTGAGTAACCTGGTCTCTGGCGACGCGGGCGTGGGCGCGGGCGGGCCGGCTGCCGGCCCGAGGCGCGAGGGCGTGTGGACGACTGCGGGCAGCCGCCATGGCGAGCTGGGCGAGCTGCAGACGGCGCACGCGCCGTGGGATGTGATTCCGCACCGCCAGCAGCAGATGTGGGAACCCGCGTACCCGCAGGCGGGGACGCGGGGATACGCGGGCTTTGATAACAACGACAACGACGTGCCTACTTTCGATGTGCGCTACTCGGACAGGCCCGTGATGACAAGGCACTTTTCGCCCGACGACGAGCCGGGCTGGTCTGTGGAGTGGGATCGTTCCAAAGACCCCGTTATGGCGGGCAAGATGGACGACGCGCGCTGGAAGGCCGTGCAGCACATGAAGCAAAAGTGGGAGGATCAATCGCGGGGCTCCTGGAAGGGGGCCAAGGACAACCTTCCGTCTGTTCCCTACTACGAACGTCGCAAGTCGCGTGGCCGCGAGGGGCACCAAGGGGCTGGGCGCGGGGGACACCAAGGGGCTGGGCGGTCTGGGTCCGGGCCCAACAATGTGCCTTCGGCGGCGGCGGCGGCGGCGACGGCGCCACCACCACCACCACCTCCTCCACCACCTCCGCCCCCGCCTCCTCCGCCCCCGCCTCCTCCGCCCCCGCCTCCTCCGCCCCCACCGCCCCCGCCCCCCCCACCAGCACCTCCAGTTCCCTGCGCGGCTGGGCACTCTGGACCAGACGGCGGGCCGTGTATGGCATGCGAAGTGGGCAAGTACAAGATGGTTACGGGAAGTGCTCCCTGCACCGTATGTGAAGCTGGCAAGTTCAAGGACAAGACTGGCCCTGGGGAGTGCACCGAGTGCCCGGAGGGATCACATGCCCCTGCAGGCAGCGATTCTCCGTTAGACTGTTTGTGCAACGCGGGATTTGGCGGGCCGCACGGAGGCCCGTGCATGGCGTGCGAGGCAGGCAAGTACAAGGATGCCCCTGGTGCCGGTACCTGCGACACTTGCGCAGCCGGCAAGTTCAAGCCTAATGATGGGCCCGGCAAGTGCACAGAGTGCGCTGACAATTCTTATGCGCCGCCCGGGAGCGATTCCAAAGCGGACTGCATGTGCAATGTGGGCTACACGGGTCCCCATGGCGGGCCCTGTACGGCATGCGAGGCGGGCAAGTACAAGGACAGCCCTGGTGCTGGATGGTGCTCTGAATGCCCGGCGAATTCAGTGTCTGCAGTGGGCAGCGATGATGTGTCCGACTGCTCATGCGAGGCAGGGTTTTCGGGGCCGAATGGGGGCCCTTGCCTCCAATGTGACGCTGGCAAGTTCAAGGAGAGTGTAGGTGACAGCAAGTGCATAGAGTGCCCGGAAGATTCGCACGGCGAGGCCGGCGCCACGTCGCTTGACAAATGCGTGTGCAACATTGGCTTTCACGGCCCTAACGGTGGGCCTTGCCTGGAGGACGCTCATCCCCCCCCTCCACCCCCTCCACCCCCTCCACCTCCCCTCCCTCCACCCCCTCCACCTCCACCCCCTCCACCTCCCCCTCCTCCCCCTCCCCCTCCCCCTATTCCTGTCTCTCCCTCTCCCCCTCTTCCGCCGCCGCCACCACCACCCGAGCCCGTGGGCGAGGAGGAGGCAAAGGTGGGCAGCAAGGAAGCCGCAAAGGCCCCGACGCCGGACGAAAAGCCCTGCGACAAGGACAAGGCTGAAGCGGACAAGGCTGAACCGAAGGGACCGCCCGGGTTCTTGCCGCCATGGTTACCGCACTTGGAAAAGCCACCCCAGAAGCCCCCGCCACCGCCCGTAGCTCCCATGCCCAATGCCCTCAGCCCACCGCCGATCCCCCCTCCAATTCCCTCTATCCACCCGCTGCACTGGTTGTTCACTCCCAAGGACGGCAGTCAAGTCGATGAGTATTGGATGGCGCCCCGTGCTATGGACTGGAAGGGCTACAAACCAGGGCAGAAATTCCAGGAAAAGGGCTGGAAGTGGCTCCCGAATCTGGGCTGGACAAGTGCTGACAACTGGCAGTTTAAGCACTTGAAGGAAACACCGCCGGGTGTCTACGAGCTGGTGGCACTTTCTTGTGTGCGCGCACGTTGCTAATGCGAGCTTTCTGTCTCTTTATATGGTTTGTCTCTCCCTGCTCCTGTCTCGGTTGCTGCATCTCGACGTGCGCGTCCAACTGCATCTCGACTCGCAGCACTCACTTAATGCCTTGTTGAGCAGCCGCCGCCACCACCACCTCCGCCGCTGCCTCCTCTGACGCCGCGAGCCGCCGCCGCCGGGCCGAGTGAGGCGACACCGAGTACTGGGAATGTCGATGTCAATGTCGTAGGGGCCACTATGGCAATGGTGCCTGGGGTAGCGCCTGCTCAAGTGACGGTCACAATCAAGCGCGAGGGTCACGAAGACAAGAGTCCTGTGGTGGACGCCTTCCAGGATCCTCCGCCGCCGCCGCCCCCACCGCCGCCTCCTGTGGTGGAGGCCTTCAAGGACTATCCTGTGGTGGAAGCCTTCAAGGACTCTCCACCACCGCCTCCACCGCCTCCACCGCCTCCCCCGCCGCCCCCTCCGCCCCCTCCGCCGCCTCCTCCCAGGTATATAGCAGCGCGAAGGGTAGCGAGCAAAAGTGTTGTTGACTGTCTGTGTTTTCGTCTGCATTTGCTGCGCTGTGTCGCGTCGAGGTTGAGATCTGCATGACATGCACCACGCGTGCCTTGCTCCACGTGGTTCCTGCTTCACACCTTGTGCTGACGCGGCATACGTGATGCTGGGTTGGGGTGCGGGCAGCAACAAGTGTGCACTTGCGTTGTTGTTAGAGCTCCCCTTGCCTGCCTCCTTGACACACGTGCTGAGGCGACATGGTGCTGGCAGCCACGAGTGTCCGGATTGCATTAAAGAGATGGTGGGCAAGCTTGATGCGCTCGAGGATGAGCTAAAGCAGCGCGCGGCCGACATCAAGGCGCTCAAGCACGCCCACGACGACTCGAAGGCGCGCGAGATTGCGGAGGAGGAGGAGGCTCAAAAGCGTGCGGCAGAGGCTGCTGACGCCATGCGCGCAAGAGAGGATGAGATCAAGGCGCGCGAAGATGAGATGCGCAAGGTCCATATGTGATACCGTATGTGATACCATACATGCATTGCATGCATACATACATAGCCCTGGTCTTTCCCGCAAACTCCTTCTACTCTATTCTCCCCTCTGACAGCCCTTCCCTCAGCCCTGCCGCCGACAGTGTGCTGTTATTGCACTTTTTCGGTGTCTAAATTGTATTATGTGTGTCTGTTCGTTTCCTCTACTTCTTGTCGAGTTTGCTGGTGCCGGTGCCCGTCTTTGTCTGTGTCCGTGCTGCGGTGCCATCTGACAATGTTTTCGTTCATGGCGCGCTCTGATGCAGAGAGAGGATGAGGCTGCGGCGGAGCGAGCCAGGAAGGAGCAGGAAGAAGCAAAGACCCAGGAAGGGCTGAAGGATATGCTTAAAAAGTTGCAGAATCAATTGGATGCGGTGCAGGCTGCACCACCACCATCACCATTACCACCACCACCCCCTCCTCCCCTCCTCCCCCCACCACCCCTTCCTTACCCGCCGTCACTCCCTCGCCCCCCTCCCCCTTCCCCTCCCCCTCCTCCCCCACCCCCACACCCTTACCCACCGTCACTTCCGCCGCAAACCCCACCATCTCCACCTCGGCAACCGGTGTATAGACCTGCGGGACACGAGTATGCGGACTGGCGTATACCCACGCAGGAACCTCCCAGGAATGCGTTCATTCCCGACGACAGGGGTGATGCATGGCATCCCGGCGTGGGCGGGGGAGGTAGTGAGTATTTGGGTCGCCGGACGGGCGACTTCAACGACGAACAAAACAGGGAAGATAGGGCTCGCCCAGCCGGCGACTTCGACGACGAATACAACGGGGAGGACAAAACTCCGGGTGGGCTCGGCCATCTGGATACGCATAAGGGCAAGTGGACGTCAGACTACCGCGTTAGCTCTTACGCACAGACAAGCGCACCGCTTGGAGTAGACCAGCCTCTGAGGAACAGGCTCACGAGCTACGACCGCCCCTTTGATCCTCCGTCGGATAGCGACGATCTGCCAGCTTGGACGCGGCGAAGTGATCGAGGGAGCAACCCAGATCCCAATGCGCTAGGCGCATACTACACCAAGGGGCCTGGGCCAGTGCCAGGAAATAGACACGCTGCGCAGACAAGAGCCTGGCTGCAGGCGCCGCTCCAGCAGTTGCATGATGTTCTGAGACGCTCGCACACGAACAGCGAGCAGATTACAGGGGAAGGACATGTGGGGACTCAGTGGATGGCCTCCGCGCGGGCTGCTACTGCGGCGGCGAAATTCGCTGCAAAATCTGCAGCTAGGGCTGTGCCTGTGCTGACGGAGCCGGGCTACAGTACGGGGCTGTTTGGGGGTATAACCGGTTCTGCCTCGAGCAACACTGCGAGCAGCCTCTGGGGTGATAGTTATGATGCATCTCAGAGTTAAATTATTTTTGTGCAATCATAACATTAAATCTAACCATTAACACGGGTTCTGGTTCATTCCTCCGCTTAAGGCCGAAGGCGCTCACTCTGCCCCACTGACTTAGTTGGGCTTACCGGGATTATCGGTAATCCAAACTAAGTTAGTGGGGCAGAGTGAGCGCCTCAATACGGGCAGCGAGATGGCTGGCCTGGCCGACTCTTGCTGCCTATATATACATATTGCTGCTGGACACGAGCGGACTGGGGATTCTTGTCGTCGCCATGCCTTCCTGGACGTACCGCTCTTTGTATATGAATCGCATGCGGCGCACCAATTCCTTGCGCTTGTCACGCGCGCCGGCATCTGCAGGGTCACCGCGTATGAACTCAAACCCCCAGTGATTCGCCTTGGCGTCATAGATCGTCGACCGTTGTTGCGTTACGTATGCCAAATATTTTTTTACCTGCAAATCTTATTTTAGACAGTTGGGGGCGCGGCCGCTACCCGAAATACACCCCGGGCCTGTGTTGGGAGCAGATTCCGTTAAATAATCCACAAACGGTCTCAGTCACGGGCATCATCGTGATAATTGATTGTTGTTTATTCAAGTTATTGGAACGTGCCACGGTGGGTTAAGACGTGCCGAGGCCACTTTCTTCAAAAGAGCGTGTTTCCTGTGCGGGAATCAGTACGTGATGGTTCTAGCGGTGTTCTTGATAGGCGTGTGCAACCATAGGGTTTGACATTCTTTATTGAATGATAGCACGCGCAACTCTTACCACAGCTTTTGTACTACGCCTCCTCTTATTAATGTGTTCTTTATTGAATGATAGCGCGCGCAATTATACCAACGATGCCTTGCTGTTTATGCACTCAGGACCCTCAACGTCACTTTGAGGAAAGTACTGTTGCTTCTTCTCTCCCAGCAAAGCACAGCGTCGATGGATTCAAGACCTCCCACGTACTTTTGCGATGGGTCCGCTTCTTGGCTCAAATTCCAGCCGTCAAAGGGCCTTCAGACCCTCCTTTGTTGCCTAAAACTAAGACAATCGGGCCTTAGATATCCTTTTGTTCCCTACAAATACGGCAATCGGGCCGTTATCCCGGCCCACGAAGTCTCCTTTAGCTAAAAGTTTTAATTACTGGTACAGCGGATTCCCCTGTCACGAATAATCAATTGCAGCGGACTGTCCCAAACTTAATACACATTTCCGGTCCTGGAATTTTGTAGCGGTTACGTATTATTTATCCTTGTCGAACATGACAGTTTCTCGCTTCCATGCACGTGATGGCCCCCGCGGATAAGCCAGCGGAGCCCAGCTCGAAGCGGAAACGTACGGAGGAAGAGCCGCCCCGCGCCAAGAAGACGAAGCGCAAGCCGCACCTTAGGCCGGAAGGAGCGCGAGAAACTCCGCAAGGCCTCGGCCGCCGCGTGGGCCGCCGCGGACGAGGAGGCCGGGCGCGTCGCGGCGGGCGTCGCGGCGGGGGTCGCCGATGCCGCCACTGCAGGAGGCGCGGTGGGGGACGCCGATGAGTGGTGCCATGTTAAATGACATTCAAGCGCGTACCCCTCGTAGATATATTGCACATGTAGATATGCGAATGGTGACGCGGCACCGCGCCTGCATCATGAGACGCAATCATCTTCAAATTTTGTTCATCAGGTTCTGCTGGCATACGCGGCGCCGAGTCGTGAATTTTTGGGATTTGCCTATTTTTCGCCTCCCAAGGCACCTTGAGCGTCTTGCACACCCGGTTCAGCGTCTTGCCTTTCTCCTCTCCTGTCTGCAAACACCGTAGATACTGTCCGCTTGCGCTTTGCCTGCCAGTGCATCCGATCGTAGGCCATACTGAACACGTCCTCGTCGAATGCAAAGTTGACGTGCGGCAGCAGCTTCCCTGCGCCTGCGTCCTTCTCCCCTGAAGCGCTCTTTTCCTCTTCTCTGGTGCCCGATATATCGACAAAAGCAGCAGAAATCCCCGCAATTAGTGCCTGGGCTACTCTCTGTTTGGAGACATCTTCATGTCGAAAGAGCCCTCCACTCACCTGTGCATGTCACGACTTGTTACTTGTTGCTGCAGCACGGCATCCAATCTGCAGCACAATATAGCATTGCGCAGCGCGGCAGCGCGATCACCAGGCACACGCGAATGTAATCGATTGGCGCGCTCGCTGGTCGCTGGTTGTACAGAGTGACCGCCCGCAAGAGGTTATTCCCCGTGTATTCAACTGCCACCACGAGAACATGCATTCTCAGCATGCTCAGTGTGCTAAAGCCACACACACACACACACACACACACACACAGCCTCGCGCTGTAGCACACTCGCAAGGCCCAAGTGTGATGCTCGTTACAAGGAATGTGTCAATGGGCGCGAATCAAGCCCAGACCTGCTGCGATGAAGTCTTTGTCATCAAGGGCCTGGTCACCCTCAGGTCCGACGCAATAGATCATGGCTTGGTTCACCTTGTTCTTGCATGGTCTATAAGTTGGCACGGCGTCGGTACGGTAAAATGAAGCACATGATGCTGAGTCAATCGTTGCACAAGCCTACACTGTAGAATGCAGGAGGCGTGCGCTTTGAAAAGAGGTTAGACGACAAGGAGGTGTGCGATGCTGAGGAAGAAGAGAGTGTCGTGCTGAGGAAGAAGAGACCTATGCGCTTCTTCAAATATGTCGATGAAAACGCATCCTGCACGCACTCTGTCGCGGACAAAGCGATTGGGCAGAGAAGACAGCAGCAAATACGATTCTTTCAGGCCTTTCAGCGGCTCCTCTTCCGACGCCTCGGACAAGCAGTAGAGCTGTCTCTTCAATTCTGTCCGCTGTGCGTGTCTCGTATCGGTCAGCATTGATGGGCTGGTTTCAAAGGCAGCTAGAACTGGAGTCCTTTCGAAACTCTGGTTACCCCATTTTCGAGGCTTGGGGCTCAAATCAAAGCGCATTAATAAACGGGACATGTGTGACAGGGGTGTATTACCTGGTCTTCAGGGGCTTTGTTGATGCGATTTATGACGTCAGAGTAAAAGTTGAAATGCGTATCGCCGTAGCCACCCACGTCATGCCCGCATCCTTTGAGCATCAGTGCAAAGCCCCTGCTTCATCACGAGCGCAGGTGTTGTGTAAGCACATGTGCTAAATCTCCGAGGTGCTAACAAGAAGGGCGGCAAAGCCAATGGCGGGGACGGAACATTGCAAGACGCCGGCCAGAATAACCTATTTATGGCGGCTCCCCCGACATAGAGCCGAAAAGCACCCGCATTCAAAGAGGCCATGCCGGCAAAGTCCGCATAGCTGCCATCGGCAGACTCATAAACTGGAGTGAAGCCGCCCTTGCGGCTTGGATCCTCGCAGAACGATACGAACGATGAAGGTATGAGTCCGCCGCTGCCTGCCGTGTCGCGCTGCTCCGAGGATGGGGCGGGGCTGCCAGGTATATGTCCGTGGCCGCCTGCCGTGTCGCGCTGCTCCGCGCCTTCATCTGCCTTCTTCATCCATTCTGAGCCCGCTAAGCCCGGAGGGGCTGCAACAGCAGGACGGGGCCCTGACGCACCCTTGAGCTTGAAGAAATTTGTCAGCGTCGTCTGCGAGCGCGCTGCGGGCGACGGGGAGGGCGTAATGCTCCCTGCCTTCCCGGCGTGCGCAGCCGCTTCGGGAGGGCTTGGCGCGCTGCACACTCAACAGCACATGTCATTTGCTGCGGCCCGGTCGTTCACCAGGCGCGGCTGCACGCACCGCGGCACGTCGTCACGCGCCACGCCCGGCGCTTCCAGCCCCGCGCGGCACCCGCGCTCTCAAGTCCCTAGCGCGAGCGGTCTCAGTCCTGCCCTAGTGCACTTCCCGCCTCGTTTCTATCTTTCCCCCCTCCCCCCCCTCCCCCAACTTCCCCTCCTCTCCCCCTCAATCTCACACGGTCCTCACCGGCGTGGTTCGCGAGCGGCGGGCGAGCTGTCTGGAAGCTTGCGTTTGCTGGGAGTCCCAGAGGCTGGGCTCACGCAGCCGGGGGAGCCGGGCGCTGAGTCTCCCATTGGTATTGCGCGTGACACACCCTGCTCTCGCGAACGCGCACGCGAGGCCTTCCAGCGATTTGCTCAGGCTGCGTCCACGAAGTTCGTGGACGCGCAGCTGCGGGCAATGTGTACTGGCCGTCGCTGGGCCCAACCCGAGGCCTGCGTAGGCGAGATCCGCTGATATACGGTTGTCCGCCGTTCTACGAGGAAAAGGATGAGGAGGAAGAGGGGGGAGGGGGATCAGGAGGGGGAGGAGGGAAAGAGAAGGGGGTCAGGTGGAGGGCCAGCCAGTGATTGACTAGGACCTGAGTGAGCTAGTGAGTGTAGTGACGGTTCCGTGCTGACCTGCAGTCAATGGGCGGATTGCGGCATGAAGAAGGCGGGTGTGCGCGCCGTGCTGGCCGCAGCTGTCGCGCTGTCACTGTCTGCCCGGGCCGTAGGCGCGCCCATTCTCCGCTCCGCAGCGCGGGCGCTGGTCTCTGCGCTGCCCGTGGCAGTTTTCAGGCCTGCCATTGCGGCGCCCGCCATGCGCCTAAAGGGCGGGGGCGTGGGCCAGCGGCCCTGGGAGAGGGAGAAAACAATACCCGACTACTATGCCGTGCTTGGGGTAGCGCCCGGCGCGAGCGACCTGGAGCTGCGAAAAGCGCACAAGAAGATGATCCTGATGTACCACCCAGACAAGAACGCAGGAAGCAAGGTCGCCCAAGAGCGCTTCCTGCGCGTTCAGGTCCGCATGCTTGCACGGTCGTGTGCGCGGGGCTCCTTGCGTGTGTCATGCACCCGCCTCCGGCGTGTTGCCCCCGCGGGAGGTCGCAGAGCTGCAGCCCCGGGACGGAAATTGCCTTCTTTGCTGATGCTGACGGGGCCGGGCAAGCAGGACGCGTACTCGGTGCTCTCGCAAGCGGACGTCCGCAAAGAATATGACCAGGCGCGTCGTGGTCCCTCCAATCCTGCTGGTGTCTCAACAGCAAGAAAAGCAAGCCCAGTGAGCAGGAGGAGTGCGCATCCTGCTGCATCTCCTCGAGCCGCTCCCGTTGCTGGCCAGCGAGTGCCTTCCTCGGCTCGGGATCCTGTGCGCCAGCAGCCACAGCGACCTGCCAGAGAACCTTGCCCCTGGGCCCAGCAGCGTGCGCAGGAGGCGGCGTGGGAGTATGGAGGCGAACGCGGTGCTGCATTGGCACGTGCCCTGCGGCGGCAGCAAAAGCTGCGACAAGAGGCTGCTGCGCGTGCACGTGCTGCCTTGCGACAGGATAAGTTGCAGCATAACGCCCCTTCAGCTGGGCCTTTCTCTGGCCCCGGTCCCGCCACGCCGTCGTCGCGTCCAGGAGCAGCAGCCTCAATGCAAGACGACAGGAGAGGACGCGAGCCTGGTCTAGAGGATGATCGGGCGAGCAGGGCGGAGGGGCTCAGATTTGATTGGTCGAAAATGGAGAGAGTAATGCCGTTCCTCAAGGAGTTACGCCAGCAAGGCGCCGGCGTGCGCTCAGTGCACAACGAAGAGGACATCATGCGCGAAGTCATCCGCCCTGATTTTGCGGACGTGCCCGCCCCTTCATCTGACGTCGACCGATTCCAGATGAGCGAGTGGGACTCGCGGCGGGAGGCCTTGGCTCATGAGCGCCTTAGGGAGATTGATAGACAGCTGTCAGAAGGGTTGCAACCTGTGAGTGAGAGCGTGCAAGGAGTGGAACACGACGTGACGGGGAGGACAGCCGTAAAGGAGAATGTGCGAAAGGCGCTCCGGCAGAGCCTGTGGAAAGAGGTGTTACCTCAGGTCCTCGATGCTGCCGAGGCCCCGCGTGCTATCAGGATGGTGTGGCACAGCGAGCAGACCGCGGCACTTGACTCGGCTCGTCTGCGTGATCTGCTGTATTCCTACTTTTCGCGCGAGGCGGATAGTATTCTCGTCCTCTCCCATCCAATATCCCCTTGCATCTCGTCTCGCCCGGCTCCATTGCGCGCGGAATTTGCTGCCGGTGAACAGGGAACGGCGAAAGGAAGGGGCGACACAGCAGCAGCATCAGCTTTTGTCGGCGGCGCCGTGCTGGTTTTCAGCAGACTTGGTGCTCACCCTCGGCTGGCAGCCATGCTTGAGGATTGCGGCAGTGGCGAAGATGGCCAAGAGGTAGGACGAGAGGTGAGTGCTCTGCAGCACGTGTTGCAGGTGCAAAAGCTCAGAGTTGCGTGGGTCTTGGATGGGGATGCGGGGAACTGGATCAGGTCTGTGATGAGGTCGGCAAGGGAGGATCATATTCAGGACAATGATGAGTTTGACTGGAATGCAGCAGAAGGGGAAACGCCTACCAACAAAGGCAGATGGGATCGCATGAGGAGGGGAGGCAGGGAGGGGAGTGCAGCTCAGTGTGCTGTTGGTGCTCGGGGTTATGCCGGAACGAGTGCTAGGATGGGAGGGCGCGATAGGGAAGCACGAAATGTGCGGCGGAATGAGCGGGATCGGCGCAGATCTTTTGATGAGTTTATGACGGGGGGCAGTGAGGGGGAGAGGAAAGATGGGCGGCAACGCGATGCTCGGGGAGTGAAACCGTCCTGCACGGCTCTACCAACGGGTGTGCAACAAGCTTTTGCGGAGGCAGTGCAGCGCGAGAGGGAGAGGGAAGGGAAAGTGTCAGGGAGAGGCCACGTGGACGTCTCTATTCAGGGCCAACGCAGCAGTGCTCAATCGCACGGGCAGCGTGGGGCGGAACGGGTAAACGACGGGGGCAGGCGGAGGGGTCATGTCAAAGCGGCTGATGGACGATGGAACGGTTTGGCCGGGGACAGCCAAGATGCCACTAGCAGCGACCAGTTGCAGGGAGATTGGCTGCGAGACGGGAGCTTGGGCTATGCAGAAGTCAGAAATCTAGCGCGAAGCTTGGATGATGATGGCCCCCTCAACATTTTTCGAAATGCTAGTGCTGGCGGTAGCGGCCCCGGGGCTACCCCCGAGTCCGCTTCGCGCAGGAGTCGTCGGGATAGGTGGAGAGACATGATCAATGCACGGACCTCAGGTCACCGCAACAACGGAGACCGGGAGGACGGGCTGGACCACGCCTGCCCGGGAGCCAAACAACAGCCTGAGGGAGAGCAAGAAGGCTCGGTGCTCCACGGCGCCGGTGATGCCGTGAGTAGCATCGCACGTCACGGACGCACGACCATATCCGTGTTGGAGTTGCTTGAACGCGAAGCTATGCGCCAACCTGGGGCAGGTGTGGGTGCTGGGAGTCGGTTTTGAACCTTGACAGACTTTGGAAAATGCCGATGTCTGTCCCTCGGGCAGGCGGAGCTTCAGGAATTTGAAGGGTGTGGGGACGGTGCACGGCTCGGTTTCGCCCCTGCCCCGCGTGTCGTAGAACCTCCATATGATTTTGTCCCAGCGCGCTACTCGACACGGGCCCACGTGCTTGACGGTACGGTATAAGTAATACAGATTGTTGTGTGTTCCGGCTTCACCAACGGGCTTTACCTCCTGTTCTTCCTAGGCCTCCTGAGAGAGAGAGAGAGAGAGAGAGCTTTATTAGGAACAATAGTCCATGACGGGGGGTCTAGGGTGGCGCCCGCAGCACGGACTCCGCATCACCACGCGCTATCCTGCTTCCCCGCCTACAACAGTGGTAGCATCCTACATGGCGAAGACTTTCCCCGGACTCTGATGAGAGGCTCGCCGGCTTGTGCCGTTGAGCCTGTTCGCCACCGCCAGGAGACACTGGGCCTGGCTGCGTGGCGCGATTGAGCGACATTGCCAGTTCTCTGGGAGGCCCGTCTACACCGGGCTAAAAAAAATGAAGGTCTTGCACCCCATCCCTGGGCTATTAACTCAGCCCACTGGCAAGTCACACACTCAAGTGGATGCATGTGTGTGCGGGGGGGAGATCCCTCCCCCTTCCCCCACGGGTGCCAGCAATCTGCAGCCCGTCCTGCATCATGCTGGCGTAGTGTCTGCTCAAAGTTAGGTAACAGGTGAGCTCTGTGTGGCGGTGTCGCGAATATTTTGGCAGAGGAACCTGAACCTCTGTGGCTCGCCGCGCTCCTCCTCAGAGTCCCGGAGGCCTTTGGACGTTATATCAGTCTGCACCCGGCCAGGTCAGCATGTTACTGACCGCATTGGGCCGTACCAGCCTCAGGTGCCAGGGGCGGAGTTCGGGTTAGGAGTGAGATGGAGGCTTGCGTTGACCTCTATAGGGGTCCCAGGACACTCCCTAGGGGTCCCAAGACCATCCCTCGGCAATCCACCGGTGGTGGTTTTTAGCCTCGGGCTTGGTGGCGTGGTCTCTCCTCGTTCCTCCAGCGGGGTCACCGCTGTGTCCACCTCTGCTGATCCCGGAACTCAAGACGTCAGGAAGGGTAGGGAGCGGTGGGTATATGTGTTCAATTTGTTGGCTGCTGTAGACCTGCACCTCCCTCTGCCACCCACTCGAAGCGAGGGTTGGAATTGCCCTGCCCCCCGCCCCCCCGCCCCCGGCTCTGGAAATCGCATGGTGGTGAGACTCCCCTCAGAGATGATTGTAAGGCTTCCCGATGATGTAATTTCAGGCAGGGGGAGCGTGGGGTGTCGCCGGGTGGTGGGAAAGTGGCAGTAAATGCTTGCAGCTTGAGCGGCCCCTTCAAAAAGCTTGAGCGTACGTGGGAAGAGAAGTTGTGTATGCGTGTCGTGTCTTTTTCGACCCGAGGGCTCAAGTAGGCTCATCTTGATGTGCCGCATGGACTCACTCGCTGCTCGCTAGTGCCAATCCGCATGACGCCAACCCAGCCTGTCATCTCCCATGTTGCCGTGGCACGGGGGCCCGCGCAAGCGCGCGTCGAGGGTTTGCTACGCCGCGATGGGGCCGAAGAAACCCTCACCACGCAGGAAACCGAGCCACATAAGTAGCGCGGCGCCTGGCGCTTGAAAATGGGAACAGCGGCACCATAACACAGCAGTATGACGTTTTCGAGAGAATACAAACACTATTTCTCACAAAACCACACCAACACTACTCATGGGCTGGCAGCGTGCGCCCATTGCAATCCCTCCCATGGGTGAGTTCAAGAAAGCTGACACGCAGACAAAGGGCCTCAACCACCATCCCCTCCTCTCCCCTCTACGCTCACTCCTGCAACCCTGTCGCATACAACCCGTGGCTACAGTACATATTATTGAGGGCGGGAGAAATCGGCAAAACTAGCGGCGAGGTCCGGACCTGATATCCAGCCCTTAGCAGCCTTGTCGCGCCCAACTTTGAGCGCGGGATCGAGCCGCTCTGAACTGCTGATGCCGAACTCATTGGCGTTGCCCTCGGCCATGATATAGCCGTTGGCTCCGCTCAGCACTGCCATTCACAAAAGGGCAACGGTGTTTGGGGGTTGAAGGGGAGGCGGGCATGATCAGCAATGACATGATAGGTACCCTGGCACTAGCTACGCATGCTTAAGGCATTAACACGAGGGAGCGAGAGCAGCGGGGGCAGGGACACGGAGGCATCATACCATCGTCGCCCCCGATCCGCGCCAGCAGCGGTGTTTGATACATGCCGATGCCAGGCTCCGACTCGTACGTGTTGCGAGCCCACGGCGCGTCGTAGACATGGCCGGCGGGGTTCGGGTACTCGGGGTAATAGTCAAAACTGTAGTCGTTGGGGGCCACATACGAGGCATCAGCGTCGCCGTACTGGTAGACACCCGACTCCTCATGGAAGATGGGCGGTGTTGCTGGGCAATTGATGCCGGTGTTTGCGGACCAGCGCTGGTAGAGCACCACGTTGCACGACGGGCGGCACCCATTGCTGCTGAAGCACCTGCAGGAGCTTTTTGTCCGCATCTCGGACCCCTCGAACGGCGACACCTTGTAGAGCATCTCGGCAAACGACTCGGCGGAATCTAGGCACGACATGGTCGCGTTATAGCAGATCTCCGTCGATCCTGCGCCCCCGCACTCGAACTGAACCTGCTCCGGCAGGATCTCTGTGGTGCCATTGATGTCGTACTGCTCCCGCATCATGTAGCATCCGCGCCAGCTGTTGCAGTCTGTGAAGTTCGCGGCGTCCCCTGTCTCTGCTGCATCTTCTTCCTCATCGCTGTCCAGCATCGAGAACCGCACCTTGCCCGCTAGGCGGTGCGCGAAGCGCCCGTTGCCCGCTGCAAGCGCCCTGAGCTGCCGAGCACGCATCTGCGCCGCCTGCTCCACCAGCTCCACCGACCGCGGCGCGCCACCCCCTGCATACGGGCTACGCATGCCGACTAGCACCACCGCCGCCACCAATCCCAGCAGCGCTGCCGCCCCGGCGGCGAACCGCCCGCCTCGCCGGCCGCTGCCCGACATGTGACCTTTCGTGAAGAACCACAGCGACAACGTGTTCTCAAATAATCTACGCCTGCAAAGGAGTGCGGGGGCGACAGGTTCTGCGAGAATAACCGCCTCTGCCGAGGCTGCGGCGGCGAAGGCATGTGCACCCACAGCCGGGTCAGGAGCAAGTGCAAAGACCACTTCCTGCTCCAAAACCCACTTCGTCACCACCAAGATTGCCAGAGCCTCCCGCGATCATGTGTTTGTATCTTTGTCAAGAGTATATGCTCATGTGATCATGTGTGTGTGTGTGTGTGTGTGTGTGGGTATGCGCGCGCGCGCGCGCGCGCGAGAGAGAGAGATAGATCGATAGATAGAGAGAGAGAGAATGTGTATTTTGGTGCGTGTGCGTGTGTAAGCATGTATATGCACGTGTACGTGCGTGTGTGCAAGTGACGTGGGCAATACATGTGTGCACGACTTTAAAAGTGTGTGCGTGTACGACTGTGTACGTGTGTGTATGTATGTCTATGTGCGTACGTGTGCGTACGTGTGTGTACGTGTTTGTACGACTGTCAAAGTGTGTGCGTGCACGAGTGTGTATGTGTGTGTACGTATGTCAATGAATGTTCACGTGTGCGTTCGCGTGCGCACGTGCGCACGTACATTTGTGTTGTGGCCCGCATGTTCGTGTCAAGCGACGGCTGTGCAGGATCTGACACCAGCGCCGGCGGCATCACGTGTTCCGGCGGCGCTCCTTGCAGCTCAGTCTTTGCGGGAGAGCTGAAAAAGAGACAGAGAGTAAGAGCTGGTACTGGCGGTGCAGGAGGAGGTCTTGAGCGAGAGCATGGAGAAGAGTCAGAGTGCACAGAGGAGGCCAAGGAGGCGAATGGGGATAAGGAGCAGGCGATGGAGGGTCAGAGTGCAGGGGTGAGGGATAGATAGCAGCACGCGGTCAGATCGCTCCTATGGCCATGTGAGGTGCCTCATACTCGACCTTCCCAGCCCGCGCTTCCCACGCGTTACTTTGGACTTTGGAGTGGTGATCAAGGCTCCAAGACGCATACATGAGGATGGACGCCGCCTAGGCCGGAGGTCGTCATCAAGGTTCCCCCCGCTTGCTCCTTCAATGCGGGCAGGGCAGGACTCGTGGATGGGGCTGGTTACCCGGCGCGCAATTGGGGTGTGGATTTGGTAAACATTTGTTCGTGAGAAGGCCTCGAAGGGGCCGTGCGCGCGCACGTGCACGCACCAAGGCGCACACGGAGACGCACGCGCAAGCGCCCTCACCCTGCGCCAGCCATCCCCCTTCAAAGCTCTACACCAGCCTTGAACTCAACATTTATGACCCTTCCTCCTCCTCCTCCTCCT
>Ga0315899_10002588_pt1 | contig 19930 bp, 7 predicted proteins | sample LakEriMetagenome_2_FD_203518 | JGI IMG/M metagenome (GOLD analysis project Ga0315899, IMG submission 203518) | Freshwater fungal communities from buoy surface, Lake Erie, Ohio, United States - Buoy 4 MA112 | ecosystem: Environmental > Aquatic > Freshwater > Lake | place: USA: Lake Erie, Ohio... | reverse complement strand
TGGCGACGGCACCAGCAGCAGCGGTCCCGCGAATCTCACCAACGTCAACGGGACGCTGTATTTCACGGCCAACGAGGGTACCACCGGCCATGAACTGTGGAAGAGCGATGGGACCTCGGCCGGTACCGTTCTCGTCAAGGACATTCTCAGCGGCGGCGTTAACAGCTATCCCCGGTATCTCACCAACGTCAACGGAACGCTCTATTTTCAGGCCAACGATGGCACCACCGGAATTGAACTGTGGAAGAGCGACGGGACTTCGGCCGGTACCGTGCTCGTCAAGGACATTCGCAGTGGCGGCAGCAGCAGAGCCCGGGAACTGACCAACGTGAACGGGACGCTCTATTTCCAGGCCAACAACGGCCTCAACGGCTATGAACTGTGGAAGAGCGACGGGACCTCGACCGGTACCGTGCTCGTCCGGGACATTCGCAGTGGCTTTAGCAGTTATCCATTGAATCTGACCAACGTGAACGGGACGCTCTATTTCCAGGCCGACGACGGCCTCACAGGTACGGAACTGTGGAAGAGCGACGGGACCTCGGCCGGAACCTTGCTAATGAAGGACATTCGCAGTGGCGATGGCACCAGCAGCAGCTCTCCCGCGTATCTGACCAACGTGAGCGGGACGTTCTATTTCCAGGCCAACAACGGCCTCACAGGCACGGAACTGTGGAAGAGCGACGGGACCTCGGCCGGAACCGTGCTTGTCAAGGACATTCGCAGTGGCGACGCCACCAGCACCAGCAGTCCCGGAGTTCTGACCAACGTGAACGGGACGCTGTATTTCCGGGCTAACGACGGCACCAATGGCATTGAACTCTGGAAGAGCGACGGAACCTCGACCGGAACCGTGCTCGTCAAGGACATTTTCAGTGGCACCAACACCAGCATTCCCGATTTTCTCACCAATGTGAACGGGACGCTGTATTTCCGGGCCAACGACGGTACCAACGGCATTGAACTCTGGAAGAGCGACGGGACCTCGGCCGGTACCGTGCTTGTCCAGGACATTCGCAGTGGCGGCGCCCTCAGTCACGGCGATCCCCGGTTTCTCGCCAACGTGAACGGGACGCTGTATTTCCAGGCCAACGACGGCTCCACCGGCTTGGAGCTGTGGAAGGCGTGGAATACCGCCCCCACCAGCCTCACCCTGTCCGCCAGCAGCACAGCCGAGAACCAGGCCAGCGGCACCACGGTCGGCACGTTCAGCACGACCGATCCCGACGCCGGGGACACCTTCATCTACACGCTCGTCAGCGGCAGCGGATCAACCGACAACGCCAGCTTCACCATCGACGGGAGTACGCTGAAGACTGCCGCCAGTTTCGACTTCGAAACGAAGACCAGCTACACGATCCGGGTGCGGACCACCGATCAGGGAGGGCTGTTCTACGAGCAGCAGTTCACGATCAGCGTGACCGACCTCAACGAGGCCCCGACGAACCTGACGCTCTCGCCGACCTCGGTGGCCGAGAACCAGGCGAGCGGCACGACGGTCGGCAGCTTCAGCACGACCGATGCGGATGCCGGGAATACCTTCACCTACACCCTCGTCAGCGGTGCCGGCAGTACCGACAACACCAGCTTCACCATCGATGGCAACACGCTCAAGGCCGGCGCGTCGTTCGACTTCGAGACGAAAAGCAGCTACGCGATCCGGGTGCGGACCACCGATCAGGGAGGGCTGTTCTACGAGAAGCAGTTCACGATCAGCGTGACCAACGTCAACGAAGTACCGACCAACATCATCCTTTCGGCCAGTTCGATCGCCGAGAATCTGTCAGTGGGAACAGCGGTAGGAACATTTTCGACAACCGACGTCGACGCCGGTGATGCCTTCACCTACACCCTCGTCAGCGGCAGCGGATCAACCGACAACGTTAGCTTCACCATCGATGGCAACACGCTGAAGACCGCCGCCAGTTTCGACTACGAAACCAAGAGCAGTTACACGATCCGGGTGCGGACCACCGATCAGGGAGGGCTGTTCTTCGAGCAGCAGTTCACGATCAGCGTGACCGACGTCAACGAGGCCGCGACGCAGATCACGCTGTCGCCGGCGTCGATCGCCGAGAACCAGGCCAGCGGGACCATGGTCGGCATGTTCAGCACGACCGATCCCGACGTCGGCAACACCTTCAACTATACGCTGGTGACCGGAACGGGCGACACAGACAACACCAGCTTCACGATCGACGGCGATTCGCTGAAGACGGCCGCCAGCTTCGATTACGAGACCAAGAGCAGCTACTCCATTCGGGTGCGGACGACCGATCAGGGAGGATTGTCGTACGACAAGCAGTTCACCATTACGGTGCTGGACGTCAACGAAGCCGCGACGCAGATCACGCTGTCGAACGTGGTGAGCGTGCTGCTGGCGAATGCCAACACGACGAGCGCCATCCGCCTGGCCGATGTGTCGGTCACCGATGATGGTCTGGGAACCAACACCTTCCATGTTTCGGGAGCCGACGCGAGCGTGTTTGAAGTCGTGGCGGGTCAATTGCGGCTCAAGGCGGGAACGGTGCTGAACTACGCCACCCAGAAAACCTACTCGGTCACCGTGAACGTCGATGACACCACGGTGGGAGGGACCCCCGATGCCTCGGTCAACTATACGCTGAGCCTGCAGCCGCTGGAGGGAACCACGGTCCAGAACGGTTCGGTGGGACGGTCGTACGTGCGGTACGTATCGCTGAACTTCGTCGTCACGCAGGGACTGGCTCAGGCGGTGGCGTCGGTGGGGACGGCCAACTCCCGGATCCGGCTTTTCTTCGGCGGGACATCGGGAACACAGGCGGTCGCCAAGACCCTGACCGCCGGCATGGTAAGCCTGGTGGGGAACCAGGTGAAACTCGACTTCGGCGTCAACGGCGTTGGCGGCGACCGCAATTCGTCACTGGGTGACGGGGTCTACCGGGTGCGGGTCGATCTCGACGGCGACGGCACCGCCGATGTCACCGGCACGTTCTTCCGGCTGTTTGGCGACGTCGACGGCAATGGCCTGGTGAACGACACCGACATCGCACTGGTGACGGCCGCTCAGGGGACGTCGGGACTCAACCTCGCGACCGACCTCAACGGCGATGGCTTCGTCAATGCCACGGATCTGACCAACGTCAAACGCCGCAAGGGGGCCCGGGTGACGTTGTAGCCGCTGGCGACGCTTGGCAATCGGAAGCGTTGCCGAATCAGACCCCTGGCCCGGGGCGGTGAACTCCCCGGGACATGTCGTGGCGACGAACTTCCAGTTTGTCGAACCCCCGAGTGTGATCTCGCGTGCCGCCAAAATCCAACGCGGCCCAGCGTCGCCGTAGAACGAGTTTGAAAACTTGTTCCACAATCGTGAGTTGGCGCTCCGAGGGAAACCGACAAGGCCCAGCGTCGCTACCGACTGCAGAAGGAAGGTCGCCGGGCCGATTCACGAAAACCGTCGGCCCCGGTCGCCTTCTCCATGGGCGTTCATCAAGCGACCGCATCCGAATGGGATCAGTTCCAGGGTGGCGGGGGGGGGACCTCCGTGTCCGCTCCGCTGGACCTCCAGCCGAAGACCGGCGAACCCAGGGGCGGCCCAACGGCAGGGATTGGCAATTCCATTTGATCGAACCCCAAGTCACCGTGACATCGACCCCTCGTTTGGGGGAAATGCAGGTCATTTTGTTAAAAACAAAATTGTAAAGGATCTGATTGGGTTTTTGGTCAATGGGAATGGTTCGGCTGGCCCTTCGAACGATTCTCTGCCGATCCAAACTCAGCGGTGCGGACACAGAGGTCCGCCCCCCCCGCGACCCGTGTTCTGGTCCCGGGCCACGGTGGTTCTTGGATGCGGGGCCAGCGGGTTCTCCGATCCATGCGGCTCGGCCTCCCCTTCACACGGTTCTCTGCCGATCCAAGCTCAGCGGTGCGGACACAGAGGTCCGCCCCCCCGCGACCCGTGATCTGGTTCCTGGCCACGGTGGTTCTTGGATGCGGGCCCAGCGGGTTCTACGATCCATGCGTTTCGACTGCCCCTTCGAACGGTTCTCTGTCGATCCAAGCTCAGCGGTGCGGACACAGAGGTCCGCCCCCCCGCGACCCGTGATCTGGTTCCTGGCCACGGTGGTTCTTGGATGCGGGGCCAGCGGGTTCTCCGATCCATGCGGCTCGGCTGCCCCTTCGAACGGTTCTCTGTCGATCCAAGCTCAGCGGAGCGGACACAGAGGTCCGCCCCCCCGCGATCCGTGATTTGGTCGCTGGCCACAGTGGTTCTTGGATGCGGGTCCAGCGGGTTTTTCGAACGTTGGGCTGTCCCCTGGAACGACTCCCTTTCGATTCAATTGCAGCCGCTCGCTCCGGTCGACATTGTTCCTTCAACGGTCAGAACCGCCATCACCATTCGACCAGCGGGCTCCCCGACGGCAACACGCCAATCGGCCGGCCTGCGGCGTTCACATACTGCCGGGTCGCGTCGACTCCCAGGTGCCGGTACATCGTCGCCAGCACATCCTGCGGCGTCTTCGGCTGCGACAGGGGAAACGCCCCTTTGGCGTCGCTCGCCCCCAGCACCCGCCCGCCCGGGATCGGCCCCCCGGCGAGAGCCGCGCTGAAGACGTTCGGGTAGTGATCGCGGCCGGCGTCGTTGTTGACCCGCGGGGTCCGGCCAAATTCGCCCCACGCCACCACCAGTGTCGTCTCGAGCAATCCCCGTTCTTTCAGATCGCTGATCAGGGCCGAGTACGCCTGGTCGAACCGCGGAAGGAATCCCCGGCGGAGTGAATCGAACCCCAGCACGTGGGTATCCCACCAGCGCAGGTCGACTGTGACCAGGCGGACCCCCGCCTCGATCAGCCGTCGGGCCAGCAGGATCCGCTGGCTCCACGCCGGGGCTCCGCAGCGGTTCGCCGCCCCGGGATCAAACGCGGGGAGGAAGCCATACCGTTCCCGCACCTCGGCCGGCTCGGCATCGAGATCAAACGCCTCGCGCGCCCGGGGGCTGGTCAGAATGCCCCACGCCTGCTCCTGGAACCGGTCGACCGCCTGCACCTGCCCCCGCACGTCGACCTGGCGGCGCAGCTTGTCGAACCCCTCCAGCAAATCGCGGCGGGTCGTCAGCCGGTCGGCCGTCAGCCCTTCGGTGAGCGAAAAGTTGGGAACCTGAAAGGGCCCCTTGGCGGCGGGGTCGGCCAGGGTCTCGAACGGCTTGTGCGCGACCCCCAGGTAAGCCGAGCCGGTTCCGGGGACCAGCCGGGGAATCATCACCGACGCGGGGAGTTCGCGATCCTGTCCTCCCAACTGCTCCGCCGCGATGGCGCAGCAACTGGGGTGAATGTTTTCGTCGCCGTTGGGACCCGAGGGGTAGCCGGTGAAGCAGATCTGGTCTCCCGTTGAGTGCCCGGCATCCTGGTGGTACAGGCTGCGGATGATCGACCAGTCCCGCATGATCTGCGCGCAGCGGGGGAGCATGTCGGTCAGTTGGATGCCGGGGACGGTGGTGTCGATGGTGCCGAATTCCCCCCGATACTCGACGGGCGCCTCGGGCTTGGGGTCCCACATGTCGATATGGCTCGGCCCCCCGCGCATCCAGAGCAGGATCACGTTGTTCTTGCGGGTCGCCCCCTCAGCTGCCGCCAGCCCCTCGGCCCGCAGCACATTCCCCAGCGAGAGCCCCGCCGAGCCCATCAGCCCCGCCTGAATCAACGACCGCCGCGACAGCCGCAGGGTCCGGGCAAACTCGGCACAGCCAGTGGAAGTCGGTCGGTCAGACATCGGCAAGCCTGCGGGTTCCACGGGGAAATGGGCGAACTTTGGGGATCGTACGTTGCCCGGCGGGGGATGCCAATGGCAGGTTGGCGGGCGTTCCGAACGGGGAATCCTCGCCGGGACACGGCGGTCTCCCGGAAGGTTTCCCAGAGAAATCAAGCCGAGGGGGAGGGAGACGCTCGTTGTCGGTTGTTGACGAGGTCGATCCGCCGGGGGAGTTGTTCCGGTGCGTGTCAACGGAGGGAACCTCGACAATTCGGCAGCTGGGGTTGAACGGAATCCGGGAATCATGGTGATGATCCAGACGGGCACGGCCGGGTACCGACAATCCAGTTCCGATCCAGGGGAAGTGAGGGACTCTGTTGGCCTCGTCTTGCCGTTCCAGGCACCGGGGACGATTCACACGGAACGATTGCCAGACTCCCAAGGGAGTGCGGCCGCGGTCACTCGACTGCCCAACCGACAAGCACTGCTGCAGATCGGCAACCAGAGGGGGGAGGTGAGTTTCGTGCCATTCGTGTCCCCCGGGGGCAACACCGAGACTCCGCCAGGGCTGCGGAGCAGTCCGAAAATTAATACACATAAGTTGCAAATACATAAAATGACTGTTACTCTTTGCATGCTGTTGTATCTTCCCCTTGACTGACAGGTCTGCCCCCATGCCTTCCCGCCAGGATTTGCTCCCCGTCACCGTCTTGTCTGGCTTCCTCGGTGCTGGGAAAACCACGCTGCTCAACCGCATTCTGTCCAACCGGGACGGTCTGCGGGTGGCAGTGATTGTGAACGACATGAGTGAGGTCAACGTCGATGCCCGGCTGGTCCGGCAGGGAGGGGCCGCCCTGCACCGGGTGGAAGAGGAGCTGGTGGAGTTCAGCAACGGCTGCATCTGCTGCACCCTCCGCGAGGATCTGCTGCGCGAGGTGCGTCGGCTGGCCGAGGCGGGGGCCTTCGATTATCTGCTGATTGAATCGACCGGCATTTCCGAGCCTCTGCCGGTGGCCGAGACCTTCACGTTTGAAGATGACGGGGGGCGGCGGCTGTCGGATCTGGCCCGGCTTGACACGCTGGTGACGGTGGTTGACGCCGTCAACTTTCCCGACGACTTCGCCTCGCTCGACGATCTTGTCCAGCGGGGGGTGGCCCTCTCGGATGCAGACGACCGGGACCTGGTGCAGCTCCTGGTCGAGCAAGTGGAATTCGCCAATGTGCTGGTGATCAGTAAGACCGATCTGGTGACTTCCGAGCGGGTGCACGAGCTGATGGCGCTGCTGCGGCAGCTCAATCCGCTGGCCCGGATCGTGACGGCGGTGCGCGGCGAAATTCCGCTGGAAGAGCTGGTGCACACCCGCCGGTTTACCGAAGACTGGGCCGCCACGCGCGACAACTGGCTCGCTGTACCCCGGGGGGCCGAGGTTTCGGAGACGGCCGAATACGGGTTTGGCAGCTTTGTCTTCGAGGCCCGACGGCCGTTTCATACGCAACGGCTGCGCGACCTGCTTGAGGGTGACCTGTTCAACCAGGTGGTCCGGTCGAAGGGAGTGATCTGGCTGGCGACCCGTCCCGATCACGCGGCCGAATGGTCGCAGGCGGGCGGGGTCTTCCAGCTGCATCCGGCTGGACTCTGGGCGGCGGCCAGCGACCGGGCGGAATGGCCCGACGATCCGCAATTCCGCGAGGACGTCGAGTCGGTCTGGGAAGAGCCCTGGGGAGATCGCCGGATCGAACTGGTCGTCATCGGCCAGCACCTCACCGAATCCGCAGTTCGAGAGGCCCTGGAACACTGCCTGCTGACCGATGCCGAATTGGCGGCGGGACCCGACGCATGGTGCACCTGGGCCGATGAATTCGCCCCCTGGACCGATGGCGAGCCGGCCGCGACGGAAGGAAGCGACGACGGTTCCTCCCGGCGGGCTGGTTGAAATCCGCCGCGGCGGCGACGGCTCACGGAATCCGGAGAACACAGGCCGCGTGTCGGTCCCGGGCTGTGCATGGCCCCAGATCCCCAGAAAAAACTTTCCCGGGGATTGGCGGGGTCTATGAATGTAACCAAAGAATTTTTGTACGACTTGCCCTTATGCATATCGTATGCATAAGATCTTTGACGACGTCCGGAATCGGGCTGCCGTTCCGGACGCTCCCTTCTGTTTCGGAGATGTTCCTCGATGATTTGCAACCAACGCTTCTGTTCGGTCGGCTGGCCGTTGTGGTCCCTGGCCTGTTTCGCCCTGTCGCTCGGCGTCTGGGGCGGGTCCGGGACCAGCGTCCTCGCGGCCACCCAGTCGGTGATGACCGACGGACATGCCGACATTGGGGTCGCGTTCTCCCCGTTCGAGATGGAGGCTCACGTCCATGGTGGATCGGTGGTGGATGGTGCGACGCTGCCAGCCGATCAGGAGTTTGAGCCGGATGAGGTGGTCTTCCTCGTGGCCCATGCCCGGGTCGCTCCCCTCGACAATTCCCTGAACTTCACGGGAGTGGCCGCGGGGGGCTCTTTCTGGACCCTTCCCGAGTCGTTCACCGTGGGGGTTCCGTTTCTCGGCATCTCCTCGGAGCATCTGAATCCGGCCGAATGGGTGGGGGATCTGACCTGGACCGTCACGGCGGTCACCCGGCCGGCGGGGGCCGAATTCTCAATGTGGGTCGATGGGCTCGCCGGACCCGAGGTCGCCGTGTCGACGCTGGCCGGGCTGCCGGGGCAGTTCGTGCTTCCTGTCGGCAGCCACAACCACTTCAACTACGGCTTCAGCCTGCCGGGGCTGTACGCGGTCTCGTTCGAGGTCTCCGGCACGCACCTGATTGATGGCCCGCAGACGGCACTGGGGACCTTCTATTTCCGGGCTGTTCCCGAACCTGGCACGTTGTCGCTGGCGGCGCTGGCTGGCATCTGCGTCGCCTTGCGGTCGCGACGACGCAAGACGGTGATCTGAATTTCGGCCACCGAGCCTGCCCCCCTCGGAGAAGGCTGGGGGGTGTTGATGACTCCGGACCCCACGCCGGAGGCCTCGCATCCCCCGGCCATCTCCTGCGGCGTGTGATTGCGGCATCGGCCGTTCCAGCCCCGTGGGTCCCCTCCCTCTCAGACTTCTTCATGCTTCCGGGTTGTCCTGTGCCGATTGCTGACCGCTCCACAACTGCCAATCGCCCTGCAGAATCCCCGGAAACAGAGTTCCGGCCCGAAGTCTCCCGAACCGGCATGACCCTCATCGAACTGCTGGTGGTGGTGGCGATCATGGGCGTGCTGATGTCGCTCCTCTTGCCCGCCGTGATGAAGGTGCGGGAGGCGGCCCGCCGTACCCAGTGTGCGAACAACCTTCGCCAGATTGGCCTGGCGATTCACAATTACTGCGAAAACTACGACGGTTTTTTCCCCCAGTCGACCCATGGGGCGCTCGACCTCGACCAATCGTGGATCGTCAAGCTGGCCCCGTATTACGAGAACGTCGACTCGATCCGCATCTGTCCGGAAGATCCCCGGGCCAACGAGAAGATGGCCGAGAAGGGGACCAGCTATATTCTGAATGAGTATCTGTGTGTTGAGGGGCCGCAGCAGGCGTTGTCGATGCGACACATCAGCTCGACCACCAAGACCATCCTCATGTTCACCGCTTCGGATGACCGAGGAGTCGCCATGACCGAGGATCACACCCATTCGCGAAACTGGGTGCGTCGGCCGTTCGATCGCAACTGGCGGCGGGTGGTGGCCGATATTCAGCCCTCCCGGTTTGGCGGCCCTCCCCCCGGAGCTCCCCCCGATCAGCGGATCGGCGGCTACGCCAACTATCTCTTCGTGGATGGCCGCGTGCAGCTCATTCCCGCGTCGACCATCAAGGCCTGGGCCGATCTGACCGATCCCACGCTGAACTTCGCCGCCCCCAACCGCACTCCCGATTATCCCTGATTCCCGGCGCCAAGGGTCCCTACTGGGGACATGCTGCGCGCCGACCTCTGTCCTGCGAGCCTCACCATCATGCACTTCCCCTCCCTGTCGCAACTGGTCCAGGCCCTGGTCCGCCGCCCCGCCGCCCGGGCTCGCCGGCGACGCACCACCAGGTTGGGATGGTCGCCCCTGACCCCGCTCGAATCGCGCCTGCTGCTGAGCGGGACTCCGGTGCTGGATTACTTCCAGACCACCGAACATGTGGATCTGAGTATTGGCCACAATTTCGCGGCCAACACCTGGTCGTTGTCGGTCCGCGATGCCGACGACGGCATCAGTCGGTCGACCAACAATGCACTGCTGTATGTAGGGGCCGCCGCGGCCGCCACCCGGCCCGCCAGCGCCAGTTTCAGTTTTCTGGGGGTCGGTGCCGGCGAGACCTTCTACCAGTTGACAGCCGCCCAGGACCCCGACCTTCTGTACCTCGGTCTCGCCTCGTATGGAGTCACCGCGGGGCAGGTTGACTCCTACACCGTCACCACCGAGTCGAAGCAACGGGTCATTGGGTCAGCCCGTTGGCTCAAAATGAGTCTCGTGAACGTCGAGCATTTCAATCCGGATGGCACCGTGGGGACCGGCAAGTTCTCGGCCTGGCTCAACACCGGTCCCACCGTCCTCATGTCCAGCCACAACGACGGTGTGAACAATCCCAATGCCAATGGGTTCGATGCCACCGACGGCATCTCGGCCGACGATGCCCTATGGGTGGCGGCTGGCGGCCACAACCACGTCAATTACGGATTTTCGGCCGTGGGCCGCTACGAGGTCAGCGTGCGGCTGTCGGGCTATTTCGGCGACAATGGCAATCCCTCGACCGCCAATCTCGCCGGGTTCCGCCAAAGTGACCCGATCAAGATTTACTTCTCGGTCCGCAACGTCGGACAGCTGGAGTTTGACACGACCGCCGTCGCCGTGGCTGAAAACGTTGGTGACGCGACTCTGCGCGTCCGGCGTGTGGGTGGCACGGATGGCCAGATCACGGTGAACTACTCGACCGCCAATGGGACCGCGATTGCCGGATCCGATTACACCAGCACGTCGGGAACCCTCACCTTTCTCGACCGTCAGTCCGAGGTATTCCTGCCGGTTCCCATTCTCAATGATACCCTGCAGGAATCGTCCGAGACCTTCTCAGCCACCCTTTCGGCTCCCGGTCCTTCCAACCTCGCCGACTACATCAGCAGTCCGACCGGAGACAACAGCAGCCTGCTTGCGGCCAATTCGGTCACCACCGTGACCATCACCGATAATGACGCGCCGCAGAATCCCGACATCCGGATTCTGGTGGTGAGTGCCGCGAATGGTGTTGTGTCAATTCGTTACGAGGTGCTCGGAACGGCCGTCGCCCCCTTTGAACTGGGCATTTACCGCTCGAACGATGGAACGGTCGACGCTGCCGACACGCTCTTGGCGACCCTGACGGCCCCCAACACCTCCGTCGGCATCCATACCATCCACGCCAACATCGGCACGGCGGTCGGCGAGATTCCGCTGCCCGGGGCGGGAACTGCGGAGCTCGACACCGACTACCAACTGCTCGTGCTGGCCGATCGGACGGGAGCGGTTGCGGAATCGTCCGAGTCGAACAACACGCTTCACCTCACAGGCGCCTATGTGGCCAGTGGGGGGATTCTGCAGTTCCACGGCGGGGCAGGGCCCGACAATGCCGTCATCTCGTCGGGGGGCACGTTCGAACTCAACGGAGTCTGGCAGTGGACTCCCACCGCGGGATCCTTCAGCAGTGTCCGCGTGCGGCTGCAGGGAGGGGATGACACCCTGCAGGCGTCCGCCTTCCTGCTTCCCCTCAGGATCTGGGGTGGGGCGGGAAATGACTCCCTCGTGGCCGGGACCGCCGCCGACACCCTCGAAGGTGGGGCGGGGAACGACACGCTTCTCGGAGGAACGGGCGACGACTGGTTCGTGTTCACCGCCGATGCGGGGCTCGGCACCGACACGGTCGATGAGACCGCCGGAGGGAGCGACACCCTCGACTTCTCTTCTTCGACCCAGGGGGTGACTGTCGACCTCGCACAAACCAGCACCCAAGTGGTCAACTCCCATCTGTCGCTGGTGCTGGCGGGCCCGGTCCAGTTGGAGAACGTCGTCGGGGGACAGGGGGCCGACCAACTGTCCGGCAACAGTCTCGCCAACCGTCTGATCGGAGGCCCCGGCAACGACAACCTGGCCGGCGCGGAGGGGGATGATCTCTATCTCTTCGATGCCGACACAGCCCAGGGAAGCGACACCGTCAATGACACGGCCGGGGTCGACACGCTCGACTTCGCGGCCACCACCGGGCAGTCAATCACCCTCAACCTCGGGCTGACGACGGCCCAGGTTGTGAACGCCAACCTGACGCTGTCTCTCGCCTCCGCCTCGGCGATCGAGAACGTCACCGGCGGCAGTCTGGCCGACACGCTGACCGGGAACACGCTGGCCAATGTGCTGGTCGGCGGTCCCGGCAATGACGTGCTGACCGGTGCCGTAGGGAATGACGTCTACCAGTTCGACCTCGACGAGATCCTTGGGGCGGATACGCTGAATGAAGCGGGGGGTGGGCTCGATACCCTCGATTTCTCTCCGACCACCGGTATGGCGGCCACAGTGAATCTGGCGCTCGCGACCATACAAACCATCGCCGCCGGGCGGTTGACCCTGGTGCTTGGCTCGGCCACCACGTTCGAAAATGTCGTCGGCGGTGCGGGAAATGACACGCTGACTGGCAACACGCTCGACAACCTGCTGATCGGCGGCCCGGGGAATGACCTGCTGACAGGGGCCGCTGGGAACGACAGCTATCTGTTTGATGCCGACGTGGCGCTGGGGACCGACACCGTCAATGACAGTGCCGGGATCGACACCCTCGACTTCTCCGCGACCACCGGGCAGGCGATTGCCCTGAACCTCGGGCTGACGACAGCCCAGGTCGTGAACGCCAACCTGACGCTGTCTCTCGCTTCCGCCTCGGCGATCGAGAACGTCACCGGCGGTAGTCTGGGCGACACGCTGACGGGGAACACTCTGGCCAATGTGCTGATGGGGGGGCCCGGCAATGACGTGCTGACCGGTGCTGCGGGGAACGACATCTACCGCTTCGATCTCGATGAGATTCTCGGAGCCGACACGCTGAATGAATCCGGGGGGGGCCTCGACACGCTCGACTTCACCCCGACGACGGGAATCGGAGCCACGGTCGATCTGTCGCTGGCCACGGTGCAGACCGTGGCGGCGGGGCGCTTGACGCTGGTTCTCGGCTCGGCGACGAACTTTGAAAATGCGATCGGTGGTGTCGGGAATGATGCTCTGACCGGGAACACACTCGCCAACGTCCTCACGGGAGGGGCCGGCGACGACATCCTGACGGGAGGCACCGGCAGCGATAGCTACCTCTTCGATGCCGATACGCCGCTGGGAACTGACACCTTGGTCGAAACGGCCACCGGCGGCACCGACCTGATCGACTTCACCGGGACCTCGGCCAGTGTGACGCTCGACCTTTCCCTGGCGACCACGCAGGTGGTCAACGGCAATCTCTCGCTCAACGTGCAGAACGGCGCGGTCTTCGAGAACGCCACAGGGGGGGATGGGGCCGATATGTTGCTGGGGAACAGCCTGATCAACACGCTGCTCGGCGGCATGGGCAACGACAGCCTCAACGGAGCAGGGAACAACGACAGCCTGATCGGTGGCGGGGGAGATGATATCCTCGCCGGCGGGGCCGGCAATGACAGTTACGTCTTCAATGCGAATACGGCGCTGGGCAGCGACAGCCTGGTGGAGCTGGCGGGGGAAGGAATCGACCTGATCACCTTCGCCACGACCACCACCAAGGCGATCACCCTGAATCTCGGTCTCACCACGCTGCAGACCGTGGCGACCGGCACCCTGAACCTGACTCTCAACGCGGCCGACACGTTCGAGAATGTCACCGGTGGTTCACTGGCCGACACGCTGACCGGGAACTCCCTCGGCAACGTGCTGATTGGCGGTCCAGGCAATGACACGCTGGCGGGGGGGGCTGGGGATGATGTCTACAGCTACACCACCAGTGCGGCTCTCGGCAGCGACACCCTCACCGAACTGGCCGGCGAAGGGACGGACACGCTCGACTTCTCGCTGACGACCACGCTCGCGGTGGCGGTGAATCTCGGATCGGCCATCACTCAGGTGGTGAATGCCAACCTGAGCGTGGTGTTGAACGCCGTCGATACGTTTGAGAATGTCACCGGCGGCTCGCTCAACGACACGCTCACCGGCAATGCGCTGGCCAATCGTCTGGTGGGCAACGCTGGGCTCGACACGCTGGTGGGGGGAGCGGGGAATGACACCCTCGATGGCGGTCTGGGGAATGACAGTCTGCAGGGAGGCTCCGACAACGACACCTATCTGCTCGATACCGACTTGGTCCTGGGGACCGACACGATCACCGAACTGGCCGGCGGCGGGATCGATACGCTCGACTTCTCGCAGACCACCGGCAAGACCGTGGCGGTGAATCTGGGACTGATCACCTCCCAGACCGTGACCGCGAGCAATCTGACGCTGACCCTGAACGCCATCGACACGGTCGAGAACGTCATCGGCGGTTCGCTGAATGACACCCTCACCGGCAACGCCCTGGCGAACCGGATCGAAGGGGGAGCCGGTCTCGACACGCTGCAGGGGCTGGCAGGGGACGACACCCTGATTGGCGGTCTTGGCAACGACAATTACCTGTTCAACACCGCCACGGCCCTGGGGACCGATACCCTCGACGAATCAGCCGGTGGCCTCGATACGCTCGACTTCTCGACCAGTACGACGCTGGGAGTGACCGTGAACCTGGGGGATGCCACGAACCAGGTGGTGAACGCCAATCTGAGCCTGATCCTGGGGGCCGACAACACGTTTGAGAACGTGTTCGGGGGATCGCTCGGTGATTGGCTGACGGGCAACGCCCTGGCGAACACGCTGCTGGGGAATGACGGCCCAGACAACCTGTCGGGGGGGGCCGGAAACGACAGCCTGAACGGCGGCCTGGGAGATGACACGTATCGCTTCGCCGCCAACAGCGCTCTGGGGACCGATACGCTGAACGAATCGGCCGGCGGCACCGACACCCTCGACTTCTCGGGGACGACCTCCACGAATGTGACGCTGAACCTGGGGACCACCGCCAGCCAGGTGGTGAATGCCAACCTGTCGCTCGTGCTGGGGTTGGCGACGGCGTTCGAGAACGCCATCGGCGGCGGCGGAAATGACCTGCTGACCGGCAACACCCTCGCGAATGTCCTCACCGGCGGGTCCGGGCATGACACGCTGGTGGGACTGGCGGGGAACGACATCCTCCAGGGAGGCCTGGGTGACGACAGCTACGTCTTCGCGGCGAATGCAGCCCTCGGTACCGACAGCGTGGTCGAACTGGCTGGGGAAGGCCTCGATCTGCTCGATCTGTCGACTTCGACAGTGGCGGTGACCGTCAACCTCGGCTTGACCACCACTCAGGTCGTCAACGCGAACCTGTCACTCACCCTGAGCGCCGCCGACACGTTCGAAATGCTCATCGGCTCGTCGCTGGCCGACACGCTGACGGGGAACAGCCTCGCCAACGTGATCTTCGGGGGTGCAGGGAATGACGTGATCGTCGGATTGACCGGCCGGGACCTGCTCTTCGGCGGCAGTGGCAACGACAGTCTCGACGGCGGCGATGACGAAGACATCGTCATCGGCGGACTGACGACGTGGTTCAACGAGACGACCAGGGTGCTCGACCGGACGGCGATCACCGCGATCTGGTCCGAATGGACCCGGACCGACCTCGCCTACGCCAGCCGGATCACCAACCTCAAGAACGGCGGCGGACTGAATGGAACATTCCGGTTAAGTTCACTCACCGTCCTGACCGACACCTCGGCCATGGTCGACACCCTCACCGGCGGCCTCAGCCTCGACTGGTTCTGGCAGTTCACCGGCGATGTGGTCAGCGACCTGAACAACGGCGGTCCAGAAACGGTGAACTGAGCCGGGCCCTTGTTGACAGCCTGGTGTCGACAGCCTGTGGTGACAGACCTCCAGGTCTGTCAGTCAATTCGCACGACCTGGCACTTGTGACGCACAGGCTGACAAGCCTGTGCCACAACCGCAATTCGTTCGCCGGTGTTGCTGACGGACGTTGATTCGACAAGCCTTCAGGCTTGTCGCCACGGCCGTGGCGTAGGCTTTCAGCCTGCGAGTCCGCTGGGCGATCCATCGCAGTCTGGCGTTCGAAGGTCTGCGCAAGACCGTGGATCGGCACCGCTCTGTGGTGGCAGACCTCCAGGTCTGTCAGTCAAATCGCACGACGTGGTACTTGCGACGCACAGGCTGTCAAGCCTGTGCCACGGCTGCGATCCGTTCCCCGGTGTTGTTGACGGACGCTGATTCGACAAGCCTTCAGGCGCGTCGCCACGTTCGTGGCGTAGGCTTTCAGCCTGCGAGTCCGCTGGGTGACCGGCCGGGACCTGAGAGCAGAGGGACGGTGAAGCCCCCTCATCCGCCCTGCGGGCACCTTCTCGCCCTTGGGGGAGAAGGACCCGACGGATGCCAGCGCGCGCGCCCTCACGCTCGATTTGCCACAGAGGTTTGCGCCGAGGAACGAGAATGATCCCCGGATTCTGAAACGCGTGCGGGGAATGGCCGCAGCCGGCCAATGGTCTTTACTGCTGCGGCTCGGGAATCGGGAAGTCGTTCCCGGTTTCGGCGGGGGCCGGGGTGGGGGGGATGCCGTTTTTGAGGTCTTCGAGGAGGTTCTCGCGGGCCTGGTCGAGGGGGATGGGCTCGAGGTTGGTGCTGGGGGTTTGGTTGTCGAGGCCGGGGAGGCGGGTGCGCCAGTCTTTGCTGCGCGTCTTGTTCAGGGCGTCGTAGTAGCCGAAGCCGGTCTCTTCGGGGTGATACTCGTAGCTGCGCTTGCCGTAGTGGTAGCCGCCGCGACCGTACGGATACCGCGGGGCCGCCTGCTGACGGGGCGACGGGGGGAGGCAGCGCTCTTCGCGGGTGAGCCGGTGCCAGGGAGTCATCTGCCGCTGCCAGCGATAGATGAGGTCGTGGGCGGCGGCGGGGTGAGCCGTGAACGACAACGCCAGGGTCGTCAGCAGACCCAGCAGGGCCAGGGGGTGGACAGGACGCAGCATCGGCAGATTCCTTTCCCGAAACAGAAGATTCGCGAAACCCGGCCCGCTTTCCCCCCCCCACTGCGGCAGCCCGGTCAGAGCCGTGCAGCTGTCGGGGTTGTCAGGTGGGGAGAAGGCGGTTGGACGAGCGTGCTGGATGGTCGGATTGAACGGCCGCCGTATTGTCCGGGAGGACCTGAACGCACGGCCTGACGGTCAAGACGGTCCGGCTGTTGTCCCACTCGGCATGTGGCCGGGAGACACTATCCGACGCCAACTCGCGCCGCTCGGCCAGCCGGCGGGTGGACCCCCTCCGGTTGTCAATTCGGTTTCCCCCCGGTCGGCGCTCGATGCCGGGCGGGGCTCACAGGTGCATTCGCTACAGGTGACAGGACCGGGGGGATCGGCTGGTCCGGCACGCGGCGCGGGGAAACCGGACGAAACGAAACAGGGGAGTGGTGGCTTTCCGGCTGCCGTGGAACGGGTCGCATCGGAACTGGTCGCTGTGGAAGCGGTCGTATCCGCACCGGTCACAGCCGAACGGGTCACAGCCGAGCGGGGGCCGCCGCGATTCCGGCCGCGCGTTCGCCGGTGCCATGGTCCCGCGGCGGCCCTCGCGGCCGGGTGTGCCGGTTGTGACGCCGGCTGCTGAACTTGTTGACAGCCGTTCGTCGAACAGATTAAGGTTTTCTGATGGATGATCGGACGCCAAGTCCGCCACTCTCAACGGTCGAGAGGGGCGACGGGAGTCCGTGGTCGGACGAGAAACAACCATGCGTGGCTCGAAGGAGTTCCACCCCCCTCGCTGGACGCCGCAAGTCGTGTGGCAACTGGCGGTTGCGGTCTGTGTGACGGCGGTTGGCGTAGGCGGGGTCCCGCTGGGCCGCGTGGCGGCGGCTGACCCGGTCGCCGCAGACCAGCCGGCCCGCCCGAACAGCCCCCCCAATCCGGTCAGCTTCGCCAACGATGTGATGCCCATCCTCACCAAGGCGGGCTGCAATATTGGGGTCTGTCATGCGAAGGCGGGCGGGGGGCAGAATGGCTTTCAGCTCTCGCTGCTCGGCTTTGAGCCGCTGGACGATTACGAGCACCTGACTCAGTCGGACCGGGGGCGGCGGCTGTCGCCCCACGAGCCCGAGGCGAGCCTGCTCTTGCGGAAGGGGGCGGGGCTGGTGCCGCATGGCGGCGGAGTGCGGCTGAAGACCGACTCAGCCGAGTTCGCCACGCTGGCCCGCTGGATTCAGCAGGGGGCTCTGGCCGATGTCGCCACCGCCACGCAACTGACGGCGTTCGAGATTGAACCCCGCCGGATGGTGGTCCCCCGCAACGGCACCCAGCAACTGACCGCCCGGGCGACCTATGCCGATGGAACGATCCGGGATGTCACCTCGCTGGCGCTGTTTGAATCGAACGACTCGGCGATGGCCGAGGTTTCACCCCAGGGGCTGGTGCAGGTGCACGACATCACCGGCAAGGTGTCGGTGATGGTGCGGTTCCAGGGGCGGGTGGCGGTCTTCAGCGCGACCGTCCCGCTGGGGGCGCCGGTCGAGCAGTTGCCCAGCCCGGCCAACTTCATCGACGAACACGTCTTCGCCAGCCTGAAGGAAATTGGCATTCCTCCCTCACCCACCTGCGACGACGCGACGTTTGTGCGGCGGGTGACTCTGGACATTGCCGGACGGCTGCCGACCCTGGCCGAGACGACGCGGTTTCTGGCTGCAACGAATGCCGACAAGCGCGAGCAGTGGATCGACGAACTGCTGCGCAGCCAGGACTATGCCGACTACTTCGCCAGCAAATGGGCGGCCCTGCTGAAGAACCGGCGGGACGACGCCAGCGACACGATCTCGAACTTCGCCTTCCATGCGTGGGTCCGCGACAGCCTGCTGGCGAACAAGCCGTACGACCAGTTCGTGCGGGAACTGCTGGCGGCGACGGGGACGGTCATCGGCAATCCGCCGGTCGCCTGGTACAAGCGGGTGAAAGAGCCGAAGCAGCAACTGGAAGACGTGGCCCAGTTGTTCCTGGGGGTGCGGATGCAGTGTGCCCAGTGCCACCATCACCCCTTCGAGCGGTGGAGCCAGGACGACTATTACTCGCTGGCGGCGTTCTTCACCCAGGTGGGACGGAAGCCCTCGGCCACCCGCGGGGAAGACATGATCTTCCACAAGCGGGGGACCGCCACGGCGACCAATGTGAAGACCGGTCAGTCGCTCCGTCCGGCCGCTTTGGGGGACGTCATTCCCCCCATTCCCGCCAGTGAAGACCCCCGGCTGAAACTGGCCGACTGGATGGGCTCGAAGAGCAACCCGTTCTTCGCCAAGGCGCTGGTGAATCGCTACTGGAAGCACTTCTTCCAGCGGGGGCTGATCGAGCCGGAAGACGACATTCGCGACAGCAACCCGCCGACGAATCCCGAGTTGCTGGCCGCTCTCGAGAAGCACTTCATCGAGAGTGGGTTTGATCTGAAGGACCTGGTCCGGACAATCACCCGCTCGCGGGCCTACCAGTTGAGCGCCCAGCCGAATGACGCGAACCTCACCGATCGCCAGAGTCATTCGCGGTTCTACCCCCGCCGGCTGCAGGCGGAGGTGCTGCTCGATGCGATTGATCAACTGGCCGAGACGAAGACCGAGTTCTCGAACCTCCCCCCCGGCACCCGGGCGATTGCCTTGCCCGACAACAGCTACAACCGCGCCTCGGCCTTCCTGCGGGTCTTCGGACGTCCGGAAGGAGAGAGTGTCTGCGAGTGTGAGCGGGTGCAGACGTCGAGCCTGGGGCAGAGCCTGCATCTGATCAACTCGGGGGAGATGAAGGGGAAGCTGGCGAGCGCAACCGGGCGGGCCGAACGGCTGGCCAAGGACGAGCGTCCCAACGAGGCGAAGATCAGCGAGCTTTACCTGGCGGCCTTCAGCCGCGAGCCCCGCTCGGAAGAGTTGCAGACGGCCCTGGCGTGGCTGGCCGAACCCCGGCAGGATGCCGCGGGGAATCCGCTCGATGTGGCGACCGCCTCGCGTGAGGCGTGGCAGGACCTGCTGTGGGCCCTGATCAACACCAAAGAATTCCTGTTCAACCACTAGCCGGGGGACTGCGGTGACTGTGTCTCATTCCCCCGCCTGTTCTC
>Ga0315899_10002587_pt1 | contig 19937 bp, 26 predicted proteins | sample LakEriMetagenome_2_FD_203518 | JGI IMG/M metagenome (GOLD analysis project Ga0315899, IMG submission 203518) | Freshwater fungal communities from buoy surface, Lake Erie, Ohio, United States - Buoy 4 MA112 | ecosystem: Environmental > Aquatic > Freshwater > Lake | place: USA: Lake Erie, Ohio... | reverse complement strand
GAAGATTGTTTTTCATACGGCGTAAGTTGAAGAAAAGCTTCTTCTGCGCGGCGGTTGTGCCGATTTTGACGAGGCTCCAGCTGCGCAGGATGAATTCTTGCATCGAGGCGCGGATCCACCACATCGCATAAGTCGCGAGGCGGAAACCACGATCGGGGTCAAATTTCTTTACGCCCTGCATCAATCCGATATTCCCCTCAGAAATCAGCTCGGATACCGGTAGGCCGTAGCCGCGATACCCCATGGCGATTTTTGACACGAGACGGAGATGCGACGTAACCAGCTGTTCAGCTGCTTTGGCGTCGCCATGTTCTTGCAAGCGCTTGGCAAGCATATATTCTTGCTCGGGCTTGAGTATCGGAAACTTCCGAATTTCGCTTAGGTACCGATTAAGGCTCGCGTCCCCCCCAAGGGCAGGTATCGTAGCCGGAACATTCTTTTTAACAGACATGTTTTCCTCTTTCATTGTGCCTTCCGCCGGGCCTCATCAAGCACCCGATGGTAAAGCGTTCCCTTCGAAACTTTTATAACTGAAGCTTGCTTAACAGAAGCTGCATGTCTTCTGGTATACCGCATTCAAACCGTAAAGTTCCGCCGGTGATGGGATGAATAAACCCCAAAGAGGCGGCGTGCAATGCTTGACGGTCGAATTTGGCCTGATTTGGACCAATTTTGTAGTGGTTTTGTCGATTAGAATAGACGCTATCGCCGATGAGCGGATGGCCGATATGCGCCATGTGCACACGAACCTGATGCGTCCGCCCCGTTTCCAGCGTGCATTCGACCATCGCTGTTTTGGCGAAGGCTTCGACCATGCGGTAATGCGTGACGGCGTGCCGACCCTTTGATTCGGGCAGCACCGCCATTTTCTTTCGGTTTGTTGTGGATCGGCCAATTTGTGTGCGCACCGTGCCAGCAGGGGGCGCGGGAATGCCGTTTACGATTGCGATATATTTGCGTTCGATGTCATGCGCGGCAAAAAGCTTCGCGAGGCCCTCATGCGCGGCATCGCTCTTGGCAACCACCAGAAGCCCCGAAGTATCCTTATCAATGCGATGAACTATCCCTGGACGTTGCACCCCGCCAATACCCGAAAGCTTGCCCTGGCAATGGTGCAGCAATGCGTTGACAAGGGTTCCGTCACTATGGCCCGCTGCAGGATGCACGACGAGCCCGGCAGGCTTGTTGATGATAATCAAATGTTCATCTTCAAAAACCACGTCCAACGCAATGTTCTGCGCCATTGCTTTGTCGGGGATTGGGGCAGGGACATTAAGCTCAAAATTCTGGCCCGCCATTTTCTTGCTGCCGGCGTCGGTAAAGACCTGACCATTGATGCGCAGCGCGGCGTCCGCGATCAAAGCCTGAATGCGCGCGCGCGAATATTGCGGCAATGCAGCGGCGAGCGCGCTATCCAGTCGTCCGGCACCCAAAACGCCTGTAAATGTGGTAATTTCCCCAACCATCGCCTAGACATGGGTGATGGCTTTGCATTTATCAAGCAGCGACTGGCGACAACTTCTGGACTGGGCAGAAAGTGCAGGGGGCCATGAATGCTGCGGTTTATTGCGGGGCGCTGGCGATCGGGTCATCGCGCTGGAGCTGGCGCAGAATGTTGCAGCCGATCCTGCAAGGCATTTCGAAATCGATCCCGCCGCATTGTTCTCAGCAGGCAAGGACGTGAGAAGTGGCGGAATTCCTGTGTTGGGATATTTCCACTCGCACCCCAATGGCGTCGCCGCGCCGTCTACAACTGATGTCGCGCAAGCCGCGCCAGACGGGCAGTTTTGGCTGATTATTGCCGCTGGTGCAATCACCGCATGGCAACCTGTGGTGGCGGGCACGCAGGTGACCGGATTTACCCCCGTGACATTAATAGTCGAGGGTTGAAACGCCCGCTAACTCGGTCCATGAGCGGCGGTAACACCCCAGATGCCTTCAGGAATTTTCCGTAATGTCCGAAACCGAAATCGATTTTGCCAGCCTGCTTTGCTCACGTCTTTGTCATGACCTGCTAAGCCCCGTCGGCGCTATGAATAATGGCATTGAGCTATTGGCGGATGAACATGATCCCGACATGCGCCAACGGTGCATGGATTTGCTGACGGAGAGCGCAAAGGCCGCTGCCGACAAGCTTAAGTTTTTCCGCTTGGCCTTTGGTGCGGCGGGCGGATTTGGCGCGGAAGTAGATCCCAACGAGGCAAAATTGGTCATTGAACCAATGGTAACATCAAGCGGACGGACGGCGCTTGATTGGGCCGTTCCAGCGCAGATGATGCCGAAACGCGCGGTGAAAATATTATTGAATCTCGTTCTGTTGGCCAATGACACGTTGGTGCGTGGCGGTACATTGTTCGTGGGTGCCGAAACGCGCGCCGGCGAGCAGGAAATTGTTATTCAAGCGAGCGGGCCCAAAATCCTCATGGATTCGGCTGTTCGCGAGGCCCTGACTGGTCAGCTTGACCCTTAAGCTGTGGATACGCGCACCGCGGCGGCGTGGATGGCGCATAAGCTCGCCGTTCAAGATGGTGGCATGTTGCAATTGGCTGAACCCGACGACGAACATTTGGTAATCGGCGCGCTTATCCGCAACTAAGGATAGAATTGGCTGCGGATACGGAACGCGGCGCAAACAGTGTGCGGGCCTGATGTTGCACGTCGCTCCCGACTTACCTATGGTCCGTGCATGACTATGATCTGGAACCCATCACCCAATTTCGGCGAGCGTAGCCTGCCCATCAATATGATCGTGCTGCACTATACCGGCATGCAGTCCGGAGCGGCGGCCATTGACTGGCTGGCGAACCCGGCGTCCAAGGTTTCCGCGCATTATGTGGTCGATGAAGATGGGCAGCTGGTGTACATGGTGCGCGAAGAACAGCGTGCCCAACATGCCGGATTGTCGTATTGGCGGGGCGTAACCGATTGCAACAGCGCCAGCATTGGCATTGAGATCGTCAATCCCGGTCACGAATTTGGTTATCGCCCATTTCCTGAGGCGCAAATGGACACCGTGACCCGATTGGTCACAGAATTAGTCCGGACTTATGGGATCGAACCGCGCAATGTTGTGGGACACAGCGATGTCGCTCCAACTCGTAAAGAAGATCCTGGCGAGCTGTTTGACTGGGAACGGTTGGCGAAGCTTGGGCTTGCCATAAAACGGCCAACTGAAAATCTCGTTGACCCCCTTTGGTCTGATGCTGCATTTCTTTTGGCACTGGAACGTTATGGCTATGGCATTGCAGATGGCCGCGCGACGACAGTGGCATTTCAGCGACGGTTTCGTCCCGCAAACATTGACGGTGTGATTGACGGCGAATCTCGCGCTATCTTATACAGCTTGCTCTTGGCGGTTGAAGGCAGTTCTGCTATCTGACAATCGCCAGAGGGTTGGGCGGCCGCCGCTTAGTGGGTAACTGCTAAGGGGAGGAAAGTCCGGGCTCCAGCGAGGAACGGTGCCGGATAACGTCCGGCGAAAGCAATTTTAGGGAAAGTGCCACAGAAAATAGTCCACCGCATTTCGATGCGGCCAGGTCGAAACGGTGCGGTAAGAGCGCACCGCGTTTCTGGTAACAGAAACGGCAGGGCAAACCCCACCGGGAGCAAAACCGAATAGGGGCGGCATATGGCATCCTCCTGCCAGTCGCCCGGGTTGGTTGCATGAGTGCCGCAGCAATGCGTCGCCTAGATGAATGGTCGCACATCCGCTTCGGTTTCCCGAAGCGGAGGACAGAACCCGGCTTACAGACCCTCTGGCTTTTTACCCCATGCGCGATAAACAAATAGCAATATGGCGATGAGGACAGCTTCAACAATCATCGGCGGTGCGACAGGCGCGCTATAACCATCTATCGCGATGCTGACAAAGCGCCCAATCAATGTCGCACCCAACAAAACTATAGCGGCGAGGATTGCGCCTTGATGCTGCCGCACCGCAGCGAACAGCGTGAGGCCTGAGATGCCCAGGAACAGCCCGCCAACATCTGCGCGCAAGTTCGCGCGGCCAATGTCACCAACGGCTTGCATGCCGCGCTCTATAGCTACGGCGTCAAGGTCGAACCAATGCTGGCCAACGCCGAGCAACGCAATGACGCCAATGATGGCGACTAATATTCTGGATACAATAATCATACTTCCCCCCAAATTGACGCGAACGTCAATATTTACATATTGGCACCAATATGTTCTGTTCCATAACAAGCCAATTCTGGAGGGCTAAGTCAATGTCGATTGTGGGACGTGCCAAGAATATCATTTTGAAGCCGACGGATGAATGGAATGTCATTGCGTCGGAGCCCGCGACGGTCGGGGGTCTGTTCACGGGTTATGCAATGCCTTTGGCGCTGATACCCGTGGTCTCCACAATATTGTTTACAGGTCTTTTGGGAATTTCAGCTGCCGACATGATGGGGTTTGGCAGCGGCATGCCGTTGGACCTTATGGCCATATCGGGCATGGCAATACTAAGCTTCATTGTGTCGCTAGTTACGCTGTTTATAATGGGAACGGTTGTTAAGCTCGTATCGCCAAGCTTTAACGGCACTTCGGACAAGGTGCAGGCGATGAAGTTGATGACCTACGCTAGCACACCAAGTTGGGTCGTGGCGTTGCTAAGCTGGATTCCCTTTTTGGGTGCTGTCCTTGGCTTTGCTGCAATTGTTTATGTGGTTTACCTGATTTTTCGTGGGCTAAATCCCGTGCTCGGCGTGCCAAAGGAAAAGATTGCCGGCTTTACGGCGGTCATTGTGCTCATTTATGTGGTTGTTGCTCTCATCATGTCTGGCATCGTCGCGGCGCTGCTATATTCGACATTTTTCGACAATCCGATGATGGGCGGCGGGATATCCGGCGCATAATCGCGTTCACGCCCCTAGCAAAATTTCCATGCCGTCGCTAAGTCGGCGGCATGGTGCGATCTACGCGACGAAATGACTGGGGTTTTCCCCGCTGGCGTGGCTACGGAAGTAGCAGCGAGGCACAGCAGGTGCGCCTGTGTGACCGATATGGCTGCAACAAGGCTGGAGACTGTCCCGCGCCAAAATCTCCCAATAATCCCGATCGTTGGATGTTTTGTGAAGAGCATGCAGGCGAGTATAATCGCGGCTATGACTATTTTGAAGGGTTGACCAAGGAAGAAGCCGACGAGCGCGAGGCCAATGAGCGCCGGGATTTTTCTGGCTATAAGGAATCCGCGCATTATGGCTGGGCAGGTTCTGGTGATGGCAGCCGTAGTCGTGATGAAATGCATGCGCTGGATATTTTAGGCCTCGAAAGCGATTCCACTTTTGAAGATGCCAAAAAGGCCTGGCGCAAAATTGCCAAGGAAACGCATCCGGATGTGAACCCTGGCAATGCCGATGCCGCCAAGGCCTTTCAGGCGGGCCAAGCGGCCTATGACGTCCTGCGCGTCGCGGAAGAACGCCGCGAGTGGAAAGGCTAGTCTCTCTTGTGAAGCTGAATCTGCGGTCGTATAGGGCGCGGGTGAGTCTTTCTTCGTCGCCTTTACGGAACTTTGTCGCGGTATTTATACTGATGGCACTGGCGATGCGTGTCATCATACCGTCCGGCTATATGCCGTCATCGGAACGTGGTTTTGCGCTCACCATCTGTGCGGGCATGGATACCAAGACCGTCTGGATGGATAAATCAGGCAAGCTGCACAAGGAAGATCCATCAAAAGGCAAATCGGTTGAACACCAACCTTGTGCATTTGCTGGTGCTGCCATTGCGGCGGATTTTCCTGCGGCCGCTTTGCAAATTGCCATGGCCCCGGTTGCGCTGGCCATACCCGCTTTTGCCAAGCGCGAAGTATCGGTTGGCGCTGGTTTAGCCGCGCCGCCACCTCCGGCCATTGGACCGCCTTCTTACATCTAAATCGAACGGCTGCTTTGCGGCCCATTTTTCGTTTAGATTTAGGAAAATATCATGAAATTTTCATCCATTTTGCGCGCCACTGTGGCGTGCAGCTTTTGTGCAATCATTACCCCTGCAGCCGCTGAAGATGCTACTGATTCCACAATCATTGTCATCGGTCGCGCGGCGGCCGACCAAGCCGAAGTAACTGCACAGAAGACAGCCGGCGGTACCGATATTGTCAGTCATGAGGATTATGCCGATAAGACGGTTGTCTCTCTGCGCGATACATTGGCCTTTTCCCCCGGCGTATATACCCAGCCACGCTTTGGGCAGGAAATCCGCATTTCCATTCGCGGTTCTGGCCTGTCGCGCGGGTTTCACATGCGCGGGTTGACGTTATTGCAGGATGGCATTCCCATCAATCTTGCCGATGACAATGGCGACTTTCAGGAACTTGAACCGATATTCTTCGACCATTTGGAGGTATATCGCGGCGCGAACGCCTTACGCTTTGGCTCCGGAACGCTGGGTGGCGCAGTAAACGGTGTCACACCAACGGGGGATAATGCAGCGGGGCTATACCTGCGCGCTGATGTCGGCAGCTTTGATTTTTATCGGGGCTTGGCATCGTTCGGCCTAGGTGACGAAGACGCCAACGCCTGGGCTGCGATCAGTGCGGATAGCCATGAAGGGGATCGCCAACATGCGCGGCGGGACTCCATACGGTTCAACGGTAATGTCGGCTTGCGCATTTCGGACATTATATCCACGCGATTTTACGGCAGCATGACGACGTTGGATCAGGAGTTACCGGGCGCGATGACCCGTGCCACGGCATTGACTGCGCCACGTAGCGGCAATTTCATTGGCGATCAGGCCCGCGATATCAATTCTATCCGTATCCAGAACCGGACTCGCTTCGACTGGGGCGACAGCTATTTAGATGTCGGGGCCTTTTTGAATTCCAAGGAATTGTACCACCCGATTTTCCAAGTGGTCGATCAAGTATCGTCAGATCGCGGCGTGTTCGCACGCTATGACCGCGCAGGTGATGTGTGGAGTGTGACATTGGGCGGTGAATCCCGTTGGGGGACCATTGATGCAAAGCGTTTCGTGAACCTCAACGGCAAACGTGGCGCGTTGACATTTGATGCCGATCAGACGGCACGCACGACCAATATTTATGGTGAAATCAGGGTCAGCCCAATCGAAAAGCTCACCGTGATCGCAGGCGGCATTTACGCCGACGGATATCGTCAGCAATCGCAAATTGTTCCCGCTGCCGTCACAGGCAAGGCTTCGTTTGATGCGGTGTCGCCAAAAATTGGTGTGCTTTGGGAGCCAACAGCCGAAATTCAGCTTTTTGCGAATTACAGCAAGTCAGCTGAATTCCCAACTTTTGTCGAACTCGCGCAAATTGCAGCCTTTGTTCCGGTGCAGGCACAAACAGCATGGACTGCGGAGCTTGGCACGCGCGGGACATTGGCATGGGTAAGTTGGGATGTCGCTTTGTATCGCGCCAATCTCAAAAGAGAGATGCTTCAGTTTACAGTCGGGCCGGACATTCCTGCAACAACCTTTAACGCAGACAAGACACGTCATCAGGGCGTTGAAGCGGCATTCAGCGCCGCGCCGACCAATTGGCTACGCTTTCGACAAATCTGGCAATATTCGGATTTTAGATTCGTGGAAGATGCCCAATATGGCAACCGCCGACTGCCTGTAGTTCCGGTCCACGTCCTGCGGTCCGAGCTTCGACTGGGCGGCGACGACCTTCATATTTCGCCAAATGTGGAATGGGTGCCCCAAGGTGCTTGGGCAGATTATCGGAACACAACCCGTAATGCTGGTTATACATTGTGGGGCGTATCTGCAGGCGCGCGCGTTAAAAACGGTGTCGATATATTTGTAGATGCGCGGAACCTAGCAGGCGTGAAAGCCATTGGCGATGTGTCAGCGGCAATATTGGCAACGCCAACTTCTGCCATTTACTATCCAGTGGAACGCCGAGCCATTTATGGCGGCATTCGCGCGCGGTTTTAGGAGGTAAGGCATGGAAAATACGTCATTCTACCGCACAATCTGGCGTTGGCATTTTTATGCGTCGCTGTTCGTCATGCCACTTGTTCTTGTACTCGCGACAACAGGTGCAATCTATCTATTTAAGCCGCAATTGGACCGTTGGGAGGAGCGCGCTTTTAGCAATCTTTCGACCCATGGGGCCGTGTCCCCCAATGAGCAACTAGCGGCGGTCATGGACGCCAATCCTGGCGCGCAGTTTCACAGTTATCGGTTGCCCGCGCGTGACGGGGGCGCTGCAATGATTCATATCGGGCTAGCCGATGGCCGTTCCATGCGTGACGTCTATGTGTCGCCGCAGGGCAAAGTTTTGGGAAGCGTCGATCCCGAAAGTCGCATTTCCGCAACTGTTTCGCGCATTCATGGTTCTCTTTTGATTGGCAAAATGGGGGATTGGATTGTTGAATTGGCCGCCTGTTGGGCCATCGTCATGATCCTGACCGGGCTGTATATGTGGTGGCCGCGGGGGCAGGGGCTTAGGGGCGTACTCTGGCCCAGATTGGCGAAGGGCAAGCGCATATTCCTGCGCGACCTCCATGCGGTGACGGGTTTCTGGGTTTCTGGGCTCGCGCTTGTTTTACTGACGACAGGACTGCCATGGGCGAGTGTCTGGGGCGATGCCTTTCGACTAGCAAGGGTAGAGCTCGGCCTTGTGCAAGGCGCACAAGACTGGAAATCAGGCAGTCATGCCCCCCATGCAGAGCATGATCATGATGCCATGATGAAAATGCAGGCTGCCGGGATACCGCTTGTTGGCCTAGCCGATATGGTGGGCAAAGCGAAATTGGAAAAGCTACCGCATCCAGTTTTAGTCAAGCCACCGGGCGCGCCGGAGCGCTTTGGTCCATCGACGCCCATGGCGTGGACGATTAAGTCGGAGGCGCAAAACCGGCCACTAAACCGCAGCATCAGCTTTGATGTTGCAACGGGCAAGGAGATTTCGCGCACGGGCTTTGCGGATAAGCATGTCATTGATCAGGCCGTGAATTATGGGATTGCATGGCACGAGGGGCAGCTTTTTGGCTGGATCAATCAGCTTATTGGTGTGCTAACTGCGTTGGGCCTGATCACTTTGGTGATATCGGGTTTTATGATGTGGCGGCAGCGTAAGCCGGTTGATGCGCTGGGGGCGCCTATTGCCCCTGCTGTGCCTCAGAAAATACGCGGCGTTGCGGTGATCATTGCTGTGATGGCCATATTGTTGCCGTTGCTTGCGATTTCGCTGCTGGCTTTATGGCTGTTTGACCGGTTGCTGTTGCCCCGCTTACCGGCCTTTGCGATGTGGCTGGGCGTTAGGCCAGCTCAGCTGGCATAACGCGCGGCAGTTTCGCGGATAAGCGATATCATATTGGGAATGCCCTGCGTCCGGTTTGAACTGAGTTGGTTCTTCAGATCAAACGGGGCGAGGGCATTCTCGATATCGGTATCCAAAATTTCGGCGGCGTTTTTGCCGTCCACCGTTTTGAGGACAAGCGCGATAATGCCTTTTGTAATCGCGGCATTGCTGTCCGCCATAAACGAAAGTTGGTCATTGTTGGTGACCGGATACACCCATACATTTGCCGAGCAACCGCGGACCAATGTAGCATCGGTTTTTAGCGCGTCGGGCATTGGTGCCAATTCGCGGCCAAGATCGATCAACAAACGATAACGGTCATCGGCTTCGAGGAATTCATATTCTTCTTGGATGTCAGTGAGTGTTGTCATGGCGACCCGCATATGGCTGCAGGGTTTAGATATCAATCCCTGCCGCAATAGCCTCAAGCTTTTTGACGCGCTCTTTTAAGTCAGCGACTTCGATACGCGATGTCGCCGACGGTACTGGCGCATCGCCGCTGCGGCGCGCTATATCGAGTTCAGCATGCTTCAGCGCAAGCCAATCGCGCCATCCGCGTAGCCCCAATGAAGAAACTATGCCGACGGACAGCACCGCAAAGGCGCCGATAATGATATAGATATTGGGGTCCATATCATGCCTCCTGTTTTAACGAAGTCGTTCGATTTCTTCGGACAAGCGCCCGGCTTTGTCCGTCACGATACGCTCCAGCACGGCCACGCGTTCTTCCAAATGCCCGATCTTACCGCTAAGCGCTTCATTCTCGTGGCTTAAAAGCATGATTTTGCGTTCGGCTTCGGGATAGTCGCCGTCTGTTAGAGCCGTCTTGCCGCCCCATTCATCTTCCAACGGATAGCCATGTCTGGCCCTGATCCAGTTGTTGACCAGCCATCCCACTGTCAACAGCGCAACAATCGCAATGACGAAATTTGGTCCACCAAGATTCATTATAGATCCTTCCAATGCCTTAAGTTACCGCAGGCTTTCGATTTCCTCTGCCAGCTGCTTATTGTTGCTGACATAATAGGTTTCCATTTCGGCCAAGCGATGGTCGATTTCCCTAAAGCGAGAACGAATGTCGCGGGTGGTACGGGCCGGCGATTGGCGCACGCCTTGCCAGAATTTCTGCTCTTCACGGTCGTTGGTGTACAGATGCACTGGCTTTTGATTGGCCATCCATGCCGTGATGACATAGGCAATCAGCGTCCAGGGAAAGCCACCCATCAGCGTGAGCATGACGGTGCCTAAACGAACCCAAAGAACGTCAACGCCGGTATAGTCGGCAATCCCGGCGCAGACGCCTTTCCATTTGGCATTTTGCTTATCGAGATAGAATTTGGTGTGTTTCCCTGACATATCAGCGGTTCCTTTCCGGCCTACGTAAATTTTCTGGGTTAAAATCGGGTGAATCAAGTTCAATACGGCGTGGTTGCCAATCGGGATTTTCTTGCGCGACCAAGCGTTCAACGGTGTCGAGGCGATCTTCCAACCGGCGCGCCAATTCATGCATGTCGCCAAGCATCCGTTCATCATCATTGGTAAGCGTCGCAGCGGTTTTCCAGCGCGTCACATAATGGAGGACGAGCCATGGGAGAGCCACAAACAACATCCCCATGATCATAATCGGAACGAGTACCTCTTCCATCGCTTAAGCATCCTTCTTCTGGTCGGCCTTAATGGCCTTTTTCATTTCTTCCAATTCGGCGTCGACGACATCGAAGCTTTCAAGCGCTGCGATTTCGTCGCCTAAGGTGCGCGGCGCTTCGGACCCGATAGATAGGGAGTCTGCATAACCTTGCGCTTCATCGACGCGGCGTTCGAGTACATCAAAGCGCGAAAATGCCTCGCGGACTTTGTCGCCATTGTACATGGTGCGCAGCTTGACTTGATTTTCGGCGCTTTCCAGACGGGTCATCAATGCATTTTGGCGGCTGCGGGCGTCAGCGAGCTTCTTTTGCAGCTTGTGAATATCCTGCTCGGACGCCTTGAGTGCATCGTTCAGAACATCAACTTCCGCGGTCAACTGCTCTTTCATGTCAGTCGCCTTGCGCTTTTCCAATAAGGCCGCTTTCGCAAGGTCCTCACGGTCCTTTGAAAGCGCCAGATGCGCTTTGTCGGTCCAATCGGTTTCGAGTGTGTTCAACTTGTCGATATGGCGGCGCAGTTCTTTCTGGTCCGCGATCGTGCGGGCGGCAGAGGCGCGGACCTCAACCAGCGTTTCTTCCATTTCCAATATGATCATGCGGATCATTTTGGCGGGGTCCTGCGACTTGTCGAGAAGGTCGGTCACATTGGCAGCGATGATATCGCGGGTTCGTGAAAATATGCCCATGGGGTAACTCCGATAATGTAAATTGGTAACTTCATTCAAAAAAGTGGCGACCGGGTGCCTTTGGGAGGGGGAGGGGGAGCTAGGGCACTCCGGTCGCAGGTTACCGAAGTCAGGCAAGATAGCTGACAACGATCGACCTATTCGGTTGGCTGTGTGCGTTGATCTCGCCGCTGTTGCGGTGGTTGAGAACTGACACGGCATAGCTGGTAAAGATCATCGTGAATGACACAGCGACCGCCAACCATAGGTGGCTATCGTGGCCGTTAGCGTAATTGCCGATTTCGATGTCTTTGCGCATGGCATGTATTTCCTGTGTTGGTTGCCCATATTACTGGCTTGAATAATGCTTTGCAGGGAGTGTGCCAATTTGCGTTTTTGTTGCATTTCTGCCGTTTCTTAAAATTTACATATGTAAAGCGCTGGTAATTATTGCCACTCTATGGTGAAATATGCCAATATTTGAAAATGGACCGGGATAACGTTCAATTCATTGGCCAATCAACGGCATTTTTGGACGCCGTGGAGCGCGCAAGCCGCGCTGCGCCGCTCAATCGCCCTATATTAGTGGTGGGAGAGCGCGGGACAGGTAAGGAGTTGATTGCCGAGCGTCTGCATCGCCTAAGTGCGCGCTGGGATGGGCCTTTGGTCACGATAAATTGCGCAGCTTTGCCGGAAACGTTGATTGAGGCGGAGTTGTTCGGGCATGAGGCCGGGGCCTTTACTGGTGCAACACGGGCACGCGAGGGGCGCTTCGAAGAGGCCGATGGCGGCACATTGTTTCTGGATGAACTTGGTACCTTAAGCATGGGCGCGCAGGAACGACTGTTGCGTGCGGTCGAATATGGCGAGGTTACACGGATCGGTTCATCGCGGCCTATGCGCGTTGACGTGCGCATCGTAGCCGCGACCAATGAGCATCTGCCCAATATGGTCGACAAGGGGCGGTTCAGGGCCGACTTGCTGGACCGTTTATGCTTTGAGGTCATCACTTTGCCGCCGCTGCGAGTACGCGAAGGTGATATTGAGGTTCTGTCCGAACATTATGGACGCAAGATGGCGGCGGAATTGGGCTGGGAGGGCTGGCCCGGATTTGGTGAAGTTGCAACCCGCGCTTTGGAAAATCATATTTGGCCGGGCAATGTGCGCGAACTGCGCAATGTTGTGGAGCGCGCTGTATATCGCTGGGCCGACCCCGCACAGCCAGTCGATTATATTCAATTTGACCCGTTTGACAGCCCGTGGCGTGGCGGCGTTGCGGCGTCTGCGCCTGCGCAGGTGCAAGCCAATAATCAGAATAGTGTCGTCGAACCGCGGCTTGCGACGGACCTCAGCCTAGTTGGGGATGTGACGGACTTCCGCGAGGCAACGGAGAAATATGAAAAAGCGGTGTTGGAGCAAGCGCTCGCCAAATGTCGTTACAACCAGCGCCAGACCGCCAAGGCGCTTAATCTCAGCTATGACCAATTACGCCACACGTTGAAAAAACACGATCTGTTGGGATAAAAAAAGGGGCAGCATGTGCCGCCCCTTCTTTGAAATCCAGATATGCGGGTTTAGCCGCCGTTAAAGCTGACCATCGTGTACAGCATCGGGATCGACAGCAATGTGTTCAAGCGTGATGTCATCATCGCAGTGGTCGCTGCCTTCGCCTTTGTCGCGTCGTCCGCTTCGACAATGCCAAGCGCTTTCTTTTGGTTTGGCCAGATGATGAACCAGACGTTGAACGCCATGATAACGGCAAGCCACATGCCAACGCCGATAAGCTTATAAGGGTCTTGCAGCGTAAACGCCTGATGGGCGTAGCCAGCTTGAACGGCAATGATGAGACCAAACAATACGGTCAGCGCCGCGCCCCAGCGAAAGAAGAACAACGCCGAGGGTGCAATGTGCTTCGAAATACATGGCTTTAGCTCAGCAGGCACCTTCGGCATGGTGGGGATTTGTACGAAATTGAAATAATACAATAATCCGATCCAGACGATCCCGAAAAATGTATGCAGCCAGCGCGTGATTGCTTGCGCTGTGACTCCATCGCCATGCAAGCCAAACATTAAGGCCAACGACAGCACTAGCCCAGCGACCAGCACCAGATGTAGATTTCCAAAAAACTTCGCCATTTTTTCCTCCTGTAGGCATTCAGGCGGTATCGCCCCTGATAAGATGCTGACTATCTGGGTGATAGCAGCTTGTCACATAATTTCTGCTTCTGCAGTATTTGATTACTGTTAAGGCATGTCACGCGCTGACCAATAGCCTTGCTTATCCCTGCGGTGGATGCTCGGCGTCGTTGCTAAGCTTTAAGCCATGACGCATGAGCATGGGGATATTAATTAAGGCGAATAAAAAGGTGAGGGCGGTTACGCCCCACACTTTGATCGACAGCCAGGTATCAAACGAAAACCATTCCGGCTGGCGGAAAATCTCGTTTAATCCCGCGAGTACCAAGAAAAACAGACCCCAGTGCAATGACAGCTTTAACCAGCCAGATTCGCTCAGACCCTGATAGGCCGCTTCCAGCACATATTTCAACATGGCTTTGTCGCGCAACCAGCCACCCAGTAACAGAATAGCGAAAAAGGCATAAATGATTGTCGGCTTAATCTGGATAAAGCGTTCGTCGTGAAACCAAATTGTCAGCGCGCCGAAAAATACGCCCAGCGCGGCCGTTAACTTTAACATTGGCGAAATTTTGCCCAGTTTGAACTTTGACACGACTACCGCGACGATGATTGCCGCCATGAATGCCGCGGTACCGACAATTGCGCCTTGTTTCGGATCCGCATCGGAACTGCCCAATTTCGACGCGATAAAGAACAAAAATAAGGGCCCAAAATCGAGAACAAAGTTCAGCGTGCCTGATGGCTTTTGCTTAGGAGGGGCCTCGTTCACAACGAACCGCCGCTAATCGCCCGAGCAACATCTTGCGGGTTAAATGGGCGCAAATCATCAATCGCTTCGCCCACGCCAATGGCGTGGATAGGCAGGCCGAATTGCTTGGCCGCCGCGACCAATATGCCGCCGCGCGCGCTGCCGTCCAATTTTGTCATCACAAGCCCGGTCACGTCAGCGACCTCCTTAAAGGTTTCAATTTGTGACAACGCATTTTGACCTGTGGTGGCATCCAGAACGAGCACAACATTATGCGGTGCAGCCGGGTTCAGGCGGCCTAACACACGGCGGATTTTGGCAAGTTCATCCATTAACTCGCTTTTATTTTGTAACCGGCCAGCGGTGTCGACGATCAGTACATCGATCCCTTCGGCTGTCGCCTTTTTGACCGCGTCAAACACGACACCTGCTGCGTCGCCGCCTTCGGGGCCTGTAACAATCGGCACGCCGATGCGTTCAGCCCAAATCTTTAGTTGGCCAATGGCGGCTGCACGGAACGTATCGCCAGCGGCCAGCATGACGCCATAATCTTGTTCTAGAAACAGATTGGCCAGCTTTGCGATTGTCGTGGTTTTTCCTGATCCATTAACGCCGATGACCAAAATGACTTGGGGGCGCGGGAAAGCATCAATTTCCAACGGGGAAGCGACCGGCGCAAGGACCGAGGCAATTTCATCCTCGACGATCTGCCTTATACCATCGGCATCAATGCCCTTGTCAAAGCGACCCACGGCAATCTTGTCGCGGATTTGCGACGCCATAGCAGGTCCAAGGTCGGAGGCAATCAACGCATCCTCAATCTCGTCGAGATCGCTTGCGTCAAGTTTCGCCTTGGTGACAAGTCCGGCAATATTCTCGGTCAGCTTACCTGATGTTTTTTTAAGGCCGCCGAACAAACGGTTCGTCCACCCAGCATTTTCGCTCATTCGATAACCTCTGCCTGTAAAACTTCGTCTTCAATATGCGTAACGCGGGCCGATATGATGCTGCCTTCCGGCATCCTCTTATTAAGCTTCAAATACGCGAAATTTTCCGCATGACCAGCCAAGCCGCCACTTTCGACGGCAACATTTTGCCTGCTGCCAATAAGTGCCTGTATCCAAGCTGCCTTTTCAGCCGTCACGGCATCACGTAATGCCTTGGCGCGGGCCTTAATTATCTGCGGCGGCAATTGCGGCATGCGCGCTGCTGGCGTGCCCTTTTTGGGCGAGTAAGGAAAAATATGCCCATGGACGATGTTGCATTGGCGCACGAGGTCGATACTGTTGGCAAACATCACGTCATCCTCGGTCGGGAAACCAGCGATAATGTCCGCGCCAATCGCAATATCCGGCCTTTTTGCTTGCAATCGCGCCACAAGGTCAATCGCCAGTTCACGGCTGTGGCGGCGTTTCATGCGCTTCAGGATCATATTGTCGCCTGCCTGCAACGACAGATGGACATGTGGCATGACGCGCGCTTCGCCGGTCAAAAGGTCAAACAGCCGTTCATCAATTTCTACGCCGTCAATCGATGAAAGACGCAGGCGCGGTAAGTCTGGCACAAGCTTCAAAATGCGTTCGACCAATGACCCCAGATTGGGCTGTCCCGGCAGGTCATGGCCATAGCTGGTGACATCGACACCGGTCAGCACAACCTCTTGAAACCCTGTGTCCACCAGCTTTTGAATATGTTCGATAACGCCCCCTGCGGGAACCGAGCGGCTGTTGCCCCGGCCATAAGGGATGATGCAAAAGGTGCAACGATGGTCGCAACCATTTTGTACCTCAACAAAGGCGCGGGTTTTTCCCGAATAAGCCGTGACCAGATGCGGCGCGGTTTGCGCGATTGTCATGATATCCGACACGACAACCGGGCGGTCAGGGCGCTCGATTATTTCCCGTAGCAAGGCGGCATTTTGCTTTTCATGATTGCCGAATACGCCAGCAACTTCGGGCATATTTTGGAAGGTGTCAGGCTCCACTTGCGCCGCGCAGCCCGTAACCCATACACGCGCGTCAGGGCGACGTTTATGCGCTTGGCGGATGGCTTGGCGGGTTTGGCGGACGGATTCATTGGTGACGGCGCAGCTATTGATAATGACGATGTCATCATGGCCGGCGAGTTGCTCGGCTAAGGCATTGCTCTCGGCAAGGTTCAGGCGGCAACCCATGCTGATGACTTCGGGTTTTTGCAACGGGACGTTCATCCAAAATCATCCCAGTTGGCATGGCCGGTGAAAACATAGGTCGCGCTGCCCGTCATAATCACGGGCTGCCCCGGTGCCCAGGTGATGGTCAAGCTACCACCCTTTTGGTGCACGGCAACAGGGGATTGAACCTTGCCTTGCTTTATGGCTGCAACAGCGGTGGCACAGGCCCCCGTGCCGCATGCGCCCGTTAGGCCAGCGCCGCGCTCCCATACTTTTAGATGAATTTCATTGCCGTCGACGGACGCGACATTGACATTTACGCGTTCTGGAAAGGCGGCGTCATGCTCAATGATGGGGCCAAGCCGTGCGAGATCAATCGCATCGGCGTCACCCACAAAAAACACGGCATGCGGGTTGCCCATGTTAACGGCCATAGGGTTTTCCAACTCTTCCCACGCCAACGGCAGGGAAGCGCTGTCCATTGCAAATGCGAGCGGAATGTCTTGCCAGTCAAACTTGGCGTCGCCCATGGAAACGGTGACGTCGTTGCCGGACAATTGCCCTGAGATCACGCCACCTTTGGTTTCGATTTGCAGGTCTTGCTTCAGTAAGGCCACCACGCAGCGCGAGGCGTTGCCGCACGCTTCGACCTCGCTGCCATCCGCGTTAAAAATGCGCATCGCGACGTCGGCAGTGTTGGATGTTTGCAACAGGATTAATTGGTCGCAGCCAATGCCAAGCTTCCGGTCGGCAATGGCGCGCGCGCGGCCAGCGGGCATATCCATCGGACAGTCGCGCGCATCGATAATGACAAAGTCATTACCCAATCCATGCATCTTGTGAAATTCGCCTTTTGCCATGCACGGCGATTTAGGGACTGCAGGCCGGAGTGTCCACCGCTCATGCTTAGTGCTATCAATGCCTTCAACAGGCGGAATGATTTGCCTTTTCGAAAACCTGTTGGTAAGCGCACTCCCAAGGCAGCCAGTCTGCCATTCAAAATTTGTTGGAAATCCATAGTTTCCAAGCTGGTCGGCGAAGATTCGCTCACCGGCTTTTTGTTCGTTTATGCCCCATATGGGGTGATTTGGTAAGGAATGTCGATGTTTGACAAGCTGAGTGACCGATTAGGAGGTGTGTTTGATCGCCTGCGCGGTCGCGGTGCGTTAAACGAAGCTGACGTGCGTGAAGCGATGCGCGAAGTACGCGTGGCCTTGCTTGAGGCCGACGTTGCACTGCCCGTTGTCCGCGAATTCATCGACAAGGTAACAGAGCAAGCCGTTGGCGCGCAGGTTCTGAAGTCGGTTACGCCAGGTCAGCAAGTCGTCAAAATTGTTAACGACGCGCTTGTCGAAATGTTGGGCGCTGAACAAAGCGACCTGAATTTGGCGGTTGCGCCACCTGCGATCATCATGATGGTCGGTTTGCAGGGTTCGGGTAAAACCACAACGACTGCAAAAATCGCCAAGATGTTGAAGGCGAAGCAGGGCAAGAAAGTCCTGATGGCGTCGCTCGATGTCAATCGCCCGGCAGCGCAAGAGCAATTGGCGACGCTGGGAACGCAGACCGATGTTGCGACCTTGCCTATTGTTCAAGGGCAAATGCCCGTCGACATCGCCAAGCGTGCGATGCAGGCGGCAAAGCTGCAGGGCTTTGACGTCCTTATCCTTGATACCGCTGGTCGCTTGCATGTTGATCAGCAACTGATGGACGAAATGCAGGCGGTAGCGAACGTCGCCGTGCCGCAGGAAATTCTGTTGGTCGTGGACTCACTAACGGGCCAAGACGCGGTTAACGTAGCCAAAAGCTTTGGCGAACGGGTTGATTTAACAGGTATCGTTCTGACCCGCATGGACGGGGATGCCCGTGGCGGGGCGGCTCTATCAATGCGTGCCATTACCGGCAAGCCAATCAAATTTGCGGGCGTCGGAGAGAAGCTGGACGCCATTGAGGCATTTAACCCAAGCCGTGTTGCAGGCCGTATTCTTGGCATGGGCGACGTTGTCGGCTTGGTCGAACGTGCGTCCGAAATGGTCGAAAAAGAGGACGCGGAGAAACTCGCGGCCAAAATGGCCAAGGGCCAGTTCGACATGAACGACCTGCGCACCCAATTCCGCCAGATGACCAAGATGGGCGGACTTGGCGCATTGGCTGGCATGATGCCAGGCATGAAAAAGGCCAAGCAGGCGATGGACGCCAGCGGCATGAACGATAAATTGCTGGTGCATATGGATGCCATCATCGGGTCGATGACACCTAAAGAACGCGCCAAGCCAGAATTGCTGAACGCCAAGCGCAAGATCCGCATTGCCAAAGGTTCCGGCATGACCGTGCAAGACGTCAACAAGCTGATCAAAATGCACCAGGAAATGGCAAGTGCCATGAAGCGCATCCGCAAAATGGGCGGGCTGAAAGGCCTTGCTGCGATGTTTGGCGGCGGCAAAGGTGGTGCAGATTTGGGCGGCGCGATGGAGGGGATGCACGGCCTTCCCCCCGGCGCGATGCCGCCCGGCATGGGCGGATTCCCCGGGATGGGCGGCGGTGGCGGGATGCCACCTGACCTCGCAAGGCTTTTGAATAAGAAGAAATAATATACTGTTTATTTTGAATATTTTAAGAAAGGTGAGTTAGTTTTATGGCATTATCAATGCGTTTGTCGCGGGGCGGTTCGAAAAAGCGTCCTTATTATAAAATCGTTGTAGCCGACGCCCGCGCACCGCGCGATGGCAAGTTCATCGAGCGTATCGGCAGCTACAACCCGCAGGCGCCCAAGGATAGCGCAGAGCGCGTAATCCTCGACACAGAGCGCGCTAAGCACTGGCTTGCCGCTGGTGCACAGCCATCGGACCGCGTAGCCCGCTTCCTTGACGTTGCCGGCGTCAAAGAGCGTAAGGCAAAGAACAACCCGAACAAGGGCGAGCCAGGCCAAAAAGCCAAGGATCGTGCAGAAGACAAGGCAACCAAGCTTGCTGAAGCCGAAGAAGCGGCCGCAGCAGCAGCTGCTGCTCCTGCACCTGAGCCAGAGCCAGAAGTAGTCGCCGAAGAAGCGCCTGCTGCTGAAGAAGCTGCACCAGCCGAAGCTGCCGCCGAAGAAGCGCCAGCTGCTGAAGAAGCTGCACCAGCCGAAGCTGCTGCTGAAGAAGCGCCTGCTGCTGAAGAAGCTTCACCTGCAGCTGAAGAAGCAACCGAAGAAAAGGCTGAGGGCTAAGCCTTGGCTGACTCAACCGTCACGCTTGCCGCCGTTTCTGGCGCGCACGGCGTGACGGGTGAAGTTCGTCTCAAGCTGTTTGCAGAAAATGTGGACAGCTTGA
>Ga0315899_10002586_pt1 | contig 19942 bp, 18 predicted proteins | sample LakEriMetagenome_2_FD_203518 | JGI IMG/M metagenome (GOLD analysis project Ga0315899, IMG submission 203518) | Freshwater fungal communities from buoy surface, Lake Erie, Ohio, United States - Buoy 4 MA112 | ecosystem: Environmental > Aquatic > Freshwater > Lake | place: USA: Lake Erie, Ohio... | reverse complement strand
AAGAAAAAATCTGTTGTTTTTCCCGAAAAACCCTTGCCGACAAATCATTGTCAGCAGGACTTTTCAAATATTGGCACTGTCCACAACCCGTTATAAAATGATTGCACCCACGGTTGTGATAACAACCTCCTGTAAAAGGCCACATATCATGGCAGGTCCAAACTACCGACTTGCCTAGCTCCAGTATGTCCGACAGGCCCTTCAAACTGATAAAACCTTTATTGATCCAATGCAGATGAATAATATCGGCCTCGGAAAACTCCCTCCAACCCGCTACATCCATGCCTGTTAGCCCGTGCGAGAAGGCAAACCTGACAGAAGCATTCTTTTCAAAGCGCAAAAAATCCAGCTTTTCCCATGCATGGTTCAGCAGCGCCCTGTATCGTTTGAAAAGTGAATTGGCCCACAATGCATATCCGGCTCCTTTTTCACCTGAAAAAACCAGATGGCTGCTATCCACCCCCAAGGTATTGAGCGATGCAGAGAGACGGTTTGCTGCTGTGAAGGCACCACCCGCGCTGTTTGCATTCAGATGAAGAACTTTCATGGCTTAACTATCTAAAATTTCTGCATCTGCATTCTGTTTTTCGGGAGCTGTTATTTTCAATTTACTGCTTAGGCGAATGGCCAGCAGTAAGGTTAACAGCATCAGCGCCCCTGCACTCAGGTATGGAAGGAAAAAAGCCGCACTGTAGAGGAATCCGCTCACCACCGGACCCACGGAACGGGCCAAAGAACCCGTACTTTGCAGCAGTCCCAGCGTTTTCCCCTGATCATGCGCAGGGGTATTTACCGAAATGAGGGAATTGATTGCCGGCATCAGCATTCCGTTGCCCATGGCCAGAAAAAGAACCGCAGTCAGCTGAACGGGTATAAACCATTCCTGAGATGGCAGGGGAATGATGGAAAGCCCAACAGCCACTACAGGGCAGCCATACAATAGCATACGCTTTAAACCCAGGGTTTTCTGAATGGTACCGATTAGCCCACCCTGCACAACGGCGCTACAAATACCGATAAACCCGAACATATAGCCCACCTCCTTTTCCGTGAGGTGGAAATGTTCGCTCCACAGCACGGAAGCGTTCACCTGCATCATGCTGAAAGCTGCTATGTATATTACATTGATAATGAAAAGCTCACCGATGATTTCCTCTTTCCATACATGTCTCAATCCCGTGAAGGAAGAAATGAAAGAACGGTGCTCCGTATTTTTCTCAGACAAACTTTCCGGCAGGGTAAACCAAGCCAGGGCAAAGTTTAGCAGGCACAATGCAGCCGTTGCGAAACCTACCCACATCAGTCCGCCGGCAGAGAACAGCGCTCCGCCAATGGGAGGTCCAAATACAAAACCCAGCCCAAATGCCGCGCCTATCAATCCCATTTTTTTGGCCCTTTCCTGCGGAGGTGTAATGTCTGCAATATAGGCCTGTGCAGCACTGATATTGGCACTACCGATTCCGGCAACTAGCCGGGCAAGAAACAGCACCACAAATGTCAGGCTGATGCCAAGCATGACATACCCTACGGCGGTCGCCAGAATACTTCCCAGAATAATGGGCCTGCGGCCTATTTTATCGCTAAGTGAACCCCAGATGGGCGAAAAGAGGAATTGCATGAGAGAAAAGACACTCATGGTGAGGCCCACAGCCACATCTGCATCTAAGTGCAACCCAGACTGTATGGCCATTTTTTTGGCAATCACCGGCAAAATGGGAATGATGATGCCAAATCCCAGCAAATCAATAAAAATGGTGAGAAAAAGGGTCAGAATGCGCTTATCTTTCATGCGTTCTGCCTGATAAGTTGTTTACCCATCCAATGATGGTGAAATGGCTGTAACGGTCTGTTAACAAAAGACCCCAGCGTTGTGTGCATCACATCTGCCACAGGGGTATTTTCAGTTAAGGTTCCTTTTTCCAGGGCTTCTTTGGCAGCGGATTGGGTATAAATATTTGCGGTATTTTCCCCTGCAGGCACCAATAGCAATAGTCGGTTTAAAAAATCGATGCCGGTAGCCGTCATAAAATCATTGAGCAGTCTGAAAACCTTATCAATACTGCAACCGGAAGGCGCCTCCACAGATTCATCAACCGCCACAGTCAACAGCGCATTCCAACGAAAATCAAAACCTGCTGAGAGCTCGCTGCCGTGAGATTTCCAGCCCCTCACAAACTCGCTCATGGCCCCTGTTAACTGCGCTGCCTCTTCGGAATTCAAAGGCCTGTTGGCGATAAAAAACCAAACGCGCGAGCCGGGAGATAGCTGGGTTATGCTCATGGATTGGCGGTGCTTTGATCTACCAGCTCGGCAATATCCAGCACCTGTATTTCATTCTCTTTTTCAAAGTGCTTGGTACCATCTCGCAGCATGGTCATACAGAACGGACAATTCACTGCCAATACTGCAGCCCCGGATTCCAGCACATCCTCCGTACGCTCCACATTTACTTCTTTTTTGCCCGACTCGGCTTCTTTGAACATTTGTGCCCCCCCTGCACCGCAACACAATCCATTGGTTCTGCAACGTTTCAACTCGACCAAATCGGCATCCAGACGCTCAATCACCATGCGGGGCGCTTCGTATACTCCGTTTGCTCGGCCCAGGTAGCAACTGTCGTGATAGGTGATTTTTTTACCTTTAAACGGTCCGCCCTCAATGGCCAGGCGACCATCTTCCAGCAGCTGATTAATGAACTGCGTATGGTGAATCACTTCATAATTGCCGCCAAGCGACGGATATTCATTTTTCAGGGTGTTGTAGCAGTGCGGACAGGCCGTCACCATTTTTTTCACCCCATAGCCATTCAGCAGTTCTATATTTTGCATGGCCTGCATCTGAAACAGAAACTCATTGCCGGCACGCTTGGCAGGATCGCCGGTGCACCCTTCTTCTGTGCCCAGTATGGCGAATTTGATACCCGCTTTTTGCAAAATGGAGGCAAAGGCCTTCGAAACCCGCTGTGCGCGCTCATCAAAGCTGCCTGCACAACCCACCCAAAACAAAATTTCGGGGGTTTCTCCGGCGTTCATATAGTCCTGTATGGTTTTTATCGGATTCATAATTTACGACTGCAATTTCACGATAAACAAGTAAAAAACACAACCGGTTTTTACACATTGTCTGCAACCGCGTAATTTCGTTGATTCATATGCGATTTTTTGGATTCATCGTGTTTCTTTTTTTTGCTGTTCATAGCCACGCCCAAAGCTACCGTGGATTATCTGTGGTGAATGCCAACACTGCCTGGATATCGGGTAGTAAGGGCATGGTTCTCAGAACCGTTAACGGGGCAAAAAGCTGGGACACCCTCAACCCCAAAGGCTATGCCGGCAAGGATTTCCGCGATATTCACGCTTTTAACAAAAATAAAGCCATCGCCATGAGCAGTGGCGACAGTGGGGTGGTAATCATCACGCGAGATGGTGGAATCAGTTGGAAAGAAATTTACCACGACCACCGTCCCGGCAGTTTTCTGGATGCCATGGATGTTTCCAATGGGAAACTTATCCTGGTTGGAGACGGTATTTTGCAACAAAAAATGTACCAGATTCGTTCAGACAATGTGCTGAATAATGACTCATTACAAGCATTTACAATTTTTGCCAAAGACCGCGAAAGCTATTACAAACAGGGGTTTGAACCGGACAGCACTTCATCGTATTTTGCGGCCTCGGGCAGTAATGTACAGTGGATTGGCACAAACGTGTTTTGCGCTATTCCCATCGTGGATGAGCAAAGCATTTTTATGCATGTTTCGGATAATTTCATGCGATTTAGAAGCCGGCTTCCCTTTAAACAACAGAAAGCAGGCGGAGCTTACGGATTTTATCTGCACCGTAACAAAACCGGTGTGGCTGTGGGCGGTTCGTTTTACAAGCCCAATGAAAATGACAGTGTGGCCTGCTACACAAGGGATGGCGGCCGCACCTGGACACCCTGCCAAACCATGCCCAGCGGCTACCGCAGCGGAGTTTGTGCCCACAAAAAAGGCAAAATATGGATTTGTACCGGCCCCAATGGCACAGATTACAGCATAGATGCAGGGAAAAACTGGAAAACGCTGTCAGCCGAGGGTTTCAATGTATGTGCCATTCGTGGCGGTTACCTATGGCTGACGGGAAAAGCTTCAGCCGGCATACTGCGACACCCTCTCAAAAAATTAATCAAAAAGCAGCAGGATGCAGAAATCATCAGGACTTCGCCTCGTGGTATTCCTCCTCGGTATTGATTTGCCATAGGTTGTCTTTGCTGCGTGTGCCTGACAGGATATTATCCACCGCTGTCATCGCCGTTAGCATGCTGTGGTCGCTGTTATTGTACTTGTGCATACCGTTTCTGCCTATGAGGTATAGATTCCCAATTTTATTTACATAGTCAATCACCCGCGAAAACTCACTGTAGGAGCCGGTGTATGCCGGATAGGTTTTGGGCATGCGAATGAGCGTGCTATCCAGCACATCGGCAGCATCCAGCAACCCAATTTTTACCATTTCGGAAATCGCCATTTCCTTGAACGCCTCGTCGGTTAACGACCACAATGCGTCACCTTCGTTGCAGAAATACTCCAGACCCAGCCATATTGTATCAGGATCGGCCACCAGATACGGGCTCCAGTTATTGAATATCTGCAGCCGCCCGATGTTTACATCCCGCTCCTGAATATAAATCCAGTTGTCCTGCAGGGTTCCGGGTTTCAGCTTTTTACACAGCAAACCCACCGTAATAAAATCGCGGTAGGGCAACGCAGTAGCAATTCCCTTGATCCTTTCATCCGCAGGGAAAGAAAATGCTTCAAACAAATCCTTTACCGGCATGGTACTAAAAACCAGATCCGACTTGAATTCCAGGGATTCACCTTGCTCGTTTTCTGCCCAAACGGCCTTGATTGATTCAGGCGAACCATCCAGTTTGATAACCTTGTGTTCAGTCAGTATTCGACCTCCCATTTCCTCTACCCTTTCGGCCACGCGCTCCCACATCTGTCCCGGTCCCAGCTTGGGATACAGAAATTTCTCTATGAGCGAAGTTTCTGTGTCTTTCTGTCCAATATGAAATGATTTTTTCCGCCTGAAAATCTGCCGGATTGCATGGGCCATGGCCTTGCTTACCGAGAGACCCTTAACCCTTTGTGCACCCCAGTCTTTGGCAATTTCATGACATTTAAAACCCCATACCTTTTCGGTATAATCCTTGAAAAAAGTGAGGTATAACGCTTTGCCAAACCGATTGATGATAAAGTCTTCCAGGGTAACCTCAGGTTTGCGCGGAAACAAGCGGATATAGGCGTAACTAAACACAATATTAAAAACGCGCAGCAGACCCAGGTTCTTGAGGGTCTTCAGGTTCAACGAAACAGGATAACTGAAAAATTTACCCAGAAAATAGATGCGGCTGAGGCGGTTTCTCAACAGCATCACCAACTGCGTTTTATCCGGGTCTTCCTCAGTAGCTGCCACCGTGGTCTTCTGACCATGGTAATGAATATGGGCATCGGACGCACCTTTCTCCATCGGCATCATGGATAGCCACCATTGCATTACACGGTCGCTTTTGCTAAAAAAACGATGTCCGCCAATATCCATTCGGTTGCCCTTGTAGTTTACCGTGCGGGATATTCCGCCCATGTACGTGGAAGATTCCAACAGGGTTACCTCGTATTCATTGCTTCGTGACAGCAACTCATACGCTGCGGTTAATCCTGCCGGTCCGGCACCAATTATCACTGCATGCTTTTTTTTGCTCATTGCGACCTAAAAACCAACAGTGACAATAATCTTGTAGTTTATTTACTGAAAAAATTGTATTTCAGAATGCACCAGATGGCCCTGAAACCGTCTTTCCATCCAATCTTTTTGCCTTCTTCATAGGTGCGGCCATAATAACTGATTCCGACTTCATAAATGCGAATTTTGGGGATGCGTGATACTTTGGCTGTTACCTCAGGTTCAAAACCAAAACGCTTTTCATTGAGCTGTAGGCCCTGTATTACCTCACGACGGAATAATTTGTAACAGGTTTCCATATCGGTCAGGTTTAGGTTGGTGAACATATTTGACAAAAAAGTGAGCATTTTATTGCCAATAGAATGCCAGAAAAACAAGATCCGGTGAGGATTTCCGCCCATAAACCGACTTCCGTAAACTACATCGGCAAAACCATCCAATATGGGCTGGAGAAGTATGTTGTATTCATTGGGATCATATTCCAGGTCTGCATCCTGGATAATCACAAAATCACCGGTCGCTTTTTGTATGCCTGTGTGCAATGCAGCACCCTTACCCTGATTCACCTCGTGTTTAAAATACTGAATGTTCAGGTCGGGATTGTTGCCCATATAGGCCTGTATGGATTCTTCGGTGTTGTCTTTAGAACAATCATTCACAATGATGACCTCTTTGGTTATGTTATTGCGCAGCGAAACTGCCTTTACCCGGTCAAGAATCAGATGAATGGTGCGGCCTTCATTGTAGGCCGGAATGACTATGGAAAGTGTAGACATTGCACAGCAAAACTAATCAATACCAACGAATAGGCGGATTATATTTTCAAACGACACTGCATGAGACCGGGAACCAGAAACACCTTCCCTGTGGCTGCTTCTACACATCGGTAGCGGGTTCGCATGCGTTCACCTTTCACAAAGGTGCGTCCGTCTTTGGTTTCAAACGCAGTGTTGGAGGGCACTTCCTCCACCAGCACCCAGGTAGTATCGGCATCGTATTTTTTGAGGGTTCGCACAAGCTGCGGACTACTGCAACTGCTGGCTTTAGGGTTTGACAGGTAAATATTCAAAGATTGGTGAATATCCTGTGGCAATACCTTTTCCTGAAAAACCGGTGTACTCACCTCCCGAAAAAACCACTTCCACTCCTGCCCATGGGGCTGCACCCGGCCCCTGTGTTTTTCAAAATTCAAAAGGTGCGCCACTTCATGCAGAAATGTGATGAGAAACGCATAGGGGTTCAGGTCTTTGTTCACGCTGATGCGGTGGTTCTCTCCGGCCAACGGCGGGCGGTAGTCGCCATATTTGGTTTGCCTGGGACGCTTGATATGCAGATGAATGCGATGACGCAGCAACAGGTCTGTGGCATATTCTTCAGTACCTGTGGGCAGGTATTTTTTCAGAACGGCCAACAGCTGCAGCTTTTCAGACATCAGAAGTTTTTAAGGGCAAGTTCGCTGATGGTATCGCCAATGCTGAGACTACTGGTAGCAGCGGGCGATGGCGCATTGAGCACATGGATGCAGCCCGGCGCTTCCCGGATGTAAAAATCATCAATAAGTCCGCCATCTTTGTCGCAGGCCTGTGCCCGAACCCCTGCACCGGCAGGCAGCAGATCTTCCTCTCTGATATCGGGAACTAGCTCCTGCAGGGCTTTGGTAAATGCGGCTTTGGAAAAACTGCGGTAATATTCACCCAATCCGGTTTTCCAGTATTTAACCGCTACTTTTCGGAATCCACGCCACAACATGCTTTGCCAGAATTCCGACCAGTTGAATGAAGTACGTTTATACCCCTCTCGTCGAAAGGCAAATACTGCGTTTGGCCCTGCTTCAATCTCTCCGCTGATTCTGCGGGTGAAATGCACACCCAGAAAGGGGAAATTGGGATCCGGAACGGGATAAATCAGGTTTTTCACCAGGTGCGCTTTTTCCGGCTTAATGCTGTAATATTCTCCACGAAACGGGATAATGCGCACATCCAGGTTTTGCCCCGCCATTTCGGCAATTTTGTCGCAGTAGAGGCCCGCACAATTCACCATAAGCTTGCAGACAATCGTTTTTTGGGGCGTAATCACCTCCACCCTGCCCGGCTGGGCTTCCACACCGATAACCTTGTGCGAGGTTAATACCTGCCCACCCAACTGAATGAATTTCTCTGCAATTTTTTTCGATACCAGCCGGTAATTCACAATGCCTGTCTGGGGTACAAAAATGCCTTTGATTCCTGAGCAATGCGGCTCCCGCTCCTGAATTTCGGCTTTGCTTAAGTACTTCAGCCCTGCCAGCCCGTTATCTACCCCTCGCTGATACAGCTTCTCCAGCTGTCCGAGTTCCTCCTCTTTGGTGGCTACAATCACTTTGCCGCAGAGATCCACAGGAATTTGATTTTCCTTGCAAAAATCCAGCAACATGCTGTATCCCCGAATACAGTTTTCCGCCTTCAGACTGCCCGGCTTATAGTAAATGCCGGAGTGAATCACCCCGCTGTTGTTGCCCGTCTGGTGCGCCGAAATATCGGTTTCCTTTTCCAGTAGCAGCACATTCAGTCCGGGTTGTTTTTCTTTGATTTTAAGCGCAGTAGAAAGGCCTACAATACCGCCTCCTACCACCACAATATCCGCTGTCATAATGTGATTGCAAAATAACCGCAGGTTTTCATTTTACCGCAGGGAACTTTTCCTCATTTCGGATGATTTTTTGCCCTATGCTGCATTCCAGACATCGGCGTTTTTCGCAATACAACTTTTGCAATCCCAGCCATGACTGGCTGTCGTAAGCACTTGCATTTTCGAAACCCAAATCCTGCCATGAACGGGTAATTTTATTGGATTCCGGAGGCAGATGGGTTAACCAATCCAGGCATTGATCCTGCAGGGCGGTATTGTTATGGTATTGTGCGTAGGCAAACCGCAATGGCAGCATGGCGTTGATGAGTAACCCATCCAGGGTATCATCGCCGGCAACGGCCGAACGGGGCGGACACACATAATCGAAACGATAGTGAGTTTGCCAGTAGGCATGGGGTTGACCGCGCAGGCATTTTTTCATTTCCGCCAAATCGGGGCTATCCATGATGAGACTAAAAAGGCCGTCCTGCTCCAGCAGTGATGACAACTGGGCAATGCGAAGGGTAGGGAAATTTGGGGGCCTGAGCCGACCAAACTTCCAAATTTCGGGCGACATCGGCTGCAAATGGTGCTTAAGCTGCAAAAATCGATATTCAGCCATTAATTGCCGGGCATAATCATCCTTGTGGGAGGCATTGAGCAGGCCGCTTTGCCCAAATAGCAAGGCCTGTAGCTTCAAAGGACTGTGCCGGTATTTTTGGATGAGTGAATAGGGTGCGGCGGCGGCCAGCATCTCCATGGCATCACCATTGACCAGTCGGCCCAGGTAGCGCGCCATGAGCGAGTACAGCATTTCTTCCCAATGAAATTGGGTTGTGCTGCCCAGCGACCATACCCTGTCGGCCTTTTGCCACATGCGTTCCGCCAGTGCACGGTGTTTCATGCTGAGTACAGCGGCGGTGTGCGTGTGTGGATGATGCGGTTTGCAGGGCACGGAAGCCAGACTGCGGTTAAGGGTTTGCCAGGTGTGGAGGTAACCTGCGGGAACGCGGTTGCGCAGTTCCATGCAGGGAATGCGGGTGCCGTCTGTACGGAAAACATCCGTATCTGCATGAAGCACCACATGCAGAATTACATTATCATAGGCCTTATCGGTCTGGTGGTTGTGTTTCAGCCAGTCTGATGCATGGATATGAATTTCCACCTGCCCTATCCAATCCATGGGGCCAATGCGGATGCGTGCTTCAGAAAAATCGGGGCCGCTGTTGGGGTTGTGAATCCCTCTGAAATCAAAGTGAATGGGCTGTCCACAAGTGGTAACTGCACTCCGGGTATCGAAAAGACCGTATTGCCATAAAAAATGTAAAAAATACTCCTGCATCAGGTGTAATTATGATGCAATATCGGTAAAAGACTTGTTATTGTGAAGATTTTTATCTATATTTAAAGGAAACTGGGCGGGTTTTTGATTTAATATTGATGGATTACCACACCAACATTGCGCCCTGCAACCCCGACCCCGGCTGGGTCGAACATCTCTAGCCGGAACGGCGCATGGAATGCACGACCCCGAAGGCGGTCGTATATTGTATTTGGGGGGGGGGGGGTGATTGATTTCGTGATTGACGTAAACATCATCGATATGTCGCCCCTACGGGGCTAGCAATCTGCCGCGCCTACGGCGCTAGTATAATTTCACTCCTTCGGAGTTAAAGACCGAATAGACAAATCAAACTTATTCAGGCATAGGCAGTTCCTTAACTCTAGACTCTCAACTCCTAACTCTCAACTGAATTGTTACTCGGCTGCGCCTCGTGATCGTTAGGGGGTGGGCTCACCATCAAAACCCCGGGCTTTCAGCGTTTGTCATGCTGAGCTTGTCGAACGCATGACTAACGCGCAAGATTACTCGGCTGCGCCTCGTGATCTTTAGGGGGGTGGGCTGCAACGAAAATCCTCAATACGCTACGCTTCTTCGGGCTTTTTTACGCATGTCCTTCGCTTGCTCCCGGCTTTGCCGCGGCAGACTTGGCCATGCGTAAAAAAGCCCCGGCTATCGCCGAGGCTTTTCGTTGAGTCGGGATGACAAGATTCGAACTTGCGACCCCTTGCACCCCATGCAAGTGCGCTACCGGGCTGCGCTACATCCCGATGTGGTTTTTTTCCGGTATCTGCGACACTTTATGCCGCCGACATGGGATCGGGTCTCCCGTTAAGGGGCTGCAAAAGTAACATAAAGATGGCAATTCAGCAAAAGTTAACCACCAATTGATGCCACTTTCCGCATCTTTCCCGCATATTTGCAGTATGGAAACCGGATTTCTTCATCTGCACAAAACAACCGTTATTCTCTTTCTGGCCCTGTACCTCTTTAAATGGGTTGCCCTAACCTTCAATGTGGAAGGCCTAAAAACTTTCTTTGCCAAAAAAGGACTGCGCATCTTTGAAATGGTCATCAGCACCCTGTTTCTGGTTACCGGCATTTACTTACTGGTAAAAATGCCTGCAGAACTCCGCACCAACCTGCTCTGGATTAAAATCGCCCTAGTATTTGCCTCCATCCCCCTCGCAGTGATTGGCTTTAAGCGTAGTAACAAAATTCTCGCTACCCTAAGCGTCCTTCTCATTATCACTTCATACGGCCTGGCCGAAATGCATAAAAAGAAGAAAGGCAAATCCGCAACCATTGAAACTACTGCCACCCTCAGCGGACAGGAAATCTATGCCAAACTCAATTGCGCCATTTGTCACGGACAAGACGGCAAACTCATGCTGAACGGTGCCAAAGACCTTACTGCATCTGCCCTCAGCCGTGCCGATATTGAACACCAGATTCTCAATGGCAAGAATGCCATGCCTGCCTACAAAGATGCACTGACCCCCGAGCAACTCAAATCGCTTTCGGACTACGTAGCATCCTTACAGCAGAAATAAGGTTGTTTGTTATACAGCAGAACACTTATCGCAATATTGCGATAAATATCGTAATTCGACGATAAAGATTATCAGACAAGGTCTGTAAGACTCAATTCCAGCCCTTTGGCACTGATACCTGTATGCCGGGGATTGAACTGATGCAGTCGCATTACCGAGCTGTGAATAATCTGACTCACGTCCTTGAAAATCGCCACATCGGTTACCTCGGCCTCTTTCTTCATCAGGTAGGCAAATACGCGCGCCATGCCGCAGTTGGCAATGAAGTCAGGGATAACCGCCATCTGTCCATCGGCAAGCCGACTGATAGGACCCATGAAAATTTCTTTATCGGCAAATGGCACGTTGGCACCACAGCTCACCACTTCCATACCCGCTTTGGCCATGCGGTTCACCTGATCTTCAGTAACCAGGCGGCTTGCGGCTCCCGGAATGAAAATTTCAGCGGGTAAATCCCATATTTTCTCGTTCACTTCCTCAAAGCTCAGCATATTATCGGCAACCAGTTTGTTGCCCTCACGGTTCAGAAACAGTTGTCTTACTTCCTCTTCACCCAGTCCGTTGGGCACAATAATGCCCCCTTCCCTGTCGATGATACCGGCAACCCTTACCCCATATTTGGTGAGATAATAGGCCGCAGCAGCAGCTACGTTGCCCCAGCCCTGAATGATAGCCAGTTTGCCGTTCATAAAGCCGCCGTAAACTTCGTAGTAATGGCGAACCGCTTCGCACACACCCCAGCCGGTAATCATGTCGGCAATGGTATAGCCACGCGATGTATCGGGGCTCAGTCGCTCGTCGGTGATGGGCAGCACAACGCCATCCTGCAGGCGCGTGATGGCCCTGAGGCGCTCTTCGGCAGTATAGTTTTTCAGGTGGCCATTAACAGTACCCTCCTGAGGATGCAGCAATCCATTGGCCGCGGTGTAGGGAATTACTTCGTGAATTTCATCCACGTTTAAATCGCCACCGGTTCCATAATACTGCTTCAGCAAGGGATGAACAGCTTTATACCAGCGCTCAAGAACGCCCTTTTTACGGGGGTCGGCGGGATCGAAGTTAATGCCGCTTTTAGCGCCGCCTATGGGCGGTCCGGCTACGGTGAATTTCACTTCCATGGTTTTGGCAAGACTTTCCACTTCTCTTTTGTCAAGGCCTTTGCGCATGCGGGTTCCGCCGCCTGCGGCACCATTCCTTAGCGAGTTGATTACCACCCAGCCCTCAGCTTCGGTTTCACTGTCTTTCCATTCAAATACAATTTCGGGTCTTTTGCCTTCAAATTTGGCAATGAGTTGATCTAGTTTCACGGTTTAAGTTTACAATAGTTTAGAAAAATCACCATCCAAAGAACCGCTGATGGCAGCGCGGGAAGCGCCGGTAGCGGCATTTCGGATGTTGGGTATATTTTTTACGCGCATGGCGCCGAGCAAAGCAAAGATGAGGGCCTCTTTGTAGTCAACCATCAATGCATCGGGGATCACAATTTCTGCTTCGGTTTCGGCACGCAGGTGATCAATTAGGGAAGCATTGTGGGCACCGCCTCCGGTGACCAAAACAGCGCGGCCTGCGCCGTTTTCACCGTGAATGCTGTTAATAGAAGCCGCAATCTGCCTGGCAATGTGTACCACCAGGGTTTTCATGCGGTCAGGGGCCGGCTCCTGGTCAAAATCGCGCACGATGTGCCAGAAACCCTTGTTAATCCACTCCCTGCCAAGGCTTTTGGGAGCGCTTTGGCGGTAGTATTCAATGTCGTTAAGGCGATTGAGCAGCGGGAAAATAATCTGACCGCTTTCTGCTATCTGTCCGTTGGTATCGTAGGCCTGCCCGAGCTCTCTGGCAATGCGGTTCAGCACAATATTACAGGGAGCAATGTCGAAGGCCATTCTGCGGCCATTGACTTCAGCGCTAATATTGGAAAAACCGCCCAGGTTGAGGCAGCTGTCGTATTCGGGAAAAAGCAATTCATCGCCAATGCCCACCAGCGGGGCACCCTGGCCACCGAGGGCAACATCGGCCCTGCGGAAATTGGACACCACAGGCAGGTTGCATATGGCGCTGAGCGTTGCCCCGTCTCCCACCTGCGCGGTCAGGCGGTGGTCGGGATGGTGAAAAATGGTATGACCGTGTGAAGCCACCAGGTCAGGGATTATGCCATTTTCTGCGCAAAAACGGTTCACCAGTTCACCCAGAAATCTGCCGTAAAACACATCGGTTTTGGCATACAGCTCGGTGGTCTGGTACTTAAGCTGCGAAAGGCGCACACGCCATTTTTCATCGTAGGGGTAGGTTTTGGCTGCCTCAATGCGGGCTGACCATTCGGTACCGTTGAACTCGACGTTACACAGCGCCAGATCTGCACCATCCATGCTGGTCCCGCTCATAATTCCAATCACTTTCATAGATGCGTGGTTAGGGGTACAAAAATAGGTGTTAATGCGAAAATCCCTAAAAACTGCATTTGCCCCTAAATTTTGTATGTTTGTGCTGATTCATTCATGAAAAGAAAATCATTCCTAACGGCAGCCGCGCTGATGGCAGCCGCCGGCAGCAGGGCAGGCGTTCGCAGGCAATTCATGCAAATGCCCACTGAAACCGACGATGAGCAATACTGGAGCGCCCTGAGGGCATCCCTGTTTCCCATCGAAAACGGACGTATATTCCTGAATAACGGCACCATGGGTATTACGCCCTATCCTGTGCTTTCTGCACTGCAAAACGGTTTTGAACACGCCGCCAGCAAAGGCGCCTATCCCGGACACACTGATGATTTGCAAAAAGCCATTGCGGAGCTTATTGGCTGCGACTTTGACGAAATTGCCATCACCAAAAACGTGAGTGAAGGCATTAATCATGCCTGCTGGGGCATACCCATGAGCAAAGGCGATGAGGTGCTAATGACCACCCATGAACACGCAGGCGGCTGCATTGCCTGGCTTCATAGGGCCAATATGGAGGGCATTGTCATCAAAACTTTTGCATTGGGAAAAACTGCAAATGAAACTTTGGAGAATTTGCAAAAAGCCGTAACCAAAAAAACCAGGGTTATTGCGGTTCCCCATATTCCCTGCACCATAGGGCAAATATTGCCGGTGAATGAAATCTGTGAATTTGCCATAAACCGCGGAATTATTACCGCCATTGACGGAGCACACCCCCTGGGCATGATTCTTTTTAATGTGAAGGAAATGGGCTGCGATTACTACAGCGGATGCCTTCACAAATGGGCCCTGGCGCCTTTGGGACTGGGCTATTTCTATATTAACAGAAAAAAGCTGGATAAAACCCGTTGTACGCATGTGGCGGCCTATTCCAGCAATGAGTTTAACATGGCCACCACGCCGCCCACCGGAGGCAAACTAGTAGACAATGCCCACCGTTTTTCATACGGCACCTTTTGCGGCCCTATGTATGAAGCAGGCTTGGAAGCCCTGAAACTCTACAAAAAAATCGGGCCTGAGCGCATAGAAACGCGTGTGCGGGCATTGGCCGCCTACCTACAGGAATCCTTGATGGCACTGGGCGATAAGATCATCATGCTCACCCCCACGGAAGCCCGTAGCCGAGGAGCACAGATTGCCTTCCGCATCAACAACGGCAACCCCAAGGCAAGCTCGGAGTTTGTGACTTCACTCTACAGCAAGAAAATCACGCTGCGATATGTGGGCGAAAACGGGGTGGACTGCGTGCGTGTGAGCACCCATTACTACAACAGCCGTGAAGAAATAGACACCCTGGTTTCGGAAATTAAAAAAGTGCTGGGATAAGTGCTCACCCAACAGGCAGAAATCCTTTTACAGCAATGGCGTTCCGGACAAACGGAATTCCCGGTCAGCAGCAGCGGTACCACCGGTGAGCCGGGCATTTTCATGCTGAAACGTTCACTGATAGCACTAAGTTGCCGAATGACCGCAAAAGCCCTGTCAGTAAGCGCTTCAGACCGCATTTTCTGTTGTCTGCCTACCGACAAAGTGGGCGGCATGATGCAGTTGTTTCGCTCGGAAGTTTGGCAGATTCCCATTGATGTAACAGCGCCCACAACACATCCTTTAAAGGATTACACCGGGCACGCTAGCATCATTTCCCTCACCCCTATGCAGCTAAGCCATACCTGGCAAGATGAAAACGCCCGTAAGGCATTGCTTACCTTCAGGGTGGTACTGATTGGGGGTGCCGGCATCTCAGAAACGCTGGAAGAAGCCCTGAAATCAGTGACAGGAACCGCATTTTACCACACCTACGGCATGACCGAAACCTACAGCCACGTGGCATTGCGGCGTATTGGTGAACCGGGATTTTCTTTTATTCTGCCAACGGAAGCATCCTTGACCAATGACGGCTGCCTTCAATTCAGTAACGATCTTACGGAAAATCGCGTATTTCAAACCTCCGATGTTGCAATTTTCGCAAATGATGGCACATTCCGCATTACCGGAAGGGCAGACAACATCATTAATTCGGGAGGGGTTAAAATTTCGGCTGAAAGCATAGAAGCCATCATTCATCAACATTCCGGACTGGCAGAAGGCACTTTTTTCTGTGCCGGAATACCGGATGAAATACTGGGCGAAAAGCTGGTTCTGGTGCTACTGAAGGGCATTCCAGCCCCCGATTTGCAAAAAATCCCATTTGAATTCGCCTATTTAAGGCCTAAGGAAGTGATGGTAGCGGAACGATTTCTTTTTACGGAAACCCAGAAAATCAGGCGTAAAGAGACGCTGTCACTTATTTATAGCTAACAGGGGTAACGGCATATCCCATGCGCCTAAGGCCGGCTACAAGGCCATCCTCTTTCATCAGGTGGGCCGCTCCCACCGCCACAAAACACCTTTCCTTGTCCAGCAGGCCCTCCAGCTTTTTCAGCCAAAGGGTGTTTCTATCAGAAAGCAATTGTCGGGTCCAGACGGCCTCTTCGGCATCGCCCGTAACAGATCGGTCCATGATGTATTCCATGCTGTCCATCTGCTGTCGTTCATAAAACGCCGGCATTCTCAGACTGAGCTTAATATAGGCCTGCATGGCGCTGTCCTCTTCGCCTTGCAGCAGTCGCTTCAGCGAACGGAGCTGCAATGCCAGCGATGGCTTGGTGAACATTACCTCAAACTGGTCTTCCGGGGTTTCCAGAAAATCGCGCCGGTAGCCGTTTTTATAGGCATAATCCGCAATCCCCTGATCGATGGGAACCATGCGTTCATACACCAGGTCTTTATAAGCATCGCCATACATGCGGGCACTGATGATGGATTCAACCAGCGCAGGACGGTAATCATCGTAAACAGCGGCTTTTATGGGCGGATCACCCTGTTGCAGGATGCTATCCAGTTTTTGCCACTGCGCAGGGCTTAAACTGTCAGAAAGTTTCACCCCCTCGGGCATGGCGGCATATCGGAACATAGAGAACATGGCACCACGGTCGGTGAGGTCCACTTCGGTAATAATTCTGGAGCATTTTTTAAGACTATCGAAGGGGGCGGGATGTGCCTCGAAATAGCGATAATTGGCCAGGTGCATGGTACCAAAAAGAAAGGAACTTTTTTGGGTAACCGGATGCGTTACGCGCCACAGCAGCTGGGCATGAAGGACCGTTGAGGCCCAACCCGATAGCAATATTGCAAATAATAACTTTTTCATCGGGTGGCAGTTGGGTTATACTCATACATTTCCCTGAGCAGGTAATTGTAAAATTCTTCCGCCTTTTCGTTATTCTGGTTGGGATAAAGCCAGGTAAAGGTTTTTTGCTGCTCCTTGGTTTGCCAAATGATAGACTTGTAAATATTATCGGGCAGGGGCTTATCGCTGCTACCGGCAAATACATCCGGCAATTCCCGAAAGTAGCGGCGGGCCACGCGACCCGGCATAGCGTTCATGTGGATATAAAGAGAATCGGTTTGTTCACGGCGATAGATCTTACCATTAGGCAGCAGCCAGAAATGGGTGTATGCACCCGTAATTCCGCCCCCCTCACCTATCATCACCCAGCGTCGCGCCTTGGTGGGATCGGACACGCTGCATGATGTAACAGCAATCAGCAGCAACAGCAGGGCAAAGAGGTACATTTTCATGTTTTTCATATCGGCAGCTTACCGGATTGGATAAGGTAAAAAACCCCGGCTGAAACAACAATTACGGCCAGCAATTTAATCAGTGAAGATAGCACAAATTTTTTGATGAAGAATTCGGGCATGGCAGCTGCTTTCAGCTTTTTCCATATCATCATCACAATCACACCATTGTTAAACAGCAGCAATGCCGCCACATAGCTGCTAAACATCCAGGCGAAAGTAAACTGCCCAAACCGGGATGCCAGCAAAAATGCGGTAATAATAACAACCAGAAATAACAGGGACCATTTACGGACAGAGGCGGTAATATCCAAAAACAGGCCCTTTTCCTGCATGGAAAGGGTATTGAGTCCTTTACCCAGCACCACACGTGCCAGAATCTGTGCTGCCAGATAAAGGGCAATGCAAATAATCAATCCTGTCATTTACTGCAAAATTGCACGTAAATAGGGGGAATACCAAACCGGCAGTGCGATTAGGAAAAACCCAGCAACTGTGAGCTTTGGTGGCTCCATTTTTCAGATGTACAAAGCCGGTTGATGAGCTCAAACTCAGGGGTACGGCGATTTAACAGCGATTGAACTGCAAGCTTTCGGGCAATGTTGTAAATCTCGGCAGCACTCAGCTTATGGCGGGATGCCAGCCATTCGGCTTCCTGCAATTTCAAGGAAGGAATGGCCTGTTTCCAGATGCTGACGGCCACGGCAAACTCAGGCAGCTCAAACTGCACTTTGTAGAGAAATCTGCGTTCAAAGGCATCATCGAGGTTGCGGGTCATGTTGGTAGTGGCAATCAGTATACCATTAAAATTTTCAAGCTCCTCCAGCAGAATATTTTGCAGGGCATTGTTCATTTGATCCACAGAGGAATTCACGGCCATGCGGCGGGTGAGCAGACCATCACACTCATTGAGAAGTAAAATGGGCTCGGGTTTAAGGTATTGCAGGGCCCGGCTGTAATCCTGAAAATACGTTTTGAGGTTTTTTTCGCTATCGCCCACCCATTTACTCATTATCTGGGTAACATCCAGTCGAAATACGGCTCTGCCGGTTTGTCGCGCCAACTGCAGGGCCAGCTCGGTTTTGCCTGTTCCCGGAGACCCGTGAAACAATATGGTAAGACCGCTCATGCGGCCCTGGGCGGGCATTTTACGTTTAAATTCTTTAAACTTGGTGGGGGCAATCAGCCGGCGAAGATCCCGCACCTGCGCATCCACATCCGGATTGAACAACAGGTCGGCCGGTTTTATTTTCTTAGGGTCTATCGCATTGGGCGGAAGCGTTTTAAATCGCTCTTTCAGGGATGCTTCCAGTTCGGCAGAAATTTCCGGCATCAGCGCGTCAACGCCTTTATTGGTAAGCTCCAGCTCAATATCATCGTTCATCAGCGCCCCGCCCGCCTGAACGACCAGTTTTTGCTTCATAGGGGCCCATACACCGGAAGATATCTGCTGTTTAAGGGTGGGGTAATTGGCACCTGAACGCACAAAACGCTCGATGTAGCGCAGCTCAAAGGGGCGGTTATCCATGAGAAAACGGGCAATGATGGCACACAATACAAAACGGTGCAGAATGTTATTATTGCTCCTCATTTGCTTTACCAGCGTTAAATTGTCATTTACCGTAAAAAGAAAATCCATCTCTTCGTGCAGTTCACGCTCGGTCACAAAATCATGGTCCAGCAGGTTAAAACGGAAGTACTCCATCATCCGATAGACCCCAATGGGCTTGAGTTCACGGATAAACTTAATATCATTCTTTCGGGCGGCAGACCACACGGCCCTTTGAAGCACAATTTTGGTTTCATGCATGTGACTTTCTGTGTCAGAAACCACGCGCATGCGTTTGAAACTATACAGCACATCAAAAGCATCACCGCGATTACCCATCTGCCTTTCGGCCAGCTCATACAGACGGTTCTCCTCTATGGGAGAAATTCTGTATTGATGATGAAATATGAGGGCAAATACCACCAGTTCATCGCGGGTCATGTTCAGACATTGGGCGCAGGCATCAATGTGGGCATCGGTCTTGGCCTTATTTGCCTCCATGTTGCCGGCAATGGTTTTGCGGTAAACGGCAGCAAAGCAATCGGCCAGTGTGGGAAAGTGTTGAAAAAGGGGGCTGTTGGGTTCCATGTTACAAATTTTTTAAAGTTAAACGCATCCTATTCGCGTAGTGAAAATTGACACCCCGGATGCAGGGGACATAAATTGATGAAAAGCCATATCAAAGCAGAAGATTTTTAAAATTTTCAAGATTTTTTACCTGTTTAGTTGCCTGCGAATTACAATATCCTCCTTAACGCTTTAATACTATTGTTTAGATAAAATAGATAGACAAAATAATTAACAATATAGATTTGTTTTTATTGCTTAAACCTTTATTATTGCAAACTTAATAAAAACCCAAACTATCGATATGGTTACATATCACTATATTTAAAAGTAATTCCAAAATAAATCAAATATGTCAAATGAAATCACCCTTGCGGAGGCCATCACCATGACCCACGCTTACCAGAACGACCCACTGTTTGCCGGACAGACCATAGCGGCTAAACTCAACAGCGCATCCTACCTGGAAATCATTAACCAACCCGGCTGTGTGGAAGTAAGAACCTACTTTGCCAAAGACGCTGCAGGTGCACTCACCC
>Ga0315899_10002585_pt1 | contig 19956 bp, 16 predicted proteins | sample LakEriMetagenome_2_FD_203518 | JGI IMG/M metagenome (GOLD analysis project Ga0315899, IMG submission 203518) | Freshwater fungal communities from buoy surface, Lake Erie, Ohio, United States - Buoy 4 MA112 | ecosystem: Environmental > Aquatic > Freshwater > Lake | place: USA: Lake Erie, Ohio... | reverse complement strand
CCTTGCTCGTCTTCCTCGATCCATTCCTTCATCGTGCTGCGTGGCTGGATCGAATCCTTTGTACCGTTGAGGTCGGGGACTACGCAGATCACCTTGCCCCCCCCACTCAGCTTTACTCTCCAGTTGCGAAGGTGGCCGATCGGGTTTGACAAATGCTCGAACACGTGGCTGCCGAAGATGAAATCAAGCGAACCATCTGGAACTGGCAAATCCTTGGCGTCACCGACGATGTAGTTGTCCCACAACTCCGGCCTCTCGGTATATTTTCCCCCGCCATTATACAGAGAATTCCACACGTCAGGCGGCATCTGCTCAAGATACGACACTTCCACCCCTTCACGCGGCAAGATCTGGGGCTGGGCACCCGGCCCTATCTCCACGCCGCGTCCGGTTGCAGCCTCGATCAACCAGTTGCGTGACAATGCGCGGTGCACGGCCAGAAATGCGGCAGCGTTGCCCTGTCCGATTACTGTCACCACGAGATCGAGCCGTCCGGCAACCTGCTTGGGCCATGGCAACACCAGCGGCTGGAACTCACCGTCGAACGTGGCAGACCCGGCAACCGAATTGCCGTTGTCCGGCTGGAGGAATGACACCTCAACGATGATCTCGGCTGGCGCCTGAACCATCCAGCCGCACTCGGCAGGCCACGTCCGCAGGCTGGCAAAGCGGCGCACATCGGGTATGCGCAGCGATGCCCCCGGCTGCAGGCTAAGCCCGCGCCACAACTGACCGCCGAAATTGTACTTCGCCATCTCCACTTGGCCCGAAACCACCAGATTGCGGTCTTTCCGACGAAGCATGTCGAACAAGTTCAAGCTATTGTCCTTTGCCTTGGGTTTTACGGACGCTGGCAGTTGAAGCGCTCAATCACGGTCGAGTGCGATCTCGTCACATTCGACTTCGACGAGCCTCTCCGCCAGACTGTGTTGCGCCGCGAGACGGTCGTCCCCTGAGGTGTCACGGGCAACGCCTTCGATGTTTCCAGTGGCATGTAACATGAACAAGCGCATCACATGCTCAACACCATTCTCAAGCACGTTGCGAAGATCGTCAGCATAGTATGCACCGCGATTGAACGCACCCGTGATGATTTCAAATGACGGAAAATAGTGCACACAGGCAAAGCGCTTGCGGATCACCTCGGCGGCCACCCGAAGCACGGACTTCGAATAGGTCGTTGCCGCTAGAACATGAGCCCCCGGTTCCGCCGTTGCCATGAGCGGCACCGGTGAAACGGTCACGATGATCTGGGCGCGCGGGTTGACCGCTAGCAGAAGCTCGGTGAATTCCGTCAAATCGGCGATCACGTCTTCGACGGGCTGATTGTAGAATTCATGGCGATCGGGATCGAATTGCCCTCCCTCCGTCCCGGGACACAGCGGAAACACTGCCCCATCCTTACGTGACCGCCAAGCCTCGGTCAGGCCAAGTGTGAAGACGAAGACATCCAGCGTTTCGAACATCCGCCGTACCGCGGCAAGGTGCTGATTGCGGTCAGCCTCGAGCTCAGCGCGCGAAACGAAGCCGCCCGGCTGGGTGGTCGGCCGGAAGGGATCGAGAAAGCAATCCTCCGCTTGCTGCCAGCAGTCTTCCTCAGGCCGAAAGGTCGCGAAGGCACGCTGGTAGAGCTGCAGCAGCTGACGGGCCGTGTAGATATTCCCGTATCGTGCGGAATAAAGGCCGTAGTTATGGGCATTACGCACCGATTGCGGGAGGACCTGGTGCCCGGGTTCGGCGACAAAATAATTGTATCCGGAATTGCGAAGATAGCGGGCGATATGCTGGGCAAAGCAGCTTCCCGCAGTAGCCACTTTCGAATTGGGGGTGATGTGAAGATCAAATTCGCCGACCGGATCCACATTGGAGATAGCAGGCGCTGCAACCGACCTGCGCCAGAACGCCTTGTCTGGCAGGGGCTTGTACGGGTGTTCACTCATGCTGCGGTCTCTGTACGGCCGAACCGTTCCTCGATCTGCTGCAGGACAAGCTCCCCATAGAGCGGATTGGCGTGGGTCGCATCGCTGGCATAGAACGCTTCGGCTAGGAATCCGTCCGGGTCCAGTGCCCCAGGCGGCGGCGGCAGGACTTCGATATCGAGCTCAGCGCACAGGCTCGCCAGCAAGGTCGCCTGAAGCTGCCAGAAAGCCATGCGCAGTTCTGGTGTGGAAACGCCCAGATCCGCGATCCTGTCCTCGGAAAAACGGCTTTCATGGTGTCTCAAAATGTGATCATTGTCACGCTTCGGAGGCGGCGGCTGCAGGTGAACCACCCGGCCGCGGGCCGCTTTGCGCAAGGCCTCAAGCGACTGACCGTCACGTCCACGGATGCCAGCCTCGAAGTGCTGGGCCAGTGCGCGGTACGGTATGATCTCCGCATCGTCTCGAGCGGCCTTATCGCCTGGCAGCATGAAGGTAAAGTGCCTGGGATGCTGGACCGTGCTGAACACCGCATGCTGGTTGCCGCCGATCATCGAAACTACGACATCGGCGTCGCTTAGTGTCGAAGCCTTGGCGAGAAACTCCTCGAAGCTGGTATCGCCCATAACGATGCCATTCTTGGTCTTCCTCAGCCGATGGGCCTTAAGCGGGACCGCAATTTCTTTCACCACGCGCCGTTCGATCGCGCGTTGGACAGCATAGGTATGGCTGTCTCCAAAAAGGATAATCCGGGGATTGGCCACTTTAGGACTCCCGTACGCGCGATGGCGCGCCATCAAATTCATCACAACATCGTCCGGGTTCAGTCGGTGACGAGCGGAGCGAAGGATTTCACAAGCCGGTCGATCGCCTGAATCTGATGCAAATAGTCCTCAAGAGCCGCAAGTGGCAAGGCACAAGGACCGTCACACAAGGCTTGGGCAGGGTCGGGATGCGCTTCGAGGAACAGGCCGGCGATCCCCAGTGCCATGCCCGATCGTGCCAGCGCGGCAGCCTGCCCACGCCGTCCGTCGGCACTGTCCGACCGGCCGCCGGGCTTCTGCAAGGCGTGGGTAGCATCGAACACCACTGGCGCCATCGACCGCATCTGATCCATGCCCAGCATGTCGACGACAAGGTTATTGTAGCCAAAGCAACTACCTCGCTCGCAAAGAATGACCCTTTCGTTGCCGGCTTCAGCCAGCTTTCGTATGATGTGCGTCATTTCCTGCGGTGCCAGGAATTGTGGCTTCTTCACATTGATGGCAGCTCCGGTCTTGCCCATTGCCACCACCAGATCGGTCTGGCGGGCCAGAAATGCGGGCAGTTGGATGATGTCAGCAACCTCCGCGGCCGGGCCAGCCTGCATCGGTTCGTGCACATCAGTCAGGATCGGCACCCCAAATCTTGCCTTGACGTCGGCGAGAATACGGAGCCCTTTTTCCAGACCGGGGCCACGGAAGGAATTGATCGAGGACCGGTTCGCCTTGTCAAAGGACGCCTTGAAAACGTAGGGGATCCCAAGTCGTTCGGTGGTCGCTACGAATGTTTGCGCGACTTCCATGACGATGTCTTCGTCCTCGATAACGTTCATGCCGCCGATCAGGACGAACGGCCGGTCATTTGCAAAGACGACGCGGTCTGTGACGCTTACACTATGCATTTCGTTCCACTATCTCACGTTGGGATCCAGATCCGACTCGGAACACAGCCCTTTGCTGGCAATCGCACAACATTTCAAATACTTGATCGCGCAATTGCGCCAAATTGTATTCGGTTCTCAGTTTTTGCTGCGCTCTCTCGACCTGAGCGATCCGCGCATCATCATCAAGCACCAGTCGCTCGAGCGCCTCCAGCCACTCATCGACCGACTCGGCGAGCAGCCCCGCTCCGTCGGCGCAACAGGAATCGTAAACCCCGCCTCGGCTAGCGACGACGGCTGCCCCCACGCAACTATATTCGACCCACTTGGTGTTGGCCTTCATCAGATTGAAAGGGATGGGATTGAGCGGGCAAAGGCCGATATCCCAACCGAAGTGGGAGAACTCCTCGAGAAAATTCTCGTAGTTAGCGATCGGCGGAGCAGTCGAGACCCGTTCTCCGAAACGCGCCAACTGTGGCGGGCGCGGGATTGATCCGAACAATTCGAATGTCACCTGTAAATGTCGATCGAGCAAAGTCTCGATCGCCGGGAGGATCATCGCCAGATTGTGGGCATGATCGGCGCTGGCCATATAGCCGACCTTCGTTGCCGGTCCAGGCGAAGGACGCCGGATCACCTGCCCCGAACAATAGATACGGCCGGCCCGTAAGGGCGCCTTGGGGCCATATTCGGCAAGACGCGCCTGAAGTGCTTCGGTCGACACGTAAACCAGATCTGCACTGTCCAACAAGTCGCGGATCGTCTCCAAACGCTCTGGTGAATTGTGCAGCGCGAATTTGCGCTCACCAATTTCCTGGGGGATAGCCAGTAGATCATCATCGATGTGAAACATCACTGGCAGTCGTTCGGTGCGTGACCATTCCAACATCTGCGGCGCGCCCGGGCCGCTATATCGGCAAAAAACAATGAGGGTTGGATCAAAGTCGGACAGGAGCTCCGACAGTGCCGAAGCGTCACCCTCGCCTTCCAGTGCCGCCCTGATCTCTGGCTCCGTGATGAGGCGGGTGACAATTTCGCCTGTGGCGACCTTGGAGGCCAAGGGCTTTTCAAAACTGAGTTGCAACGTCGGCACATTGCCATTGGCGACGAACAGGATTCGGGCCGTCTCTCGCCCCGAATACGGGTTGGCCTTTAGCACGCGGTTGGCCGACGCGAATATCTGGGCGAAGCGCGCAAACACAACGGCAGGGTCGAGCGGCATGCCGCTTCGTTCGAGAAACAATTGCTGACGAGCGAGAAACGGGGCCGGATCCTCGATCGCGGCTCTGGAAAATTCGTACCAATCATCCGGGCTGGAAACAGTAGCCAGGCCCGAATAGGTCGATGCGTCCATGGCTCCTTCACGGTCAGTCCATACGGCGGTCGGGATGCCGGCAAGCACCATGTCGAAAAGAACCGAGGACGGGGCCGAGATACCATAGGCGTATCGCCGCAGATCGAGTCGATACATCGGAGCGATATTGACGATCGCGTTGGCCGGCATGGGCACCTTGTGCTTCAACATGTACTGGCCGCCAGGGTGGGGGCGCAGGGCTACTTGCTCCCCGCTCATCGCAAGACGCCCGCAGAACGAGGAGAAGGCGTCGACGAACTCTAGCTGGAAATCACCTGCCATTCGAAGCCGCACGGAGTGCAGGTTCTCGCATACGATGCCGGGTTTCCCCTCTAGCCGTGCTGGCTCCTGCTCGTACCGCTGAAGCAGCGCCGGCGGACCGGTCACGATCACCTTGCCGGACTGACTGGGGTCAAGTGCCGTCATATGCTCAAGGTCATACCACGCACATACCAGATCGGCCGCGAAGGTGGCGGTCGATCCATGCGCGATGGTGTGGTCAGCGCTGTGCCGGAAGCCGACGCATTCATAGCCATGCTGCACGGTCACTCTGAGAAAGCTGGGCGGCGCGGCGCGGAACAGTTTGTGCGTGGTTGAATGCGCGGAAAGGTGCGATTCACTCCCCGCGAAAATGACCCCCCCCCCCACGAGATGCTCGTACGCCTCATAATCGCCGGAGTAGATATGGTGCTGCGCCTGATTCGCGGCGCAGATTTCGTCGATCTCGTTTTGCCAGATACCGAGACGGTCGCGGCCAAGAAACTGCGACGACACCAGCAACACCGGTTCATATCCGAAAGTCTGCCTCGCCATGAAGATCAGCGGGCGAAGAATATTCACGTCCTGGATCAGGTTCAGCAAGAATACTGCACGAGGGGTCATCGCGTAACCTCGAAGCCAGCTGCAAAGGGCAAGGCGGAATTCTCCGCCATCACGAGTTTGATTGGGCCGAACAAATCGATCAGCGTTTGCTTCATCTTGTCATTCACGGCCCCAGCTGCGGCCAATTGTGCGCCGAGGGACATATCGGCCCAATTCGCTGGCAGATCATCGGGAGAAGGGCATCCCGGCAACGACCACACCGCATGTCCCCTGATGTGACCATTGGGCACAAGCCGGACTGGGCGGGCTCGCTTCGCCAGAGCGCACGCCCGCCCTCCCACAAAGGCATGTATGCCCCCTCCGGGATAGGCGGCCCGGAAATCGACATCGAAATCGAAATCCGCAGCACAAAAGGGGCTCCTGATGCTCAGGACATCGTGTTTCACGGCGAACTTGTGGATAGGGCCACTGGTAGACGCGCCGTGAATAACCCCCATCAACCCGCCGCCCGACCGCTCGCTTTGCCCGGTGGGGAGGGCACTCAGAAACCGGAATAGCCGCTGCACTTCATTTGCTGGCGAAGCGAACTCGGCATACAGATCGGCTAGCACCTCCAGATTGTCGGGCCGGAGCCGTGCCCGCCCAGCGGCAAGATCCTGCAACAGATCGTTGACACTGCGATAGATCACGGGCTCCAACGCCTCGTAAAGGGGGAAGCCCGCCGAAAACACTTGGCAGCCCGACATCAGCGCCGTCCACGCGCGGTTAAGCGACTTGGCGATGCTGAAGCCTTGCGCATTGACCGGAATGAACGCGGCATGAGACTGCGCCAGCACCTCGGCTTCGCGTTTTTCAGACCAAACTTCGACGCTTACGGGAATGGGAAGGCGGTTGATTGCGGCTAGATCGGACGCCGAAAGGGCATGGGCATTCGTCAATAAGGTGATCCGGACATCAAGCCCTTGCCCGCGGATCTCGCGAAGCGTCCAGCCAAAGGCGCTTAGATCATACACGCCGACCGGAAAATTCGGATTGCGCCCCATCCCGAACCAGCACAGCTCGAGCTTGCCACGATCATTGATCTGCTGCTGCTTGTCGCCGAGCACCTGTGCAAGTCGGACTTCGTTGAACGGGAGCGCCGGGTCGTTCATGATGTGGGTCGGAAGGTCAGGCCGATAGCTCGCCACGATCGAAGCCATCGCGGCGGTCGAGCATGTAGCGAATGTAAGGTTAGGCACGAGCTGAGCCAGCCAAACTCGGTAACGAGCCATCTGGCTGTCGCCGTGCTGGCTGAAATAATCGTCAAACAGGTCGACACCAACCGCGATACCGCGCTTCTGCAGCTTGGCGGCCCCGAGGCTCACGCGCGCATCATGACATTTGCTCGTGAGGAGCACGTCGCAATCGACCTGATCCGCGTGGAATTCGTCGATAGGCAGGAAATTAAGTTCGCCGCCTAGTGCAGCCCAGTCGTCCGAAATGCGCGCATACCGAATGCGCGCTCCGGCGTTGCTGAGATATTCGGTCGATGGCACGAGCACGGTCAGCTTCATCCGAGCCACCTCGATATCTGAAGCGAATTGGTTCGCGTTTCGAGGTTCGCCGATATGACAGAACCTTCGTCGCCCTGCGCAGCAAGGTGACTTGCTGAAACCTGAGTGGACAAGACAAGGCGGGCGGATCGAACGGGGTCGCCAATCAGTTTCGTGGCGCGAACGATCCAGAATTCCGCAGGAAGGCGCGCGACCGGCACTTGGGTGTTCCAGAAGTGGGGCGCTTCGGGTGCGAAATCTGCCAAGCCGTCGGGCGTTGCAATGCAGCCGGCCGACCTTATCGTTGCCGTCCAGTCCCGCGCGTGGCTGGAAAACGCGAGCAATGGGCAGGAGGCACCGTCGTTCCCGTCGGCAACCAACTGGGCAAGGTGTCGGATGGTGCGGGGATCATGCAACACGACGCCGTTGCCGACATGCAGGACGAATTGCGCATCGCCGCCTTCCACGGCCGTCGCCCAATCCGGCATGGCCCGGGTAGGCACGCCCAAAACCCGCTCGATCTCATCGACAAAAAAAGCGGCGTCCCGACCATGGCAGCAGACTTCGGACAGCCCGGCGTCTGCCTGCTGGCGCAACCCGACAAGGCATGCAGCCCACGTCTTTTCGTCCCAGGAACTTGGCTCGAGAAGAAGGGTAATCCTCGCCGGAGGTGTACCTTCCCGAAAAATCGGGACGGATTGGGCGGATGGCTGAAGCAACTGGCTCATTGCAGGCTCGCGAGGTTCGCGGCTGATCGCCGCAATAACGTCGTCCGGCGCAACTGCTCCCACTAAAGTTGGCCAGAACATTCTGCCTTCGGTCACATCTTCAAGGGATTGGAATTCACAATCGGCCGGCAGAACTGCTGCGAGCGCTCCCAGGGCCGTATCGTCACACGCACTGATGAATGACGCCGGACGCGCCACGTCTGCCGTGGCTTCGCTATCGGAGGACGCAACGAGCACTTGTATCGTCGGCATGCAATCATGCGGCAGCACAAGCTGTGCGGGAGCCATGGACCGTACGGTGGGTGCCGAACTGCGCTGGGACGGGGAAACACAGGCAGTCAAATAGGCCTCTGAACGCGAGGACGGAGCGCCCGACCGATCCGACCCCACAATATCGATCGCGAGGATGTCGGCCAGCCACTCCTGAACGTCCTTCCGGAGTAGCGATCCCGTCCCGTCGCTGCCGTTAACGTTGACGCGTATCTCACGCAGGAACGGCGTTGTATCGCCCGTGACGATGCGTGCCCACGCCTCTTCCAGTTCGCGAGAGCACGCAAGCAGGTCCGCTTGGGCTCCTGTCGTGCCGCGCCGCCGATCGAGAGCGCCGCGCTCCGCATAGTGCAAACCGCCACGACACAGCGAGGGGAAAGCCAACAGCTCACCGCCCACGATCACACCTTCGGGCGTTGCAAATACAAGCAACACGGGATGCAGCGGCGTGACCAGCTCGAAATCCACGAGTTCGATCGGAGCAGCAATCAATCCTTCACCGATAGTAAGCAGGCCCTTCGGTCCGCTCCATTGCAGCGCCCGTATCACCAAGGGCGCTGCTGAACGACAATTCCAGTGCAACCGCAAGGTTGCATCTCGGATGAACCAGGCGTCAGACAGGAGCGGCAGGTCTATTTGGTCCGTCAGCTCGTGTCCGGCATCGATCGTCCCGGCCAAACTGAAGGTATGGCCCGTCAACTGCTCCAGTCGCTGGAGTTCGGGCCGCAAAACCGCCTCGTTGATGCGGGACAATCCGATCGCGTGCCCACCAAGGGTCACCGGCTCATTTTGCGTGCGGGCCAGCATGTGACCGCGCTTCCAGCGAACGGGAGCGTTCGGCTCGAGGGGAAACTGTATCACGGGCGCTGGAGGATCGAATACTTCGGCACTGCGCACTAACTGCGGCCTGAGGCCCACGCCTATGGACCGGCCCTCGCCAATCCCGAACTCGATGTAGTGGAGCAGGGGGTTCATGCCGCTATTGGCGACATCCTTGTTGGCCTTGATGTAACCGCTGGAGTTGAAGTCCGGACCGGGGTCCCGCCCCTCCTTCCAGCCTGTCACGATGTAATGCTGGACAGGATCGACGCCCGCCGCAGCGACATCAGGGTAAATACGCAAGTACCATTCCGCATCGAACAGGCTCGATCCTTGGATGGCCTCGATGTTCCTGCGTTGCTTCGCACGCGCATCACGCGATGCGATGCCCGGGATTTGGTCCAGCAACTGTTGCAATCTGGCACGAAACATGGCCGACACTTGCATGCCAATCGTGCGCGCCTTCACCGTCGCAAGTTCCCGCTGCGCCTCCGCCAGCGCATCGCGCAGTTGCAAAGCCTCGGCCTGCGCCCGGCGATACTTGCGCTTCAATTGTTTATATTCCGGGTGATCGGAGATTTGGTCGGGCGCTCCGGCAAGCGCCTTGCGCAATTCGTCGGAGTCGCCGACCGCGCTTCCATTGCCTCCGCTCGCCAACCAACCGTCGAAATTCCCAGCAGTGTCAAGCTGCGGCACATGATCCAGATCGCGGCGCTCGCCCGATGTCACAACCTCTTCGGATCGGGGTGGCGATCGGACCGCTTCCGCCGCCAAAAGCGCGTCGATGGCTCGCTCGATCCAATCAAGCCTGGAGCCAATGTCGCCTGCGGATTTGCGATACAGCCTCACACCTGCTGCGTTGCGCCGTGGCTTAGCCCACGGCGTTCGATCCGACCTCGGGGGGACCATCAGCCGCAGCTTTCCTTGCGGTGGTGGTATCGGCGTCCCTGAGCCCAGCAGCACGTCAAACAGATCAACTTTCTACATCTATCGGATGCTATGGATCGTACACCTAAGCCGCGTAACGATGTATGCCTTGCCAATTAGAAAGGATAACGACAAGGGGATTTTCGAGTGTGCCAAAACCAATCGGGAGCCTGACTTGTCAGGCGCAGGAACAAAGATGGAACAAGGTTTGCCATTGAAAGTTTTTGTCGGGTACGACTCCCGCGAAGATATTGCGTGGCAGGTTTGCCGTCATTCGATCATGCGGCACGCTCGCAAACCCGTAATGGTCGCGCCAATCCGGCAGTCGGCAGTAAGGGAGCTTGGCCTCTATACGCGGCCGTTGGACCAAACGGCGTCAACCGAATTCTCGTTGACGCGATTTCTCACCCCCTTTCTCGCCGCGCAAGAAGGCTGGGTGATTTTCTGCGACTGCGATTTCCTGTACACCGTTGACGTGCACGAGGTGCTGGCAGGGCTCGATCCTTCGAAGGCGGTATATGTTGTTCAGCACGATTACACGCCGTCTTTCGGCGTGAAAATGGATGGACAGCGGCAGACATCTTATCCTCGCAAGAATTGGTCGTCCTTCATGGTGCTGAACTGCGACCATCCGGATGTCGTCGCCCTGAGCCCGGCCGTGGTGAACACGGCCCCCCCCGCCTATCTCCACCGGTTCGAATGGATTGCCGACGACAGCGACATCGGGGCACTGGAACTCGACTGGAACTTCCTCGAAGGCGAATATCCCCGGCCCGCCTCGACCCCGCGGGTGATCCATTTCACCAACGGAGGACCGTGGTTCGATCAGTGGGCCAATGTTGACTATGCTAATCTATGGCGTGCCGAACGCAAACTCTACGAAGTAACGATTAGCGAGCCGTCCCCCGCCTGATCCGGCCATCACGTCCCATGGAGCGGTTCACGCAATCCGGAGCGACCTCAATGTCGACCGGAAAACACCTGCGATAGCCGCAACACCAGTCAGTGGTTCGAGCACTGCGGCGAATTCCTGATCGAGGTTCGTCCATTCCACGATAGCAAACCGGTTGGCGAGATGCTGCCGCCAGAAGTCGTCGTTTTCGACAATGAGGTGCGCATTGCGCCCGTCTGCAAGGAACTTCTGGGCGGCCCGTGTCGAAATTACGACGAAACACGCCAGTCGTGAGAGGGCGCGAAGATGATCAAGCACATCGGAGAGGCACTCCGGCTCGATATGCTCCAGCACGTCCGTGCAGACAACTAGGTCTGCTGGCAAGGGGAGCGCGTCCTTATTGGCAATGGCCGGATCATATTCCTGAACAATCGGCCCGAGGCTGCGAGCGAGCGAGCCCTGACCGCAGCCATAATCGAGCACAGACTTTGCACCATACCGGTTGATGAGCCTTGTGACCTCTCCGGCCCACTTGCCTCCATGGCGACCGTAATTCCCGCCTTCGTGCAGGCTGGCGTTGAGGGCCCGGTAGGTGTCGCTGATCAGCATTCTTGGCTCGTCACTTCGTATCAGCCCGGCTCGGCTTCGGTCGCAAAGGAGTCGTGCAGTGCAGCCATCCGCTCGTTGAAGCGATTGGCATCATTGGCCATCCCACTCGCGCGGATGAACCACATGTAGACCATGGCGCTTTCGCCATAATAGATCTGGTGGGAAATGAGCCGCGATTCACCCAGCCAAACTTCGCCCGGATCAAAGGCGATACGGTGCTTGGGCAAGTTTTCCATCCAGATGTTGCGAGTTCCGCCTAGCACATCCCCATTGACATAATCCAGCATCAGGTTGGGGTCCTGACCGGCGAACTGCTCCAGCCGGTGTTCGCGATATAGCCGCCGGACCATTTCCGGAAACCGGTGGCTGGTGTGCCAGATGCGTGGACGCGAATCGAGATTGGCGAAAATCCGCGCCTGGTGGAAATCGTCGTCTATCGAGTGATTGTCCCAATGCAGGTTCTCGAAAAGAGTCTGCGTGAGGCGCACGCTGGGAATGAACCGAAAGGGCTCATATTCGGGGAAGCATATCGCAAAAATGCGCAGTACGTCTTCATGGGCCTTTTTCAACTCACTCGAAGCCTGTTCGAACAGGGCCCTGTCGCCCCTGCATATGACATCGAAGATGGCCTGCCTGACCGGGTCGGCAAACAGCAAGCGGTCTGACTTCACGACCGGTGGTTCACCTTCAAAGAAGGACGTTCCCTTCATTTTCTTGAGCGTTTTGCGCAAACGCACGTCTTCGACCTCATCGATCGACTTATTCAGCGATGCCAAGGCTGCAAAATCGAAATTGAGCCTGAAGTCCTTGAGGATGATCATCTGACCTTCCTCGAAGATATCGGCAATCCCATTCCGGGCTGCGATATCGGCTAGGGTCAATTCGTGAATGTAGTCTTCCACCCCCGGGTGTCGCTCGATCTTTGCCATACCATTTCTCCACGCAATTGATGAGGCCCCCGGCGCTGCGCCCACATTACGCTATGCCGTCGGGGTCTGTAAGACAATAGGATACGCGCAAGTTCGCCAGCGTCGTTCAGACCGGATTGGGCTCAGAATGCCTGCGGGGTAGCAAGCAGGATCTTGTATTCTGCATAGGCCTCATCGAAGTCACTGTATTCCTCCACCGCGCCATCACGGAATACCAGAAAGCGGTTACAATTGCCCTTGAGATAGCGATGACTGTGCGAAACGATCAGCATCGCCTTGTCTTTTCTCTTCTCAAAGAGTTCGACCTTGCAACGCTCGCGGAAGCTGTCGTCCCCCACTGCCATCACCTCGTCGATCAGATAGCAGTCGAAATCGATCGTCATCGAAATCGCAAAGGCCAACCGCGCCCGCATCCCCGAGGAATAGATCCCGACTGGTTCATAGAGGTAAGAACCGAGCTCTGAGAAGTCCTTAACGAACGCGAGCCGTTCAGCGAAATCGACCTGATAAATCCGGCAGATGAAGCGCAGGTTGTCGATCCCGGTAAGGCGCCCGTGAAACCCGCCGGTGAAGGCCAGCGGCCAGGACACCGACATGTTGCGCTCGATCGTTCCACTGGATGGTGGTTCTGCGCCACTGATGAGCCTGACCAGGGTAGATTTGCCCGCCCCATTGCGGCCGAGGATCCCGACATGATCGCCCGGATTGATGGTAAGGTCGATGCCGCTGAGGATAGTCCTCATGCCCGAGGCGGTCTTGTACTGCTTGCTGACGTCTGACAGTCGGATCATTCGAAATCGTTGCCCACTTCGACCCCATGCACCTGCGCCAGTGCCAGCAGCGTCAGGCACAAGTTGAATATGGCCGTGTAGCCCATGTCGTAGTGTGCGGTGAAGCTCGAGCCGAAGTAACCGTCGCGGATGAATTCGACGCAATTCAACATCGGCAGGTATAATAGGATTTCCCGCGCATTTTCGGGCAGGCTGTCGGCGACGAAAGCGGCGCCCGAGAAGGGAAAGAGCAGGTAGGACATCGGTGACCAGAATTTCTCGATCAAGTCGAACCGCTCCGACAATGCTCCGAGGAAGAGAGCAAGCCCCACGCCGAACCATCCGAGCATCGCCCAACCGCCGATTACCTTTAGCACATCGTCAGGCAGTGCCATCCAGTCGATCGACCAAAATGCCGCGATGAGCACGATGAACGCGGCGGTACTGCCTACGAATTCCAGCAAAACGCGGGCGAGATAGACATCGATCGGGCGAACCTGCCTGTGGAACAGCAAAGACTTGTTCTGCGTAATCGAATTGATGCAGCGTCCGGGCATGTTGCGCCACATCATCATCGCTGAATAGCCAGTCACGGCAAAGGCGACAATCGGAAGGTCCGAACCGTGCAGGTCCCGCGTCGCAGTCCAAACCGCTGTGATCGCGAGCGTGAACATCATAGGCTCGAGGATCAGCCAGAGGAAGCCGATATTGCTGCGCCCGTACCTTGTCAGCATCTCGCGGATGAGCAGGGCATTAATGACCCGCCCCTGGAGCACGAGATCGCGGCGCAGTGAGGAAGAGGCGTGGCGCGAGGACGGGTTACTGTGCATGTTCTCGAATTCCGGCGCGCAGCATAGAGGCCAGACCCCACGCCACGAGCCCGAGCGCAAGTGTTGCCAGCACACCACGCAGGCGGCGGGGCTGAAGCGGCGCATCGGGCCGGCTCGGTGCAGCAATGCGTTCAACATAAACCTGTTGCCGGCGCGCTTCGTTCCTTGCCTCCTGCAGCGAGGCTAGGGCACCGGTCAGTTGCTTTTCCGCGAACTGCATTTCGAGCGCTAGCTTCTCGAACTGAACCGAACTGGCGGCGAGAGACCGGTCACCGCCCGCAAGCGCGCTCATTTCCCGGCGGACCGCACCGCGCAATGTGCGAAGTCGGTTTTCGAACGCCCCGATCTGAGGGTTGCGTGGCGTGAATTCGCGCAATTGGGCGAGCTGAGCATCTGTGGCGATAATTTCATCCTGGAGTTTTGAGATCATCGCCATCTGCGCCGTCGCCTGCATCGCCGGATCAACAACTCCCTCGCGGTTTCGATAGGCCGCCATCGCCACCCCGGCCTCACGCGCACGGTTCTGCGCCTCGGCAACCTCGAACTGCGCGAAACGGATGAGATCGGTCCGCCCTCGGCTGTTCATCTGGTTGATCGTCATCTCCGACATCTGCAGCAATATCTCGTTGAACCGGTATGCATCGGCCGGCGTGTAGCCACGCACCTGCAAGGTCAGAATGCCAGTGGTAACATCCGCTTCGAGCAGCACTCTGTTTGTGTAGTATTGATAAAGCGATTCGAAAGAGCCATCGAAGCCGAGCGGGTTGAAGCGGTCAAAAATCGAGATGCCTGGGCGGGTATAGGCTTCCAGGAAAACGTTTCCTTTGTTGATCCTGCGCAGCGCTTCGCGGGATTCCACGAAGGCCTTTGCTGCGTTCGCCTCTTCCCCAGCGTTGTTGAAGCCGGCGCCGGCCAGCACCATGCCGAGACCGGCCGGAGTCTGACGCTCGGGACTGCGCACCACGAAGCGCGATTCCGATACATAGACATCCGACGCGATAAAGCCGAAATAGATGATCCCCAGCAGGGTGGGAACCACCACGAAAACCGTAAAAAGATGGTCCAGTCGGTTGAGAAGCGAAGGTAAGCGAAAAGCCATAAAGACAGCCACTACATCCAGGAGGCTGGCAGCGCACTCGGATAAGCAGCGCGCGAGCGGGAAAGAGCGCCTCCATGGCCATCTTCGCTCCTATTTGCAATTGGTAACCTTCCGCCGAGGCTCGTGGAAGCTTTCGGACAAGGTCCGATTCAACGAACGTCGGCGGTGGCCGGTTGATCCCTTGGAGAGATAGGCCTAGGATGCTCCACTGTAGATGCCCGAGTTTCCCATGAACGACCTTTCGACAGCGTCCCGCGGTTTGACCTTTAACGCGCCCTTGGCGCGGAGGCTTACGGCTTTGACCTTGTCCCTACTGCTCTCTGCTTGCACCTCGTTGGGCGCGTCCGGACCGTCCGCTGGCCGGGTGCTATCTTCATGGGAGACCGAGATACTCGGCACGCGGGTGAGGATCGCGAACATCGATACCGCCCTTGTTGACCACTTGGCGGAGCAGCCGCAATCGCGCGGCTTTGCCGAGGTCCTCGGGGAATCGCCGCCAGTCGGTACGGTGATCGGGCACGGCGATATCGTGGGCGTCACCGTGTGGGAGGCGCCTCCCGCGGTGTTGTTCGGGATGCTGGGTTCCGGGGCCCAAGCAGGCCCCGCGATGATCTCGACGGGCCGCAGTTCCGAAATCTCGCCGCAGATGGTCGATGACACGGGCCGGATCACGTTGCCCTTCGTCGGAACGATCGAAGTCGCCGGACGGACACCGCGCCAGGTCGAGGAAATTGTGCGCCGCGGGCTCGAAGGGATCGCCAATCAGGCACAGGTGCTGGTGACGATCAGCGCGAATACCAGCGCCAACGTGACTGTGGTTGGCGAAGTCGCCTCAAGCGCTCGGGTCCCGTTGACTGCGCGGGGCGAGCGCCTGCTTGATGTGATTGCCGCGGTGGGGGGCGTAAAGCAGGAAATCAACCGGGTTACAATTCAGGTGACCCGTGATGCCACCGTTTCGACCATGCCGCTCGAACAGCTGGTGCGCAATCCGCGACATAATGTCCGCCTCCGCCCCGACGATGTCGTAGCAGCCTACTACCAACCGTTCAGCTTTACTGCCCTCGGCGCCTCGGGTGCGAATGCAGAGATTCCTTTCGAAGCATCGGGGATTTCGCTGGCTCAAGCATTGGGGCGGATCAATGGCCTTCAGGACAACCGCGCCAATCCGAGCGGCGTGTTCATCTTCCGCTGGGAAGCCCCCGACGCCCTTGCCGGGGGTGTGGAATCTGCTCTCACCACGCCGCGTTCTGACGCAACGGTCCCGGTAATCTACCGGATCGATCTCACCGATCCCGCCACGTTCTTCGCCGCCCAAAGGTTCCCTCTGCGCAACCGGGACATTCTTTACGTCTCCAATGCCCCTGGCGTCGACCTGCAAAAATTCGTTACTGTCCTGTCGCAGGGCGCCTTCTCGATCATTGGCATTACCAACGCGATAGCGCCGCAGAACTAACGAGAGCTGGGCGTTGTAAAGGCGCCGCCAAGTAACCGGCTTGGCAGAACACGCCTCAACCGACCGAGGGCACGGCGGATCGCCACGATCGTCATCATCCGGTAGTTCAGTCGCTGCGAGCCGACAGAAAGCTTGTCAATAAGAACCTCGGCTGGCGCAGGGAGACCCGTATCTGGGTCAATGTATCTAGGGTAGAGCAAGAGCGCCGCCGCCACCAACTCGTCCAGCGAGCGCTTTGCTGTGCGCCGCTCTGGCACAGCGCCGCGATCCACCGTGAGACCCCAACCGGCATAGAACGGCACGCCATAGACGGTCACTGGTTTCCCTCGCATCAAGGATTCGAAGCCGGCCAGAGAAGTGTTCACGTGCAGTTCGTCGATCATTTCTATCAGAGCTGGCATCGAGGCCTCAACCTCGACGTGGTCAGCCAGCTGCGCGAGCTCGGCTTGCGGCACATCTCCGCAGCGGTGGCCAGCAAGTACGTCAGGATGCGGTTTGTATATAAGGTAAGCCGAGGGTCCGACCTCTGCGCGGACGCGCCGGAGCAATTCAAGATTGGATGGTAGAGCAAGGCCGCTGGTCACCGAACGATCGTCCTCTACCTGACCGGTAACAAGCACATGGACACGAGTGCCTCCGGGGCGCGATACGGACTCCCTGCCGCGCCCGTATTTCGACAGGCCGGCCTCGACGATGGCCTGCCGCAGTCGCTGCGCCCGACCAATCTGGTCCTGAGAAAACTCGCCGTGCTGAAGCAAATCCTCCAGTGTACTGGCATTGCAGGGGTCAAAATGAATTCCTTGCGGATCAACTACGATCGAAAGCGGCGGCACGCAATCAGCGCCGAGTCCGACGGAACGGATGAAACCGTCCTCGATCTCAACAACATCTAGAGATCGCACAGAAATCTCGTGTTTCTGCGCCTCACTGAGACGCGACCGCCAAGCCGCTACGACCTGCTTCCGGCGGCTTTCGTTGACAGGCACACCATAAGGAACAGCCCTCCCACCCCAGAGCAACGGCGATACGGTCGACTTTTTCCACTCTGCAATTCCGAGAACCGTGTCGAACCTGCGATTGGCATCGATCAACTGACGCCAAAACCCGCACAACTCGATAGCCTCGATCGGTGACAAATCCGCCCCATCATATGGGCTGCGCCAACGCCAGCCTGCAATGCCCAAGGCGACTAACGACGCAACTTCCTCGTCGCCCTTTTGCTCGGCGCCGTCATCATCCACAAACGTGAGTGGCCGATCGGCAGCAAGGGCAAGCAAGCCGCGAATGTCGCCATGACGCAGGCGAACTGAGGCAGCATTCTCTATAAGATGCCAAGGATCGACATCATCTGGCCAGAGAACGGCTTCGGGCAGAGGCGAACTGGTGCCGTCGAGCACAAATTCTGTGGCAGGAAGCTGAGGTTGCCGTCCCCAATAACGTCCGCCGACACGATGTTTTGCAATCGCATCCAAGAGTGAGTGCGCGTCGAACGAAGGGGTCGTTGTAAGCGGCGTTGCGAACGGCGAATGGCGCGAGCCAGGAAAGGGGGGGATCGACAACAGTGGCTTGACTATGTCGGCACTGCTTGTTGCGAAGGCTCGATTACGCGACCTCCAGCCGCTCATGGGATAGGCTGACTCCGCAGCCGAGTCACTCCGCGCGAACGCATGCCGCCGACCGCCTTTCATTCAAGCTGAGCCACGCCATACCACTGCCTGCGCGGTTGAAAACAATGAAGACCGGGCGATCGGTGGCCATAGATCAGAATACAACACGAAACAGCCTAACTTCATTTGACACCTCTTGCAACCAACCGAGCCATTGGTAAGGCGTAGGCTACAATGGTTTATCACAATATCATCTTCGATCTAGACGGAACACTGATCGATAGCGCGCGCCTGACCGCCGCCATCATTGACCGTATGCTTGCGGAACGCGGCGCAACTCAGCAGGCTGACCGCGATCTGATCCGCAAAATGGATGCCGTTGGCGGACAAGCAATGATCGCGGCGGCACTCGGAACGCATTCCATCGATCCTGCACGCGAAATCGAAGAGTTTCGAGCGATCCACGGCAGCATCGCGGTTCCCACCGACCTGCCCTTCCCCGGCGTTCGGGAAACACTCGAGGTGCTGGACGCGACCGGCATAGGAATGGCGATCTGCTCGAACAAGCCGCAGTTCCTCTGCGAACGAATTCTCGGCGAGCTTGGTATTGCGCGGCACTTCAGGACGATTGTCGGCAGTACCCCCGAACGCGCCCGGAAGCCGGACCCGCAGAGCGCGATGCTGGCGCTTCAGGGCTTGGGCGGGACGCCCGCCGACACACTCTATTGCGGAGATTCCGCGATCGACTGTGCCACCGCACGCGCGACCGGGCTGAACGCGGCCCTTGTGGCGTGGGGCTATGGCACGGGAGAGGCGCTCGCCCTAGATCCTCAGACGCTGGTGATCGATTCAATGTCGGCCCTGTGTGATGCTATTCTGGAGCCTGGCGGTCTAGACTTCGAGAGCGGATGAAATCCGTGTCGAGAAGATCCGGTCCCAAATCATCCCGGTGATGGCATAGTTGCCTTCGACCTTGAGGTGGTGATGGCGCATATGGTGGGCCTTGAGCATCCTGCCGACACGCCCCTTCATCGGAAACTGGTGGCAGGCAAAATGAACCAGATCATACGCAGCATAGCCGGTCATAAAGCCTAGCAGGAACCAGGTTCCCTGGAGACCCAAGATCCAGACTGAGAGCGCCCAGACCACCAGACCCACAGGGATGCTGACGATCGGCGGCATCAGATTGCGCAGTGGGTCATTGGCATCGGCATGATGGTTGGCGTGGATTACGAAGATCATCTGCTGGAGCCATGGGGAGAGCGGCTCAAAGTGAAACACATACCGGTGCAGCGCGTATTCCGTGAGGGTCCAAACCATCACCCCAGCAACCACGAGCGGCACGGCCCACATCGTCGGAGCGACGTAAAGGCCGATCGCAGCAAGTGCCGGAAGCAGCGCCGCCCACAAGGCAATGAAAAAGCTCAGGGAAATCACCGTCAACTTCTCAAGCCAAGGGTTATTGAACAGCCTGAGGCGCTTAGGCGAGCTACGGCCTGACATTGTGATGGACCATTTCCCTTACCGACACACTGCGCGACAAAAAACGAGTGCATTGATTTCCGATTACACCACAACCACAAAAATGGTTACAATTTCGCATTCGTTTGGGCTCGCATTTGGAACGGTCAATCGCGAACATTTGTTCCCCAAGATGTTTCAGGTCAGTGCAATGCCGCACATGCGAAAGCCACAGGTATGACATTCGCTTGACAAGGACAACCCAATCCCAATCCGGAACCAAGACCCGGATC
>Ga0315899_10002584_pt1 | contig 19967 bp, 17 predicted proteins | sample LakEriMetagenome_2_FD_203518 | JGI IMG/M metagenome (GOLD analysis project Ga0315899, IMG submission 203518) | Freshwater fungal communities from buoy surface, Lake Erie, Ohio, United States - Buoy 4 MA112 | ecosystem: Environmental > Aquatic > Freshwater > Lake | place: USA: Lake Erie, Ohio... | reverse complement strand
GGTGTTGAAGTCAACCGTGCCGTTGCAGGTGGGTGTGTAGGTGAACCAGAGGTCGTTGTGGAACTGGCCATCCGTCGTGATGCACGACTCGGTCAATCCTTCGGTGCCGGTGTTGCAGGTGTACCACGCATAGGTGCCGGGCGTGACCGCCAGAGGTGACGTGCACACGTCGTGAGCGAGCAACTGGGGCGTCAGCGCGACATTCAACACGCCCGGATTACCCGTGTTGGCCGCGTACGAGCCGACGCGGATGATGTACCGCACGCCGGGAATGGCGGAGAACGTCAGTCGCGATTGCAGATCGCCGAAGCCGATGTCGTCGTTGCAAGCGATGGCGGCGTTCGCACCGATGGGGCAGGTCGTGCCGTCAACATCGGGGTAGACCGCGATGCGTGTGTCAAAGTTGGAGCCGATCGTGTTGACTTCAACAGTGCCTGCGCACGAGGGGATGTAGGTGTACCAAAGGTCCTTGTAGATCTGACTGCTGCCAAAGGCCAGGCACGAATCATCGGGCAAGCCGTCGGTGGATGCTGCACAGTTGTTGAATGCGGTCGTTCCTGTGCCGATCGAGATGGCGTCAAAGCAACTGTCATTCGGGAGGCTTGCGCTGAATGCATTGAGCGTGAAGTCGCCGAACGCGCCGTTGTAACCGCTCACGCGGATGGTGTAGGGCACGCCGCCCTGGGCTGTGAACGTGAGCCGCGAGTAGCGCAGCGGCGAGGCGAAGTCGTCGTTGCAAGCGATTTCACCGGCAAGTGTGCTGGGGCAGCCCGCGAGCACGCTGAGCACCGTGTCCCAGCTCGTGCCTTGCGTTGAGATCGTCACGTCTTGCGTGCATGGCGCCGTGATGGTGTAGTACACGTCAGGCGACGCGTTGGAATTGCCGCAGCTGGAAAAGCCGTTGGCCGCTGCGACGCGGGTCGTGCCGAACGCGGTGCCGCCCAGCGCCAGAGACTGGCGGTTGGTGCAGATGTCGTTGCTGGGAGCGCTTGGTGCAAAGCGTGAGAAGTCGAGGTAGTAGATGTTGCGAGTGTCGTTGAAGAGATAGACGCGCAGCTTGACGGTGACAGGGAAGTTGTTGGGGTTGGTCCAACTGACACTTTCGAAGTTACCGACACCGGCTGACGTTGCGAGCGTGGCTCCGCAGTTGTTCAGCAAGCTGATGTCGATATCGCCATTGTTGGTGTCGAATCCGCCAGCGCCGAAACTGACGGTGCCCAGCGCGCCGACGGTGAGGCTGTACCAGTCTTCGTCGCCGCTCTTGACGATGCGGCTGTAGAGCGTGCCGTTGAAGAAGTTGTCGAGGCTGCGTGCAGTTGCGCAGGTGTCGTTGTTCTCGCTGTCGTCGTCCCAGTTGGAGTTGGCAAGGATGGACTGGTAGCTGCCGATGAAGTTGCCCCACCGGCCGTAGTACGCGTCATCGCTGCTGCAGCCGTCCGAGCGCGACGTATCGCATGAGAGCACGCCGACCACCGCGCCGTTGAGCAGATAGAGGGGTGAGCCCGACGATCCGCCTTCGGTCAGACCGCTGTTCCAATCAATCTCGTTACCTTGCGTCAGACCGGTAGCGCCGCAGGAATCGAATTCATCCCAGATATCGCCAAACGCGATGCGCTTGAACGCGCCGCCCGGATGGCTGATGCCGTTCACGAACGTGTCTTCCGCGATCGAGCCTTGCCAGCTCACGCCGTTCCACCACAGATTGCGCGGCACCACACCTTCGATCATCACGAGGCTCATATCGGTGGCTTGTGTCGAGAGGAGATAGCTGGCGCGGACGCTTCGCGGCACTGCACCCAGTGCGGGCACACTGCCGTTGCAGCCGTTGGACTCGTAGAACCAGTAGACTTCGAGCGAGTTCAACGCGCCTGACTGGTCGCGCATGCAGTGCAGCGCTGTAAGGAAGAACGGCGCGAGGTCGCCCGAGGGGTTGTTGAGCATGCTGCCCGAACAGTTGAAGAAGCCGTCGGTGCGAGCAAAGGCCATGCGTCCGACGCTGTCGCCAACCGTTGTCCAGTTGGCATAGCAGTTCTGGTCGAGGTGGCAGGGAAGTTCGGTTTCGCTCGAGAAGCCGATCTGGCCGTTCCGCGGGTTGCGGTACATGTGCCCGATCTTGTCGATCGTGAAGTTCGTGTTGAAGCGAGCGTCGCCGACTTCGCTGGGGAAGTAAACCTCAACGCGAGCGGTGTTGTTCCAGCTCGTCCACGCCCAGAACTCGCCCTTGTTGCCAGCGGAGGGACCGTTGGGTCCGGTGCCGGTGTAGGGCGAAGGCAGATTCTCGGGAATGGCCGGGTCATAGACAATCGCCCTCGCACCTGCGGGCAGGTCAAAGTCCGCAAAGTGCACGCGCACGCCGAATGCGCCTTCGGCTTGCACGTCCAGCACCCACAGCCAGCCGCCATCGGCGGTGTTGAACCACGTGCCCATGCCCAGGTCAAAACCGGGGAAGTCGCGGATGATGCCCTCGCGCAAAGCACCTGTTGCAATAGCATCTTCCGCAATGATCGGGTTCAGATCGATCGCTTCCAGTGGCTGCACGGGAATGTTGACGCCGGCGAGATTCACGCCCAACTGGGCGGAAAGAAGCGAGGGGGCGGGCTTCTGGGCCAAGACTTGTGGGTCAAGACCTGGCCCAGCCGCGCCAGCGAAGCCCGGCGCGTTCTGAGCATGGGCAAGCCCTGCGAAGGCCATGACCGACGCGGCGAGCGCGCCGAGCCTTCGGCATACCGTTGTTCGGACGAAGTTGTGTGCGTTCTGTGACATCGATCGATCTCCGTGTACCGCGTTTGTGCGGACTCCCGGGAGTCGGCGATGACGGCGCAAGAATCCGGCCAAGCAGGTTGCGATTTTTCTGGAAGTCTTCTTTCGACGGGTGAGCGAGAGGCGGCGTGGAACCGATTGACAGCCAATCTGCAGCGAGACACGCGCTGGAGGCCGCCCTTGCCAAGGCGACTGCGGGTGGGTCTTCGTCGATGGACGCTCTGCTGCAATTGGTGTACGGCGAACTGCGGAACATGGCACAGGCCCGATTGCGACACGAGCCTGCAGGGATCACACTGCAGACCACGGCTCTGGTGCATGAGGCGTACCTCAAGCTGCTGCCTCGGCGCGATGGGGAGTGGGCGGGTCGCGAGCACTTTCTGGCTGCCGCGGGTGAGGCGATGCGGCGGATTCTGGTTGACCACGCACGCGGGCGCCACCGCCTGAAGCGTGGCGGCGACGCGATGCGCGTTGAGCTGCATGACGACGCGATGGTGCATGACGATCGTGAATTGATCGAGCTCGACGACGCGCTGGAACGACTGCGCATCATCGACGCGGTGGGGGCTCAGGTTGTGACGTTGAAGATGTTCAGCGGCATGACGGAAGCGGAGATCGCTGCGGCGACCGCGACGAGCGAACGCACCGTGCGGCGACACTGGGTCTTTGCACGTGCCTGGCTGGCACGCGAACTGCGCGGTGAAGGCGGCACGACCGGCGAGGTGTCGCCATGACGCGCGCGAGTGACTTGCCGTCCAGCGGACTCACGCCCAGCCGCGCTCTGCGCGCCGCGGAGATTCTGGAGCAGGCGCTCGATGCCGCGCCTTCTCGCCAGTTGCAGATTGTGCGGGACGCGAGCGCGGGCGATGAAGCGATGGAGCGCGAAGTGCTCTCGCTGCTGCGAGCGCATGCTAACGCGGGCGGATTTCTGCGGCCGCCCGTCGCGACGACTGCGCTCCAGCCCGGCGCACTGCTGGGCACGTACCGCGTGATTGAACGCATCGGCACAGGGGGCATGGGCGAGGTGTATCGCGCCCGTGATGAGGTGCTGGGACGCAGCGTGGCGATCAAGGTGCTGAGCGATGAGCGCGCGCGGGACGCTTCGCACGTGGCACGCCTTGAGCGCGAGGCACGATCACTCGCAGCGCTGAATCACGCGAATATCGCCGCGATTTACGCGGTGCAGTCTGCACGAGACGGCCATGGCCCCGCTCTGGTACTGGAACTAGCGGCGGGCAAGACGCTCGCGCAGATGCTCGAACGCGGACCGCTGGCGATGGATGAAGCGATAGCGATCGCCACGCAGGTGGCACGTGCGCTGGAAGCCGCACACGGCGCGGGCATCGTGCACCGTGATCTCAAGCCCGCAAACATCGCCGTCGCGGATGACGGCACGGTGAAGGTGCTGGACTTTGGCCTTGCCAAAGCCACGGGCGATGTCGAATTGGCGAGTGGCAACGGCATGGGGCCCTCTGCAATCGTGACGCAGGCCGGGATGCTCGTGGGCACGATCGCGTATATGAGCCCGGAGCAGGCGCGCGGCAAGGCAATTGATCGCCGTGCGGACATGTGGGCGTTTGGCTGCGTGCTGTATGAAATGCTCGTGGGCAGGCGACTTTTCGCGGGTGAAGACGCTTCCGCGGTCTTTCAGCGGGTGCTGGCAGGCGATGTTGAGTTGGCGGGGCTCCCTGCTGCTACACCGGCGGGCGTACGCAGTGTGCTTGAGCGATCGCTTCGCAAGGATCTTGATCGCCGACTGCGCGATGCGGGTGATGCGAGAGTCGCGCTGGAAGAGGCTTTTGCGGTTTCAGACATGTCCACAGCGAAAGCGAGCGGACGAACTTGGTTGTGGCTTGCAGCAGCCTTGGCGATTGCGGGCGCGGGTGTGGGCATGTACGGGTTGCTCGGCCGCGACGCTCCGCTCGCGACGCGCAACGAGCAGTACTCGATTCTGCTGCCGGAAGACTCGCCCATCATGCACTACTACGGGCCGCCGGTGACCATGCACCCGCTTTCGCGCGACGTGTACTACACGACGCAGCGACCGAAGATCGGCAGCATCATCGCCAAGCGACATGCGGAGGACGGGCGAGTTTCCACAAACGGGTTCGACTTTGGAGCGAGTATCGGCGCGATTTCTCCTGATGGTCGCCGTGTGGTCTACTTGGGCTCGAAGGGGAACGGCGTGGGCGTCCACGTCCGTGACTTCGCGAGCGGCGCCGATGTCGGCGAAGTTGATGTCGAGAACGCTTGGAACGGCATCACGTGGCTCAATGATCGAACCGTCGCGATCGCTCAAGCGGTGGAGCATCAGTCGCTCGTGCTGTGGGATGTGATCGAGAAGCGAACGTGGATTCCCGAATCGATCAGTCAGCGCTTCGTGCTCCAGCCATCGAGCGCAGGTGACGGCAAGACGCTGCTGTTCGCGATTCATGACGTGTTTGGCTCCACCACGGAACGCGACGTGTACGCGTGGCGGGATGATGGTTCGCAACCAGCATTGCTCGTCGAGAACGCACAGATGCCCATCATGATGGGCCGCGATGTGATGCTGTACTACCGGGGCGACGGCATCTGGGCAGTCAAGCTGGATGTTGCACAGATGCGTGTGCTGGGCCCTGAGATAAACGTGATCTCCGGGCTGGCGCCGGACACCGACGGTGTAACGCGCGGCATGTACAACGTGAGCATCAATGGCGACCTGCTGTACTTGCCCATCACGCAGACTTACGAGGGTGCGAAGCTGGTGTGGGTCGACGCCAAGAACCAAGTCAGCGAGATTCTGCAGGTGGATTCGCGCTTGTGGGCGTCTCGGCTTTCGCCCGATGCCACGCGTGTCGCGTATATCTCGGGGGGCACCGCGCCAGATTTGTACGTGCATGATCTTGTGCGAGGTACCAGCGTGCTCGTGGCTCGCGGGCAAGTGGTCCTGCCCGTATGGACGCGAGACAACGCGTCGATCATCTATCAGTATGTGCCCGGTGACGGCAGCGAGCAGGAACTTCGCCTCGTGCCGGCCGACGGCAGCGCCGCGCCGCGCGTGGTGGCGACCGTTGAACGCAAATCGTGGGCCCAGCCGACGGATGTGACACCCGATGGCATGTATCTGCTAGTTGCAAAGCAGGTTGGACCGCGCGATGAGACGGATATCTATCGCGTGTCGCTTGATGGTTCGGCAGCATGGGAGCCGGTGTTCTCGACACACGCCGACCGCACCAACGCTCGCATCTCGGCCGACGGCAAGTTCATTGCGTATTCGTCGAAGGAGTCGGGCGAATGGGCGGTGTATGTGCAGCCTTACCCGAGTCTGGATAGGAAGATGCGGGTGTCAGTGCTGCCCGCGTTTCGCTTGTCATGGGCCGGCAGCACACTGTTTTTCCGTGGCGATGGCGACGTCTACAGCGTGGACGTGGCCATGACAGACACATTGCATGTTTCCACGCCCATACTGCGATTCACGGGAATTCCCGAGTCGCGATTTGACGCGCTGCCCGATGGCCCACGCATCATCCAATCGACGCCTCTGCGAGATTTCGCGGCATTGCGCGAGGTGCGGGTATGGCTCGGCGCCGAACGCGTGATTCGGGAACGGCTCGACGCAGCGGCGAAAGCCGCGAAGCGTTGACGCTACAATCTTGCGATGCAAGGTGTGCTCGATCTTTCCGCGGAGTTGTTGCCTGTCTCGCAGGCTATCGCCAACGGGCTGTCGCGCGTCGAGCACGTCTTTGACAACCAGCTCGCCAGTGACCTGCCGCCCGTCAGCAAGCTTGTGAAGCACGTGGAGAACTATCGTGGCAAGATGCTGCGACCCACGCTGGTGTTGGCCAGCGGTCTGGCGTGCGAGGCGCACGGCGGAACCACGCAGGAACTCGAACGACGCATCTCGCAAGCCCATGTAGTCTGCGGCGCAGTCGTCGAGATGGTGCACATGGCAACGCTCGTGCATGATGACGTGCTGGACGAAGCGGACATGCGCCGGCGCGGACAGACCGTCAATCGCCTGCACGGCAACGAAGCGGCTGTCATACTGGGCGACTATCTCATCGCCGGTGCGTACCACCTCTGCTCGACCTTACCGACAAACGACGCGTCGCTCGCGGTGGGCCGCGCAAGCATGGTGACGTGCGCGGGCGAACTGCTGCAATTGCACCACCGTGATGACTACTCGCTGGATGAAGCGACCTACTTCGAGATCGTTGCCCGCAAGACTGCGGACTTGATCGCAACAAGCGCCGAGCTTGGCGCCATCTGCAGCGGCTCGGATGCGAAGACGCGTGAAGCCCTCCGCAAGTTTGGACGCGGCGTGGGCATCGCTTTCCAGGTACAGGATGATCTGCTCGACCTGATGGGCAGCGAGAAGACCGTGGGCAAGAGCGTGGGCAAAGACGCTGAAAAGGGCAAAATGACCTTGCCCATCATTCATCACCTCGCCACCGCAGACGCTCGCACGCGTGCCCGCACGCTCTTGCTGCTGGAGCAAGCCAGCGGCGATATGCACCACGAGCACGGCGCGGAACTGGTGCAGGCGATTCACGCAACCGACAGCATCGCGTTCTCGCGTGTGGCGGCGACCAAGCACATTGCCGAAGCCAAGCGGGAGCTGGTGGTACTGCCCGAAAGCCCCGCCAAGAAGCTGCTGCTGGCGATGGCAGATGCCGTCGTGACGCGGGCGTATTGAGGCGATCGCACTGCAACCGGTGCCGATTTTCGCCTACGCTGGAGCCTTTGACGAGCGAGGTTCCATGCTGCGAGAAGTTCTGCATAGCAAGATTCACCGGGCCACTGTGACGGCGGCTCTGCCGCATTACGTCGGATCGATCACGATCGACGAAGACTGGCTCCGCCGCGTGGGCATGCGCGTGAGTGACAAGGTGGCTGTCGCCAACTGTCGCAACGGCGCCCGCTTCGAAACCTACATCTTTCGGGGCGAGCCGGGCAGTAAGAAGATCGAAGTCAACGGCGCGGCGGCGCACCTGGTCGAAGCGGGCGACAAGCTCATCATCATGCACTACGCGTTGATGGATGACAAGGAATACGCCCGCCACAAGCCCCGCGTGCTCGTCATGAGCGAAGATGGCGACGCGAAGAAAGACCTTGAGTATGAACCTGGCCCCAAGCCCGCCAAGAAGATTGCGCCGGGCAAGCGTGCAAGCAAGAGCGCCTCACGCGCGACCCCGCGCAAGAAAGCGAAGTGAATCGTGGCGATTGCATGGAAGAAGTCTCTGATCGGCATGGTGCACGTTGCCGCGTTGCCCACATCACCCCGCGCCACGCTCACCGTGCGAGAGATCGCGGCGCAGGCGGTGGTGGAAGGCAAGACGCTTCGTGATGCCGGCTTTGATGCGGTGCTCATCGAGAACATGCATGACGTGCCGTACGTGAATGGTCCGCACGATGCCGCGACTGTGGCGGCCATGACGGTCATCGCGACGGCCGTGCGAGATGCGTGCGGCACCATGCCTGTGGGTGTGCAGATTCTGAGCCGAGGCGAGAAAGAAGCTCTCGCGGTTGCGCACGCCAGCGGCTTGAACTTCGTGCGTTGCGAGAACTTTGTTTTCGCGCACGTGGCGGATGAAGGTCTGCTGGCAGACGCCGCCGCTGGACCGCTGCTGCGGTATCGCCGCTCGCTGGGAGCAGAGAACATCGCGATCTACGCGGATATTCAGAAGAAGCACGCCAGCCATGCCATCACAGGTGATCTGAGCTTGAGTGATCTCGCGCACGGAGCGGAGTTTTTCGGTGCTGACGGTTTGATCGTGACCGGCATGGTCACTGGCCAGCCCGCCGCAGTGTCAGACGTCGCAACGGCACGCAAGGCAACCAAGCTGCCGATTCTTGTGGGTAGCGGAGTCACGCCTGATCAACTCGGTTCACTCTTTCAGTACGCCGACGCAGTGATCGTGGGTAGCTGGATTAAGACCGGCGGCTTGTGGAGCAACGCGGTCGATGCCCAGCGCTGCCGTGAAATGGTTAAGGCACGCGGATAAGCGCACGCAAGAGTCAAGGTGCAAAGAACCGAGCGGCAAACCGGCCTCGCTCAACCGCGAAATCTTGCGGCGTGGGCGGCAGCTTCAGCCAGCGCGGTTCATGCCCGAGCGCTTTGGCAATCTCACGCTCCAGCCGAATTGCTTCGCCTGCCCGGGGCGAAACGCACAGTTCCTGTGTGTTGGTACTCGCAAAGATCGCGCCGTGCGGCTTGAGCAGCCCTGCGGCCTGCTTCACCAGATCGCCATAGTCGCTGATGGAGCTGAATGGCTTGATGCCCTTCTTCTTGGAGCCCGCCGCGAAGCTAGGCGGGTCGAGAATGATGAGGTCGTAGCGCAGCTGTTTGCGTGCGGCATACGCGAAGAACTCAAACGTGTCCATCTTCGCGAAGCGGTGGCCGCTTGCTTCGCTGGTATCTATGTTGTTGTGCGCGAAGTTGCGTTTGCCCCAGTCAAGATATCTGCCGGAAACATCCACGCTCGTTGTGATCGCGCCAGCTTTGGCACACGCGACCGAAAACGCGCAGGTGTACGCGAACGTGTTGAGCACAGCGAGCGACTCGCCGCTCTTGCCACTCGCCTGCATCTTCTCGCGTCGGCGTGCGATGGCAAGCGCCATGGCAGCACGATTCTCTCGCTGGTCGAGAAACAAGCCGGTGGAAAGGCCGTCGTACAGACGCACTTCCAGCTTCCAATCAATTTCGCGAACGACGAGAGCCTCTGGCAGCGTTTCGCCCGCGGCAGGCGTGGGGCTGGTCACTTCCGCAGGCATCTCGCCGCCCAGCTTGGGGCGATCCTTCGGAAAGGGCTTGACGTAGACCGCGCGTGTCGCAAGCGGCGTGCTCGCAAGCACGCTTAGCACTTCGGCAGCACGGTTGGCTGCGTTCTCGCCCGCGAAGGCGCGGGGTGCACGGCCTTCGTACACCATCATCACCGCGCCGTTGTTGTCGGGCGGGCCATAGCTGTCGACGTACACACCCGGCGCACCTTCAGCATCGCCACTGAAAAGACGAATCGCTTGCGTGCGTTTGCTGGCAATGAGATCGGCGCGGCGTGCGATCGCTCGGGCGAGTGAGTCGCCGAAACGTTCGCCTGATTTGGCGGTGGTAGGCTTGGGCACGCAAAGAGCGTAGGGAATCGCTCAGCGAGCTTTCTTCCACTGCGACAACTGCCCGAGGTGATACGGCTCGTGCGTCGTGAGCAGATAGAAAACGATGTGGCCCACGGTGGGCGCGAAGGACCGCAGGAACTCGGGCGAGGGCTTGTTGAAGTACGCTTCGTGCTTGGCGCGGACGGCGGGGCCCACCTTCTCATGCAAGTTCGACAGCGCCGCCAGCAGGTCGGCTTTGCTCGCGTACTGCGAGCGGTCAGCCACAGGCTTTGAGCTCGGGCCATACTTCTCGGTATCAAAGCCTGCAAAATGATCGCCCGGTTCATCCAGCACCATCAGAATCAGGGCCGACGCCGTGACCAGATGGCCGATCGTCCATGCGGGGTGATTGACGATGCCGTTGAACTGCTGCGCCATCTGTGCGTCGTCAATATCCGCGACTGCTTCGCGAAGGTCCTTCAGGCTGGCGTCGTACTGCGTGAGGGTGAAATCGATGAGTGAGAGGTTGGCCATGGGGCACGGTAGCGGTTCAACCGCCGATGCGCGTCGCGTCGTGACGTGAATCAATCACTGGTCGCCAAGCGTGTGCAATACGGGCAATGCGCGGCCGGAAAAGTCAAACGCCGCGAGATTCTCCCAAGGCGAGCCCAGCGCGGGATTGGCGACATACTCAGGAGCCCAGTAGCACGTGCCCAGCCCGCGTCCGCCGGGCAGAGCGGCAACTGCGTTGTTGATTGCTGCAATGAACGCGGCTTGTCCGCCCGGTGTCGCCGTGAAGCCGGGCTGCAACTGAGACGAAAGCCCGACGAAGTTGTTCTCGTTGTCGTTCCAGCCCAGCGTGAACGGATACGCGGTTTCAACGATCATCACACGCTTGCCATAGCGTGTCGCGACGTCGTTGATGTTGCTCTGCATGGACGCCAACGAGCCGTGCCACCACGGGTAGTAGCTGAGGCCAATAGCGTCGTAGTTCATGTTGCGGGAACGCATCTCATCAAAGAACCATCGTGTCGTGGCGTTATCGCCGCCGCGATCGATATGCGCCATGATGATGGGCGTGCGCGGGGTCGGCATCGCCAGACGCACGCCGTCAGCGCCGGCTGCAAACAGCGTCGCGAATGCGTTGAAACCCGCCGTGCTGATGCGACCTGTGGGCCACAGCATGCCGTCGGTGGTTTCGTTGCCAATCTGAACAATCGCCGGCGGCGTGCCCTGTGCATCGAGCGAAGCGACGAGGCTGCGTGTGTAGCTCTGCACACTGGTGCGCAGTTGCAGTACGTTCTGACCCTGCCATGCCGCTGGTATTGTCTGCTGGCCTGGGTCAGCCCAGCTATCGCTGTAGTGGATGCACAGCATGATGCTCAAGCCTGCGGCCTTCGCGCGTCGTGCCATCGCGAGTGTTTGCGGCGTACCGCACCAACCGCCGGCGGGCGTGTGCCACACGCGAAGTCGAATGAGGTTGATGCCTCGAGCTGCGAACAACGTCAAGGGATCGCGAGGCGTGCCGGATTCATCGCGAAAGACGACACCCGATGCTTCGAGTTGCGGAATGAAACTTGCGTCGACTCCTCGAAAGGGCAAGCGTGCAGGCTCACTTGCAACCAGCGGCACTTTGCGAGCGTGCGGGCGCGAAATCTGCCCGGCGAGGCATAGCACTGTCGCGAGCAAACACAAGAGAATGAACGCAGATCTCACCACGCAAGAAGTGTACAAGCGATGTCAATTCCACAGGCGCGAAACCGTGTGAACGAGCAAGCGATTGAGGTCCCTCAACACCACGAATTGGTGCACCACGTCGGTTTTTACAAGGCCTCAAGCAGCTGGAACTCGCTGAATTCGGCAAATGTCGCGTTCTCGCGATGAGATATTCGTGTAGACAGCGAAAATTGTGGAAGCTACTGCAAATACCCCTTGACGTATGTGATCAGTCCTGTAATCTGAGTCGGCCTCGGAGTTCTTCCGGCTTGCGAAAGTTGTTGCTCGGCGGCCTTTCCGCTCAACCTCTCGTGGTGGGTTTCGTGGATGAGCCAAGGAGCAAGTTCGGAAAGTGGGGTGCGTCGTGGACGATCCCGGTTCTGGTCTGAGTACTCGTTTGGAAGGTGTTGAAGGCGTTGTAAAGTGGTTTGATCCTCGCAAGGGCTTCGGTTTCATCATCGGGCCGCAGCGCGAGGACATATTTGTTCATTTCAGCGTCATTCAGGGTGATGGCTTCCGCGTGCTGAAAGACGGCTCGACCGTCCAGTACGACGCGGAAAAGAGCGGCAAAGGCTGGAAAGCCACGCGTTGCTCGCGTGTGGAAGACCTGCACGTTGCCTCGCTCAACAAGCGTGTTGTTTCGGAGCAATCTGCGGACAACACCGCCGTCTGATGAGTCGTTGGCAGAGCGGACGCCCGCTCGGGAAAGTTGGTCGCGAGAAGCGTGTTCTGCTGCGTGTAGAATGCCCGCGTGTGGTTTCTTTGGCTCATTCTGGGTCTGGTTGCAGGCGTGGGCCTCATGGCGGTTGTGAGCCGCTGGCAGGTGCGCCGCGCTCTTGCCAGGCAGCAAGTCGCTGAAAGGCGAGCCCGTGCTGCGGAGCGTCTGGCCGAGATCGGCGGCCTGACAAGCGGCCTTGCGCACGAAATCAAGAACCCGCTCAGCACCATCGGCCTCAACGCGCAGCTGCTTGGCGAAGCGATTGACGAGCTCTCGCGCGAGTCTCCAGTGACGGAGCCCGAGCGCCAGCGTTTACTTCGCCGTATCACCACGTTGCGTCGCGAAGTTGAGCGTCTGCGCGGCATCTTGCAGGACTTCCTCAATTACGCGGGCGAGTTGCGTCTGGACAAGCAGCCCACAGACATCAACCGCGTTGTGGATGAGCTTTGCGACTTCTTCATGCCGCAAGCGCAGAGCCAAGGCGTGCGACTGCGAACGGACCTCGCGGCAGGTTCACTCATGGCATCTGTCGATGTCGGGCACTTCAAGCAGGCTCTGCTCAACCTCATGCTCAATGGCGTGCAGGCAATGCAAGGTGACAATGCGGGCAACACCAAAGAACTGATCATCCGCACAGTCCGCGTCCTGCCGACGCCCGGCAAGCAAGGTGGGCCCGAAGCGGGGCCGGGCATGACGCAGGTGCACATCATCGATACCGGACCTGGCATTCCGCAAGACGTGCTGGCGAAGATGTTCACACCCTACTTCACCACAAAAGCAGGGGGGAGCGGCCTTGGATTGCCCACAACCCGCCGCATCATCGAAGCTCACGGCGGCCGGCTCGATGTGCTGACCGACGCGGGCAAGGGCACGGACTTCGTCGTACAGATCCCGGCGGAATCCTCGCTTTCTTGATCGCAGCGCGAAACGTGTGCGTGCGCGGTTGCAACCAACTTGCGACAGACAAGTTGCAGGAAGGTTTGAGTGTCGCAGATGGAATCGACATCGCATCCGTCAGCGGAAGAGCAGGAATTGCTCGTGGGTTTGCGTGCGCGCCGGGAATCGGCGTTCACGCGATTCGAGGCTTTGTACGCCGGACAGGTGTACGCCGTCGCACGGCGCATGCTGCGCGACGACGCGGATGCTCAGGACGCTTCACAGGAAGCGTTCCTCGGCGCGTACAAGTCGCTGGACAGCTTTGATGGTCGATCGCGATTGAGCACATGGCTCACGCGCATCGTCATCAACAAGTGTCTCATGAAACTTCGCTCGCGCCGTCGATCGCGCGAGGTGGCGATTGAGACGCTGCTGCCCACCTTCAAGGAAGACGGACACCCAACACGCTGGACGAGCCAATGGCGCGACGAGCGTGAAGATGACGACCGCGAGCGGCGTGTTGCCCTCGTGAGGCGACTGATCGATGAACTGCCCGAGCACTATCGCGTGGTGTTGGTGCTTCGGGATGTACAGGGACTTTCGACGGAGGAAACCGCCGAGGCCCTGGATGACACGGTGAACGCAGTGAAAGTTCGGCTGCATCGGGCGCGTCAGGCGCTGCGAACAATGCTCGATCCTCATCTGCGTGTGGGGCGGGAGTCTGATTTATGAGTCACGACACAAACATGTCGCCTGATGAGATGACGTGCCGCGATGTGGCCGAGTTTCTCATGGCCTACGTCGATGGGGACTTGTCGACGTCAACGCAGCAGGCTTTTAACGAGCACCTGGCGCAGTGCTCCTCTTGCGTGCGCTATCTGGACCATTACCGCCGCACCGTCGCCATGGCGCAGGCCATGGGCCGTGAGATCACCAGCGTGGACGCTCCGCCCGGCGTGCTACGGGCCATTCGCGATGCGCGCATGAATGCGGGCTGATCGCTCAGCCCGCTGCGGTCCATGCTCGTTGTTGGGTCATCGCCGTCGGAGTTTCGAATCACGTCTTCCCAACGGTCAGCTCCGCAGGCTTGCTGCCGGTCTTTTCAACCAGGCCGCCCGCGATCTTCTCCCAGCCGCTGCCGAGTTCGCCAATAGGGTCGGGCGGAATGATGTCCACCTTCTTCTCGCCCAGCTTCGCTTCGCCGCGCATCACGCGGCCTTGAAAATCAAGGCATTCCTTCAGCAGGCGATCAAGAATCTCCGGCTCCGGCACGTTCGCGACGCGCTCGCCCTGCACATAAATGATCCCGCGACGGTCGCCGGCGAACACAGCCACATCCGCGCCTTCAGCTTCGCCCGGACCATTCACGATACAGCCCATGACGGCGACCTTCATCGGCACGGTCACCTGCTCCGCAAGCTGCTTGCGAACATCCTGCACGAGCGTGAACAGGTCCACTTGAATGCGGCCGCACGTGGGGCATGCAATCAAGTCCACACCCTTGCGCTCGCGCAGTCCGAGTGAGTACAACAGTTCCAGCCCGTCTTCGACTTCGTAGATCGGGTCATTGGCGTAGCTGATGCGAATCGTGTCGCCAATGCCATTCACCAGCAGGCCCGACAACGCGGCGATGCTGCGAATGCAGCCTGTTTCCTTGGGGCCGGCGTGCGTCACGCCCAAGTGCAACGGGTGATCAAATCGGTTGCTGATCTCGGTGTACGCATCAACCACCAGCGACGCATCCATGCTCTTGGCGCTGATGACGATGTCGTAGAAGTCCTGCTCGTAGAAGATGTCGAGGTATTCCTCGAGTTTCGCGATCATGATGGCAAGCATGTATCCGTGCTTCTGTCCGCTGAAGACAGCGCCCAGTTCCTTCATGCGCTTCTGCTTGTCCTTGCGCTCAATGATCGAGCCTTCGTTCACACCCACGCGAATGGGCAGGTTGCGAGCCTTGCACGCCTTGATGACTTCGATGACCTGATCACGGTCATTAGTGTTGCCGGGGTTCAGACGAATCTTGTGCACGCCCGCTTCGACCGCTTCGAGAGCCCGCTGAAAGTGAAAGTGCACGTCCGCCACGATGGGCACTTGCACCTGCGGAATGATGTGCTTGAGCGCGTCTGTGTCCTTCTTCTCGGGCACTGCCACGCGAACCACGTGCGCTCCGCCGGCTGCCAGCTTATGAATCTCGCGCACGCACGCGTCAATGTCGTGCGTGTAACCGGCAGTCATGGTCTGCACGCTCACCGGCGCGGGCGTTGTTGGCGTGCCGTCGCGATTGGGCTTGCCGCCGCCGATCTTCACAAATCCAACGCGAGCGTCTCCGAGCGTGACTTGGCGAGTGGGTCGGCGAGGAAGCATGCGGTTCCTTGGGCGGGTGGTGGGAGGGCGGGGCTGTCGGCGTGAGCCGGGCTGAACAATGCGAATAACCTACGTCAGGCGAGGGTAGACGGTGCGGGCGACCCCGCCGACGCACACACATCTGCGACCTACCCCTTGTATTCAGGTTCTCAGACAGTCCAGATGTGGGAAGCGCCATTCTCATATGGGGGGCCGCCGCTCCAAACTCCCGGGAAGTTGCCTTGTTCTGCGCGACTTGGCGCGCAAAGAACGAAGTCATCCCCCGGACAGGATCGATGGAAATCCCCGGAGCGTCTGCGTGCCGTGGGGCGACACAGACGAGTGAACCTGATCCACGCCGATCAGAGGGGAGTGTTTCATGCCGGGTTCTGACAAGCCGTTCAGTTCTGTCCGCCTCAGCGAACTTGAGCGCAAAGCGTTGCTCAAGGTCATCTCCATGCAGGCCGATGCGAGTCCGCAGGCTAGCAAGCGTTGTGACACGCGTTACTCACTTCCCAACGGCTATTCAGTCGTGGGTGAGATGGAACAGTCAGGCGGCACGCCGCAGAAGTTCGTCGTCAGTGTCCGCGACATCTCTCGCGGCGGTATCTCCATGCTCTACAGCGCGTACGTGCACCTCAACTCTCGGTGCGTGTTCCGCTTCTACGACGAGAAAAAGAAGCAGATGGCTGCCGCCTATGCCAAGGTCGTGCGCTGTCAGCACGTGAAGGGCCAGATCCACGACGTGGGTCTGAAGTTCGACATGCCTTTCCCCGTGGAGTCGTTCCTCGTGGAAGCGACGACATCCGCCGGCGGTCCTCACAACAAGCCCGCGACTTATCCCGCGTTGCAGGCCTTTGTCGACGAACTGCAAGGCCTTGTTCGTTCCGGCGCGGATCTCAAACTGATCAGTGGCTTGCTGGAAGAAATTCGCCAAGCGATTGATGAAGCGGTAAAGACCCGCTCTGCCGAACCCAAAGCCGCTGAAGCCAAGCTGGCTGGAGCCAAACCGACTGAAGTCAAGGCCGCCGACGCGAAGCAGACCGAAGCCAAGCCCGTTGCTGCACAGCCTGCAGCCACGCCGGCTGCTGCTGCAACCCCCGCCCCTGCCGCCAAAGCTGCCTGAACTTCATCAACCTTCGAACAGGCCGCCCGCATCGTGCGGCACCAGCGTGGTTGGCAGCCCCAGGTGGTCGCACGCCTTCGCCGTCAACGCGCGGCCGCGCCGTGTCCGCGCCAGGAAGCCAATCTGCAGCAGGTATGGCTCGACCACGTCTTCCAGCGTGCCTGCATCTTCATTCATCGTCGCGGCGATGGTCTCGAGTCCGACTGGCCCGCCGCGGTACGTCGTCGCAATGACACGCAGAAACGAGCGATCAAGCTCATCAAGTCCGAGCGCGTCAACGCCCTCGAGTTTGAGTGCGCCATCAACTGCGTGTGTGCTCATCGCGCCCTTGTGCTTTACCTGGGCGAAGTCCCGCACGCGACGCAGCAGCCTGTTGGCAATGCGCGGCGTGCCTCGACTGCGAGCCGCCAGCGTGCGCAGGCACGGGCCATCCATCGCTTCCACGCCCAGTAATCGCGATGAGCGATCAAGAATCGCTTCGATCTCGCCCTGCGTGTAATACTGCAGGTGGTGCACGATGCCGAATCGCGTACGTAGCGGCGAAGACAGCAGCCCCGCCCGCGTTGTCGCGCCAATCAGCGTGAACGGCTTGCACTTGACCTGCACCGTGCGAGCTGCCAGCCCTTGGTCCAGCGTCACATCAATGCGAAAGTCCTCCATCGCGGAATAGATGAACTCTTCCACAGCGATGGGCAGGCGATGAATCTCGTCAATGAACAAAATGTCGCCATGCTGCAACCGAGTCAGCGCGCTCACCAGATCCGTCGCACGGGCCAAGGCTGGTCCGCTCGTGATACTGATCTGCCCGCCCATTTCCTTCGCCAGCACGTGTGCCAGGCTGGTCTTGCCAAGGCCCGGCGGCCCGTGCAGCAGCACATGCTCCAGCGGCTCGTTGCGGCTGCGAGCCGCCGCGATGGCGATCCGCACGCGCTCGATCAGGTCTCGCTGCCCGATGTACTCATCCAGATGCTGAGGGCGCAACGCCCAGTTCTGCTGTTCTTCAACAGGTGACGCGGTCGCGGAGATGATGCGGTCAGTCGCCATAAGGAACTCGGACGGATCGAAACGCCAGCACAAGGGCAGTCAGCAAGCAAAGCACCATCGCGATTACTTGTCACCCACAGGCAGGCCCTTCTTCTGCCACAGTTCCAGCAGGTCTTTGCCGGTCGTCGTTTCAACGCTCGCGCCATTCTGCAGCGTGCCGCTGATCAGCGTGCCATCACTGCGAAAGACGCCGACCTGTTCCTTCTGGCCTTCCGCCAGACGCGTCGTCAGCTTCCACGTGTTGTTTTCGCCTTGATCCAGCACATCGCGGCGGAAGCTCACCTTGCCCGTTGTGCTCTGGTAGCTGTAGTAGCCAAACCGCCCCTGAATCGCCTTCTTCAGCAGCAGTTGCGGCAGCAGAAACGCTTCGGCCCGGCTGACATATCCCTCGCCAGGCGGCTGGATCCGCGTGTTCTTCGCAGGTCCGCCCATTTCAGTGCGAATGGTCATCTCGTTCTCAAGCCGCGCGCCAACTTCACGCATCAGTTGCGGACGAGCGTTGGGTTTGGCGCTATCACGCACCGCCATCGACACATCCCAGTTTTCCTGCATGCGGTCAGGCGTCATGAAGAACCAGCTCTTGGTATCAACGATCTGCGTGCCTTCGAGAATGCGAGCGTCGATCTCCACGATGATGCCGCGCTCCGTGCCGCCGCCTCGCTTGGCGCCCGGTCGGCCATAGCTCACCGTGACGCGGCGATAGCCGATCTCTTCGTCGTTCGCCCGTTTGCCGTCAGCAGCGGGGCGGTAAATGCGTTCCCAGCGCTCTGGCGTGTTCTCCGCCATCTCAATCAGCGCGTCCGCATCAAAGCTCGACAGAATCCGGGTGCCGGCCGACACCATCTCCGCCCGCTGCACGCCAGCTTCCACCACACTGCGAAACTCGGTACTCGCCACGCACAGTTCGTACGACTGGCGGAACTCCTTAAACACATCACCCGTCGTGAGCAGTTCAAACAGCACGAACTGCTGCGGAGAAACCTGCACCGCCGTCACGCCGCGAACAACCGGCTTCTGCCCGCGAACTTCAGGAATCGCCACGTACACGCGAGCGACCGGCAGATCTTCACCCTTGACAGACTTGAAGAAAAGCGTCGCGCCTTCCGCGGGCTGGCGATCAATCACTGCGGCTTTGCTCTCGCCCGGCTTCACGAGCGTCAGGTCGGTGTTGCCACGTTTGTCCTCTTCAATGACGGCGTTCTGTTCCAGCAGTTGCTTCGTCACGCCGTCAATCAGACGGTCGACCGTCAGCTTCGGGTCATTGGTCGTGCGACTCGAAATGATGATCTGCCACGCGGGCGTTGTGCCGCGATTGTCAAAGATGCTCGCCGTGCTCGTCGAACCCATGACCGACGTCGACGTCGCGGCATTCTCCGGAATCGCGATTGCGATACCCAGGGCCTCAATCTCGAACAGGTCTTGCTCCAACATCACCGGCGAGGGATTCGCGGGCTGCGGCGATGTCGCCTGCGCCTCGACCAGGCCGGCAGCTGTCACCAAAGCGAGAAGTCCGAAAGCCAGGCGGTTCTTGCGCGTCATGACAATTCCTCGGAAGCATGCAATCCTTGTCCGTCGCCTCATGCGGTCGTGACTTGTTCGGATTGCCCCACAGGATATCGGCGATTTCACGCGGCATGAGTGAGCAACGCACGAGCTCTGAGGTGCAAAGCGGCGGTGGAGGAGTGATAGGGTTGTGCAAGGCGGCCGCAGTTGCCGCTTGCCTTTTTCGTGCGGGCCACTATGCTTCTCTCCCTGCTCTTTGGCAACTGGCTCTTCGGATCGCGAAGGTCACTCGTCGGGAGCGCTTGTCGACACGCGTTTTCAGACTGCTTCAGCAGACCGCAAAGGAACTCGCATGAACGGTGGCAGCAACAAGATTCGCATCCGGATGGAAGCCTACGACCACATGGCCCTCGATGCTTCGGCGAAGGAAATCGTCGAGCACGCCAAGCGCACCAACGCCAAAGTCGCTGGTCCCGTGCCGCTGCCCACCCGCGTTGAGCGCTACACCGTGCTCCGCAGCCCGTTCATCGATAAGAAGAGCCGCGAACAGTTCGAAATCCGCACCCATAAGCGGATCATCGACATCATCGAACCCAACGCGCGCACCGTTGAAGCTCTCAACCGTCTCGTCGTTCCGGCGGGCGTGTTCGTCAAGATCAAGGCATAAGTAGGGATTGGGCATTGGGCACTAGGCACTAGTGACAATGCCCTTTGTTGTTTCTGGATCAAGCGTTTTCCGCAGTGCATTTCACTAGTGCCCAGTGCCTAGTGCCCAATGCCTGCTCCACAGGACGATCAGGGTGCGAG
>Ga0315899_10002582_pt1 | contig 19980 bp, 16 predicted proteins | sample LakEriMetagenome_2_FD_203518 | JGI IMG/M metagenome (GOLD analysis project Ga0315899, IMG submission 203518) | Freshwater fungal communities from buoy surface, Lake Erie, Ohio, United States - Buoy 4 MA112 | ecosystem: Environmental > Aquatic > Freshwater > Lake | place: USA: Lake Erie, Ohio... | reverse complement strand
TGCCGAGCCCCTGGAAGGCGTATGGCGACGAGCGCGGCTTGAAGGCGCCACCGCGCAGCGCCGACCCGCCGGCCGCCTTCACCTGACGCGCCGCCGCGAGAATCTGCTGCTCGCTTTCCACCGAGCACGGGCCGGCCACCACCGGCACGTCCGTGCCGCCGAAACGCACGCCCGGCGCGATCTCCACGATGGTGGTTTCCGGCTTCCATTCGCGCGACGCCTGACGGAACGGCTTCTGCACGATGAGCACGCTCGACACACCCGGCAGCCCCTCGATGTACGACCAATCCACCTTGGCGTCGTCGCCAAGAAGACCGATCGCCGTGCGCACTTCGCCCGGCAAGGGAAGGGGCTTGAAGCCCTGACGCGTGATCTCTTCGCAGACCCGATCGATATCGGCGGAAGAAGCGTTGGGCTGCATCACGACCAGCATGTCACATCCTCGGGAAAGACTCTAGAAGTCGACGGACCACCCGTCGGTGGCACACACCACCGGGCCCGCGTACTGCTCCGCGACCTCGGCCAGAATGTCGACGGCTTCGACCGGCGGATAGAAATGCGTGAGCACCAGTTGGCGTGCTCTGGCCTGAGCGGCCAACGCACCGGCCTGCCGCGGCGTGAGATGTTCGCGGATGGCCATGGTGTCGGGCAGGGAACACTCGGCCAGCAGCAGGTCGCAGTCCTGCGCCCACCGCCCCAGCGCCTCGCTCACCCCGGTGTCCCCGGTGTAGACGAGTCGCCGTGCTCCATCACTCACGGAATATGCCATGCTCTCTGCGGTGTGTGGTACCGCACAGGGCTGCAGTGTCACGTCACCGGGGAGCCGCACCCTGTCGTCCGGACCGATGTCTCGGACCGTGAGCGGAAAGCCGGGAGCCAGCAGCCAGTCGCCGTACACGGCCGCCATGCGCTCCAGCAGCGCGCCCGTGCCCACCGGGCCATAGATCGTTACCGGGGCCGTGCGCGCGGGCAGCTGGCCCCAGCGCCACCCCATGACGAGCAGTGGCAGATCGGCGATGTGGTCGGCGTGGAAATGCGTGAGCGCCACGTGCGTAATGTCGCCCCACTCGATACCCAGATTGGCCATGCGATGCACGGCGCCGCTGCCGCAGTCGAGCAGCAGCCGCACGTCGCCGGCCTCCACGAGATGCGCCGAAGCGACACGCGACGCATGCGGTGCCGCTGTCCCGGTGCCAATGGTGGTGAGCTTCATGTGCTCTTGACTCAGCGCCCGCGGAACACGATGCGCCGGAAGGTGGGCGCCCCTCCGTCCGCGCGAAAACGCGCGAGGTACACCCCGGGCGCCACGGTGCGGCCGTCGGTCCCCGTCCCGTCCCAGACGAATCGGTTGTCGCAGTTGCTGGCCGAGCCGGCGGCGCCGCGCCCGTAGCGCCCGGCGTCGAACCGGCTCACGCCATCAGAGCCGGGCACGATGTTCTTCACCAGGTTGCCGCGCAGGTCGAGCACATCGAGCGCCACGCGCGCACCCGGTGCTCCCACGTCGAACCAGAAGCAGGTGACGAACGAGGCCGCACTGGGAAACGGATTGGGAAAGTTCTGGTACAGCAGCGTCGTGGTGGGGAGCGGCGGGTCGGTGATCACGAACGAGCCCACGCTCGCCACGCGAACGCTCTCGCCGTTGCCCAGGGAGGCCCGCACGTTCCAGCGATACGAGGTGTTGGCCTGCAGGTCGGTGGCCGGACGATAGGTGGTATCGCGCAGGCTGGTGACGCCGAGTTCCGGTCGTCCGGCCCCCAGGACCTCGAGATCGTAGCGCCATGATCCCGCGGCGGGGGTGACGCGGGCACTGCGCCACACGAACAGCGGCCGCCGAATGTCGAAGGCGTTGCCGGCGGGCGAATTGGGGGAGACGAGCGTGAGCCACGGTGGCACCACACGTGCCCCGGAGTTCACCGAGGTTGCCTGGGCCCCCAGTGCCCCCCGGGCCAGCACCCGCCAGTACACGGTAGCCTCGCTGGGCAGCGGCCGCGTCACCTGGACGGTGAGCGCGGTGTCGGTGGCGGTGAAAGTGCTGTCGAGCACCAGCGCCGAATAGTCGGCCACCGTGGCAATCTGCACCGTGTACTGAATGGGGCCCGGCCCCAGGCCCACGGCACGCACCTGCAGCGCCGGCGTGATGGAAGGCAGCGGCTGCGTGGTGGGGCCATCCACGAACACCGCCTGCGCCTCCAACGCGGAGGGGGCGAGCCCCGCCAGCAGCCATCGCCGCAGGATCGCCCCCCGTCCTTTCCCCCGCGGCAGTCCGGTCACGCCGGCGAGGGTTCCGCTTCCGGGGCCACGTCGGCCTCACCGTCCCCGTCGGTGGCCGTTTCGGGCGTGTCGGCGCCGTCCTCGTCGATGGACGGCCCGTTGCGCAGCCGCACGCTCACGATGCTCGACACGCCGGGCTCCTGCATCGTCACGCCGTACACGGCATCGGCCGCTTCCGACGTGGTGCGCGGATTGTGCGTGATGACGATGAACTGTGTCCGCGTCTTGAAGTCGTTGAGCATCTTCACGAAGCGCCCGATGTTCTGGTCATCGAGCGGCGCGTCCACTTCGTCCATGAGGCAGAAGGGGCTGGGCTTGGTGAGGAAGATGCCGAAGAGCAGCGACAGCGCCACGAGGGCACGTTCCCCACTGGAGAGCAGGTGAATGCGCTGCGTCTTCTTGCCGCGCGGCGACGCATGCACCTCGATGTCGCAGTCGAGCGGCGCGTCGGGGTTCTCGAGCCGCAGGTCGCACTCGCCACCGCCGAACATGCGCAGGAAGATCTGCCGGAAATTCTCGCGCACCTGCGAGAAGGTGGCCAGGAAGAGTTCGCGCGCCGTGCTGTCGATTTCGCGAATGGCCTGGTGCAGCGACTGCTTGGCCGCGACCAGGTCGTTGCGCTGGCTCGTGAGGAACTCGAGGCGCCGCTGCTCCTCCTCGTGCTCCTCGATGGCCAGTGGATTCACGGGACCCAACTCGTCGAGCGCGCTGCGCAACGTGGCCGCCTCGGTGCGCAATTCGTCGGTCGTGAGCTCCAGCTCCGCGAAGCCGGCAAGCAGGTCGTCGAGCGAGCGGCGCCACTCGGTTTCGAGGCGCGACGTGATGTTCTCCCGGCGACCAGCCAGCTCCGTATGGCGCAACTGCGCGCCATGCAGCTGCTCGCCAAGGGCGGTGGCCCGACGCCGCGCCTCATCCAGCAGGCTCTCGCAGCGGTCGCTGGCGTGCGTAGCCGCGGCCACCGCGCGCTCCGCCTCCGCCAGGCGCCCGTCGGCGTCGGCCAGGTTCTTCTGCTCCGTCTCGAGCTCCGTGCGCCAGCCGTCGAGCTGCTGCGCCAGGTGCTGATCGGCCTCGCTCAACGTGGACAGCTCAGTGGCCAGCGCGGCCATGCGCGCCGCCGCCGTGCTGTCTTCTTCCAGCAATCGCTTCTCGCGATCGACCGCCACGCTGAGCCGCGCCTGGGCCTGTGCCTGCGCCACCTGCCAGGTGGCCCGCCCTTCACGCGCCTGCTCCTGTTCGCGTTCGGCCACGCTCAACGCTTCGCGGGCGGTCGTGATGTCGGTGTCGGCTTCGCCGGCGCGGGCGTGCAGCGCCTCGGCCTGCTGCGCCAGCTGCCGCGTGCGCAACTCGAGCTCTTCCAGGCGCGCCACCAGCCGCTCGGCCAGCGCGCTGGACTGCGCGAGTTCCCGCTCGGCACGCTCGCGCCGCCGCTCCACTTCGTTCTGCACTTCCACCGCGCGCCGCGCCTCCTGCTGCGCCCGGTTGTTGTTCTCCATGGCCAGCTGCTGCGTGCGCTCGGCCTCGGTGAGGGCGAGGCGCGCCGCGTCGGCCGCGAGCGCCGCTTCATCGCGCTGCGCATCGGCGGCGGCGAGGTCGCTTTCCAGGCGCGTGAGCTCGGCGCGACGCTGCAGCGGTCCCGGACCGCCCGCATTGCCCGGCAGGTACACGGCGCCGCGCTCGTCCACGAAGGCATCGCCACCGTCGAGGGCGCGCACCTTGCCCAGCAGCGCCTGCACCCAGCGCGCGGCCGGCCCCTGCGACTGCACGCTCCCCGCCAGCGCTCCCTCGAGCGCCCCCATCTCCGCCACCACATCGAGCGGCAGCAGCAGAATGGGGCCGGGCTGCGCCTGCGCATGCCACTGGCGCACGGCGGCGGCCGCACGGGCATCACGCACGACGATGGCGTGCATCGTGGCCCCGAGATACCGCTCCACCAGCCTCGCCGTGTCGCCGTCGGCGGTGAGGAAGTCGGTGAGCGGCCCCAGCACGGCCCCGTCGCCGAAGCGCTCGCGCTCCTTGAGCAGCTTCGCGGCCGACGGCGCCAGCCCCACGCGCTCCCGCTCGAGGGCGGCCAGCGCATTCCGCTTGCCTTCGAGGTTGGTGCGCAGCGCCACGGCGTTGGCCAGCATGGCGCGCGACTCCGCGTCGGCGGTGCGCGCGGTGGCGGCGGCGAGACGCGCGCCTTCCAGCTCGTGCATGGCGTCCTGCGCCGCCTCGTGCGTCAGCTGCACCTGCTCGCGTGCGCTGATCAGCTCCCGTTCAATGGCATCGAGCGCGTCGGCCAGGTTCTGCCGTTCCACGTCGAGCGCTTCGCGGCGCTGCTGCGTGTCGCCCTGTTCACGCGCCGCGCCGTCACGATCGAGTTCGATGCGCCGGGCCTGATCACGGTGCTCGCGCACCTGACGTTCGAGCTGGTCGAGGGCCGCGCGGGCGCGCTGCACCGACTCACGCGCCAGCTGCTCGGCCGCGAGGCGCTGCTGCAGGGCCTCCCCGGCATCGCGCAGCTCCTGCTCCAAGGTGGTGCGGTCCGTCGCCGCCTTCTCACGATCCTCGCGCAGCCGGCGTCCGAACGCCTCGTTCTCCTCGCGTTCCTGCTCCGCCCGCTGCTTGCGCATGGTCGTGCTGCGCTGGCGCTCTTCCGCCACGGCCAGATCCCGCTCGAGGCGCTGCGTCGTGTCCCGCTGCTCCGCAGCCAGCCGCGCCAGCTCCACGCGGCGCGCTTCGGCGGCCCCGCGCGCGGCGTGGGCGTCCTCGCGCTGCAGCTCGGCGGCGGCAATGGCCTCGTCCGCTCCCGGCAGTTCGCCGCGCAGCACCTCGAGGCGCCCGTCGAGCGCTTCCAGTTCGTCCTTCCACGCGGCCATCTCCCGCACGGCCAGCGAGATCTCCACGGCGAAGCGGCGCGACGTGAGTTCGGCGTGACGTTCGGCGCGGCGGCGCTGCCGCGCGAGCGAACGCACCTGGCTCTGCACTTCGTTGATCAGGTCGTCGAGGCGCGCGAGGTCGGTGGTGGTTTCCTCGAGACGCCGCTCGGCGCTGCGGCGGCGGTCGCGATAGAGCCCCACCCCCGCCGCTTCCTCGAACAGCTCACGCCGTTCGTCGGGGCGGTCGGAGAGCAGCGCGTCGATCATCTTGCTCTCGATCACCACCCCGGAATCGGCACCCAGACCGGTTCCGCGCACGAGATCCTGAATGTCGCGCAGCCGGCACGGGGCACGGTTGAGCAGATACTCGCTTTCGCCGCTGCGCAGCAGGCGCCGGGTGATCACGACTTCCTTGAACGGAATGGGCAGCTCGCCTTCGGTGTTGTCGAAGTGGAGCGACACTTCCGCCATGTTCACCGGCTTGCGCGCCGAGGAGCCGTGGAAGATGACGTCTTCCATCTTGGCGCCACGCATCGCGCGCGCCCGTTGCTCGCCCAGCACCCAGCGCACCGCGTCCGAGACGTTCGACTTGCCGGAGCCGTTGGGGCCGACGATCGCCGTCACCCCTTTCTCGAACACGAACTCCAGGTGATCGGCAAAGGCCTTGAAGCCATGGACCTCGAGCTTCGTCAGACGCACTAGAACCCTCTCCCCGTTCGATAGACCAGCACCGGCGCGACACCGGCGACGCGCAGGGAATCCGCCAGCGCGGTCGCCTGCGTGGGCGACTCGAACGCGCCGGTGTAGATGGTGGCACTCCCGTCGGCTTGACGGAGCGCGTAGGCCATGATGCCACGGGTGGCCAGCACGGCGAGGCGTGTGGGCACCAGCGATTCGGTGACCTTCGATTCAATACGGAAGGCAAAGGGGACCGAGACGATGCTCCCCGAGCCAATCACCTTGTCGGCGCGCAGCCGCGCCAGCAGCTGTTCCGCGTCGGTGCGCGCCGAGGCGGCGCCTACCGTGACGCGATACCACTGCTCGTTGCCCTCCATGACGGGCGACAACGCCACGGCCTCGAGGGCCCGCACCTTGGGGTCGGGCATGGCGCCGGCCCGCGTGTTCGCGGTGGCAAAGTACACCGCAAAGCGCGACGCGTTGGCCGAGTCCGCGGGATTGCCCACACTCAGCGTCGTGGCGGCGGACCCCTCTGTGGCCGCGCTGTCGCTGCGGGCGGAATCGCTCTCGACGGCCGCGGAGTCGCTGGCGCTGCGGTCGGCCTGCGGCACCGTGTCCATGGGCGTGGGCGGCACCACGACCGCCGTGCTGTCGACCGGGGGCACCGCGGTGGCGAAGAACGCCGTCAAAGAGGCCGGCAGCCGCTCGACGATCTGCGGCCACAGGGCACCCACCGCCACGGCCACGGCCGCCACGACGATGAGCAGCACCCAGCGCAGCCGCGACCGGCTTTCCACCGGCTGCTGCGCCACTTCACGGGCGCGCGCCTTGCTTTCGCGCTTGGGGGGAGTGGCCTCGCCTTCCACTGGCGGCGGTGGCGGCGGTGGCGGCGCCGGCGGGGCAATGAGCGGAATGCCGGCGGGGGTGGGAAAGACCGTGTCACCCACTGGCATGAGGGCCCCGATGTGTCCGCACAACTCGGCGAATCCGTCAACCTGCGGACGGGCCACCACCACCAGCAGCGCGCCCACCTGATGGAAGCCCGCGGCGAGGCGACGCCACCGCTCGTGCGCGTACATCTCGCGGTGATCCACCGCTTCGGTGCCGCTGGGCATGAGGAACACGTGGTCGGTGCCCTGCATGGGGCGCGCGATCCTGTTGAGCGATACCCCGTACAGGAAGCTGTCCGCAATACCGTGCGGGTCGTCGCCGATGAGTTGCGATTCAATGGCCGGTGCCTCGCCGATGAGATCGGCGATGGCGACTCGGCGGCGCTGCCCCTGCGCGCGGGCGATCCCCACGGCCATGCTCACGGCAATGGACGGGTCAGTGGCCGCGATGACCACCGCGCACACCCCGTCGAGCAGCGGCGCCTGACGACGCCCCTCTACTTCCCAGGGGGCAAGCAACGAACCGGGGGCGGTCATGGCACCCCCCCGAAGACCCAATAACTCTGTCCTGATGCCTTGCCCACGCGGTCGGCATCGGCGCGCGTGGGGAACGGACCGAGCACGACGCGATACAGGGTCTTGCCCTCACGTTCAGACGTCGTGATGCGCGGGGTCTGCCCGTCCACGCGAATGCGCGCGGCCAGCGCCCGGGCCTGTGCCTCGTCGAGACTGGCCGCAAACGATACCGTGTACTGCGCGGCGACCGTGACCGGCGACGTGCTGTCGGTGGGCATGGCCGCGCTGTCGGCGGGCGCGCGCAGGCTGTCGGGGAGCAGATCGGCCGAATCGCGGGGCGCACTCGTACGGAACTGCACCGGCTGGTCGAGCCCGGCGGCCCGCGGACGGAAGCCGTTCCACCGCAACGTGTGCCAGAAGCTCCGTGCACCATCGGCCACCACCTGCATGTCCTTGAGCGTGCGCGGATGGGCAAACACCACATCCGCCCCGCGCGTGATGGCGATGGCCGCGTCGGGGAGCACCAGCGGCAGGTCGCCGCGCCACTCGGAACGCACCACGCCGATCACGTCGTCGCTGGCCAGGCTCACCACGAACACCGAGTCGCCGTTCCCGCGGGCCAGCAGCACCCGCCCCAGGGGATCCATGCGCAATGCCCGCACGGCGCCGGGGAGATCGATGGTGCCGGTCACGCCCTCCTGGAAACGGTCGACCACGCGCAGCTCCGCCTCGCCGGCCACCGCGACGAAGAGGCGGTCACCGCTGGGGGTGGCCGCAATGGCCTGCACCGGATCGCCGATGTCCACATCGAGCGCCTGCCCCAGATCGCGCACCCGCACGGCCAGTACCCGATCGCCGGCGCCGGCAAAGACCCGGTCGCCCACGCTCCCGGCGGTGCGTTGCAGCGCCTGCGCAATGGCAGCCTCGGTACTCCCCACGGCAAAGGAGAGGCTGTCGGAAACGGTGCGCTGCGGCGGGCGAACGCGCCACACCACCACCCAGTCGTTGCGTGCGCCGGCAACAATGAGGGACCCGTCGGCCTGGGCGTAGAGGGCCTGCGCCGGGAGCGGCGGGGTCATGCGCCAGTCGCTCCCGCTGGGCGTGAAGCGGGCGATCTCGCCGTTCGCCATGAGTCCGAAAATGGAACCGCCGTCGGCCGACGAGACGGTGCGTACGGTGTCGCCGCGCACGGGGCTCACTGTGCCGAGCCGCAGGTCCACCCGGACCGGGGCCCCGCTGGTGTCGACGGCCGCCAGATAGCCGTCGTCCGCCCCGAACCCGACGATGTGCCCGAGCGCCGGCAGGCGGGCGGCAGAGCGCCAGAGGGTACTGTCGAGGGCCGGATAGCGCGCAGCCGTGAGCACGCCCCCAGTGCGCGCGACGCGCAGCACAATGGGATCGGGACCACCGGGGATGCTGGGAGGGGCGTCGGCTCCAGAGGGGCGGGACGAGCCGTCACCGCAGCCGCACGCGAGGAGCACGAGCGCCGACGCGATGAGCGTGCGCACAGTCGAAAAGTACCCGCCTCGGGGGAGGGAAGGGAGGGGTTGCGCCCGGCGCCCCGGGCGGTGCGAAATCAGTACGAGGCGCCGAAAAACCAGGTCCCGAAGCCGCGCGCCCCCGGTCGGCTGACCGGCACCGCCCAATCCCAGCGGATGATGGCAATCCCGAACAGGTTCATGCGCAGGCCGAAGCCATAGCTCTGGAGCAGGGCACGCTGGGTGTCCACGTTGTAGCGGTCCCCGCGCGTGAACGTCACGCTCTGCCCCTGCGACCACGCCACACCGGCGTCGTAGAAGAACAGGCCATCCACCGGCGGGAGGCCGCCCAGCAGGTTGGTGCGGTTGCCGTAGCGGCGCAGGATGGGGAAGCGCAGCTCCGCGTTGCCGAAGGCCACGCGGCTGCCGATCAGCTCCGCACTGCTGCAGCTGCTGCCGTTGTCGCTGGGGAGCCCGGTGCACCCCACCGTGCCGATATCCTCGCGGTTGTAGCCGCGCACGAAATCGGGGCGCCCAATCCACTTGGGGAAACGCGCCTCGTCACGGCCCACCGACATGCTGGTGGTGAAGCGCGTGGCGAAGGTCACGTAGTTGAAGAGGATGGGCACGTACGAGCGGGCGTCCGCCATGTACTCCGTCCATCGCCACGTGCCCACGCTCGGTTCCACCTCGATGCGCGCCCGTCGTCCCGAAATGGGCCCCGTGAAGCCGAACATGGTGTTGTCGGTAACCCACGCCAGGTACGGGGACACGGTGTTGGCCGAGGCCACGTTGCGCGTGGGCCCGCGTTCGAACCCGGTCGCGAACCCGAGGTTGTAGTCCACCAGACGGTTGAACGAGAACACCTGCTGGTCCACGTTCTGGAAGCGCGCGCCCAGTTCGAAGCGGGTGAACCGGTTGAGCGGATACAGCCCCGCCGCGAACATCTGCCGGACCACGAGGCGCGTAATCTCCTGCGTCTGCACGAACTGCGTCTGGCTGCCCTGCTGCGGCGTTTCGAAGAACCCCGACACGAGATAGAGCGGTTGCTGAATGACGCCGGTGGTGTACTGCAGCCGGCGCCCCAGGCTCGTGTACCCCACGAACACCTGCGCATCACTCAGCTGTCCGTTGATGGACCCCGACAGCGCCAGCCGCCGGTTCCCCAGCAGGTCGCTCAGCACGATGGTGGTGCCGCCGAAGGTCCCCTGGCCGAATCCGCCCTGCTGAAAGCCGATGCTGGGCTGCGCCACGTACTCGGGGGTGAGCTTCCCCTTGTAGCGCGAGTCCGACAGGCGCGTGGTATCGGGCAGGTTGAAGTCGAAGCTGTCGAGCATCGCCTTCACGCTGATCGTCTCGGCCTGCCGGGCCAGCAGCGTGGCCGGGAGCTCCGACGACTGACGCGCCGTGGCGCCCGTGACGGGGCGATAGAACGACTGGCGCGCGGCCGCCGTGTCCTGCACGGTGGCGCGACGCAGGTGCGCCGTGGGATCCAGCGGCACGGTGGGCCGCGCGCCCAGCTGCGCCGCCCGCTGCGCCTGCGCCACCACCACCGGGTCGCGATAGGGCTGCTTCCTGAGCTTGCGCGGGTTCTCGATCTTCCAGATCGAGTGGTCGGTCTTTTCGTAATACACGAACGCCATGAGATCGGCGCCGCGCGCCCAGGTGAGCGCCGGTGACTGCTCGGCCGTGGCGGTCACGGCCCCCAGCACGTTCGTCAGCTGGTAATGCTCGCCATCGGCGAAGTCGTACAGGAAGATGTTGGCGATCCCCGTCCGATCGGAGATGAACGCCAGCGACTTGCCGTCGGGCGCCCACTGCGGATTGATGTTGCGCCCGCCCTGGTTGGGAAGCAGCGTGGTCTTCTGCGTGTCGAAATCGTAGATCGCCACCCGCCACGGTCCGACCTTGAGAATCTCCATGTCCGTGTCGGGGCCGCGCTCGGTCACGAACGCGATTTGCCGGCCGTCGGGCGACCACGACGGCGACAGGTCCCCGTAGGTGTCCTTCATGAGCTGCACGAAGCCCGGGGTATCCATGGAGGCGACGTACAGATCGCTGGTGCCCCGCCGCATGCCGCTGAACACGATGCGACGCCCGTCGGGTGAAAAGCTGGGGCTCAGCACCTGGTCCATTTCGAAGTCGAAGTCCTTCACCACCTTGCGACGCGCGACATCGAGCACGTACAGGACATCGCGTCCCCCGCGCTGCCCGGTGAAGGCCAGCAGCTTGCCATCGGGGCTGAACGAGGGCTGCGAGTAAATGAAACGCAGCTGCTCGTAGTCGGGGTTGGTGGTGGTCTTGACCAGCCGCTTGAGGCGCTTGCCGGTGGCCACGTCGGCCAGATACAGCTCGGGGAACACCTCGCCGCGCAGGAGGCTGCCGTAGCCCACGTACGTGATGTACTTGCCGTCGGGGGAGAGCGCCGGCGCCACGTACGTGTTGGCAAAGCCGCCCGTGCGCGGCTGCGTGAGCAGCGGTTCGGCGAAGCTGCGCGGACGGTCGAGGTTGGCGACCGCCGTGAGGTACTTGGCCTGCATGGCCGCCTTCCAGTCGGCGCTCAGTTCATCCAGCGACAGGCCGATCTCCCGACGGAACGCCCGGTCGATGCCGAGGCTGGGCGTGGCGTTCATGATCTCGCCAATGACCTCGTCGCCCCAGCGCGCGCCCACGTACTGCCAGAGCGCGAGGCCGTAGCGGTAGGGGAAGTACTTGTCGGGGCGCTCCGTCATCTGTGCGATGGTGGGGAGCGTGTTGTTCACGATCGCGTCGCGCACCCAGGCGTCGGTCCATGGATGAACGGGCCCGATCGAGAGATACTCGGCGAGCCCTTCCATGTACCAAAGCGGCGGGTTCACCATGGCGAGGTTCTGCAGCCCCGCCCCCGCGCGCCCGCGCGAGAAAATATCGAAGGTGAACACGTGCACCATTTCGTGAATGAGCACGTGTTCGAAGCTGGCCCAGTCGCCGCTGAAGAACTGCGCCATGCGCTGGCGCAGCGGGTCGGTCACACCGCCGGTGCCTTCACCCAGGTCGCCAAAGACGTTGCTCTGGGCGAAGTCACCCGACGAGCCGAAGATGAGGATGGGCTTCTTTTCGCGGAACTGGTGTGCCGTGAGCCGCGACAGCCGGGCGTAGGCCCGCTCCGACATGCGCGCGGCGTCGGGGGCGACGTCGGCGATCTGCGGGTAGTAGTGCACCAGAAAGTGCTCGGTCTCGATGACCCGCCAATCCATGCGGTCATACTGGACCTGGTTCTGCCCGAAGAACTGGGCCTGCGCCGGCGTGAGCGACGCCGAGGCACCGAGCGCGGCGGCCGCGACCAAGAGTACCCTGCCGAATCGAGACCACCGCGTCGCCTGCGCCATGCGTTTATGCTCCCTGCGTGATTTCGGCGTCCAGCTGCACCGGTGTGGCATCGCCCCACAACCGTTCGAGCTGGTAGAACTGCCGCAAGGTGGGATGGAAAACGTGAATCACGCAGTCGGCATAGTCGAGCAGCGCCCACCGCCCCTGCGTGAGTCCTTCGGTCATGGTGGTAGACACGCCACCCTGCTTCAACCCTGCCTGGATGTGCTCGGCGACCGCCCGGACGTGGGTGTCGGAGGTCCCGGACGCAATAACAAAAAAGTCGGTCATGTCCGTCACCCCGCGGAGATCGAGGACCACGATATCGGTGGCCTTCAGGTCGCTGGCCAGCGCAGCAGCGCGGCGGGCGATGGGTTCTCCGGGGCTCGGGCGTCGTTCAGCCATGGGAATTGCGGGTAAGGGCATCGTGGCGGGCCGCGAGTTCCAAGCGCAACTCCGGTACCCCGCCGTCATGATGAAGGTTGCTGCGAAAAGCACGACACGGACAGGGGGCACTATGCCCAGTCTGCCGATCGGGGAAAGAATCGAGGGGGCGCCCGGCGTGCGGACCCCCCCTCGGCGCATCCACGGCCGATCCCGCGTTCGCAGGGCCGGCAGCGAAACGGCCAGTTACTGCTTGATGACCCACACCTTGATTTCGGGGTGCACGTCGGCGTGCAGCTTGATGGGCACCTTGTACATGCCGAGCGCCTTGATGGGCTCGTTGAGCTCGATCTGGCGCTTCTCGATCTTGAAGCCCTGCGCTTCCAGCTGGTGCGCGATGTCCGACGTGGTCACCGAACCGAAGAGCTTGCCTTCTTCACCCACGCGGGCGGCGAAGGTGACCGACACTTCGGCCAGCTTGTCGGCCACGGCCTGTGCCGCCGCCTTGCGCTCGTTCTCGAGCGCCTCGAGGCGGCTCTTTTCGGCCGCGATGCGCTTGCGGTTGCCCGCCGTGGCCTCGTAGGCCAGGCCGCGCGGCAGGAGGAAGTTGCGGGCGTATCCCGGCGACACGGAGACGATGTCACCAGGATGTCCGAGCTTGTCGACGGCGTTGCGGAGAATGACTTCCATGGGAACTCCGGGTCGAACCGGTAAAGGAAAACAGAAAGAAGGAAGGGCGGGGATGCCCCTAGGATGACCAGGGCCGGCGTGCTTCCGCACCGGCCCGAAAATCACGCCAGGTGTCGCCCAGACCGAGCGCGAAGGTGACCGTCAGCAGCGCAACGAGCACCCACACCGGTCCGAGGACCGGCACCAGCACCAGCAGCCCGAGCGGCGCCCACACCGCAGCCCGATCGGGGATGTACCACGTGAGGACCCCGGCGCCCCGCAGGGCGTACAGCGTCCCGAAAAACGCCACGAGATTGATGCCCGCCGTGCGCCACTCCGCCATGGTGGGCAGCAGCAACGCGGTGAAGCCGACGATCAACCCCCACACCCACTGGTCGTTGAAGCGCAGGTGGCGCAAGGCCGCCAGTGGCGGGCCAATGCGCGCCCGGGCCAGCCGGTGGTATGCCGCCCACCCCAACGCCAACGCCAACAGGGTTTCCAGTCCCAGCAGCGCCGGGGCCAGACGCACCAGCGGGGCCAGCTTCACCCCGCCCACCGCTGCCGACGCCGGCTGCGGGTCCGCCAGCCGGTGCAGCAGCGACTCCATGCGATCGGCCCGCGCGGCCGCTTCCGGCAACCGGGCCGCAAAGGCCTGCCACGAGGGCGAACTGGTGCGCGACCGCCAGAGATCGAGCGACGCCGTGAGGCGCTGCTGGTACTCCTGCGACAACATGATGGCCGCCCCGTCGAAGGCGCCGCGACCAGCCGCCCGGGTGGAGAGCCCACCAATGGTCACCACTCCCGCCAGCGCCGTGGCCGCGAGGGCCCGCGACAGGAACGGCTTGGCGGCAGTGACCAGACAAACGAGTCCGAACGCGGCGCCGGCCGTGACGGCCCAGCCGCGCAGGAACGCCCCGTACCCCGACAGCGGTAACGGTACGCGCCACACCACCCACGTGGCCGCCGCCGCCCACACCAACCCCAGCGTGAGACGACCACCGGCCCACCAGCCCACCACCGCACACGCGGCAATGGCCACCAGCACCAGCAGGGCGAACTGCTCCACGGGCAACAGCAAGCGCACGGCGCCCGCCAGCAGCGCGAGGGCCGGCGGCCAGGCGGGGGCCGCCGTCACGGCAACCATGAGCACCATGCCCAACACGAACCAACGCCACCCGCGCTCCTGCGGAGCCGCTCCTGCAGGAGCAGTCGCGGCGGGTCCCGGCGCGACCGCTCCGTTCATGCTCAGGCCGTCTGGCCCTTCACGTACGGCAGCAGCGCAAGGAACCGCGCCTTCTTCACGGCCTTGGACAGCTGGCGCTGGTGACGCGCGTCCACCCCGCTCAGACGGCTCGGCAGGATCTTGCCGTAGTCGGTGATGAATCGGGCAAGGAGACGGTCGTCCTTGTAGTCCACGTAGCGGATGCCCGCTTCAGTGATCGGGCAGGGCTTCTTCTGGCGGCGCATGGGTTAATCCTCGTCGTCGTCGTCGTCATCACCCGCGCGACGGCGCGAGGCGAGCTCTTCGTCGGAGAGCTTGGGCGCGCCAAGCTCGTGCTCATACAGCGTCACCAGGTAGCGCACCACGCTCTCGTCGAGCTTGAGCGCACGCTCGAACTCGGGCAGCACGGCCGGCACGGCGGTGAAGTTGCTGATCACGTAGTAGCCGTTCTCGTGACGGCCGATCTTGTACGCGAGCTGACGGCGGCCCCAATGCTCGATCGTCGCCGGCTCGGCGAGATGGAGCAGCCCCTGCAGCTTCTCGAGCTTCTCGGCGATGGCCGTGTCTTCGAGCGCACTGTCGAAGATGTACACGGCTTCGTACCGCCGCGTGGGGTTGCGGCGGATCTTGAGTTTTGCCACTCGGCAATCCTCCCTGTGGTCTGGACCTGGCGGTCGATAAGCCACCCGCAGTGCCGAGCCGCGGGCGGAGGGTATGGCGGGACCCGCCGCCCAAAGGCGACCGGTTCCGGATGAGCCTTGAAGCCTAGTCAGGACAGGGGGGCAGAGCAAGCGGGACCCTCGTTCCGGGGGGCATTGACATAGGTGCTCACCGGGTAGGCCCGCATGGGCCCGCCATAGGGGCGGATCAGTGCCTGCGCCGCCGCCGCGGGCGTGCCCGGATCGAGCCACAGGTCGTAGGCGGTCGGCGGCACGATCGCGGGCATCCGGTCGTGAATGGGCGCCATGACCGCGTTGGGCTCGGTGGTGACCAGGCAGCAGCTCAGCAGCGGCTCGGCATCGGGCTGTCCCTTGGGCACCCACCGCTCCCAAAGACCGGCAAAGCAGAAGGGGGCCGCATCCTCGAGCTGAATGCACCAGGGCTGCTTGACCTTCTGGCCGGGGAGCGGCTGCCATTCGTAGAAGCGGTCGGCCGGGAGGAGCGCCCGCCGGGCCTTGAAGGCGCCCCGGAAGCTGGGTTTGCTCGCCACCGTCTCGCCGCGGGCATTGGCCAGCCGGTTGCCAATGGCCGGGTCATCGGCCCAGAACGGGACCAGCCCCCAGCGCGCCAGGATCGCGTGGCGCCCCGCCGCATCGTGGAACACGATAGGCACCGCCTGCGACGGCGCAACATTGAAGCGCGCTGCGAGGGCCGGGAGGTCGACACCAAGGGGCAGGGTGGAAAGGCGAGCGGGATTCCCGAAACCATAGCGCCCGCACACCGCCTATTTCGTCCCCTTCGCCCGCTGCAGGTACAGGTTGAGACTGCCGAAGCTGAGCTTCGACTTCATCTGCACCATCATGCGCCGGTCGTCGTCGGTGATCCACACTTCGGCCCGGCCATTCTGGCTGAAGATGCCCTTGGTCTGGAAGGTGGGCTGCAGTACCACCGTCTGGAACGTGCCGGCGGGTACGGTGACCGTCTCCGCGCGCAGCACGCGAATGCGCACCGGGTTGCCCTGCGCCTTGAAGTAGCGCTGGAACTCGTAGGTCTTGCCCACCTCGAGCGGGAGGGTGCGCACGAAGTACAGGAACGACCCCTCGTCGAGCGGATTGGGCACGGTCGGCTCCTCCTCACGCTCGCCTTCGCGCATCATGCCGCGCTCGGGGTAGATCTCGTAGCGTCGCCTGCGCTCGTAGCTCCCCTCGTCGACATCCTGATGATAGCGGAGCGTGTTGAGCGTGCTCGTGTCGAACCACGACTCGTACACGTCGTTCACGCGGTAGAGCGGGATGCCGCCCTTGATGGTGAACACGGTGTGCCACGCCGGCCGCCCGCGCACCTCGGTGATCTCCTTCACCTCCATCGTGCCGTTCCCCACCTTCAGCGAACCGAACTTCACCTCGTACTCGAGGCGCTCGCCGACGGCGAAGGGGACCGGCACTGGGGTCGACGATTCGGCAAGCGACCGTGACGCCGAGGGGAAGGGGGCGACCGCACTCTGGCCATTCGCCGACATGGTCGCCGCGCCAACGGCGAGCACCATGCCAGCCACAACCAGATTTCGGAAGAGGGGTGGACGGAAGATCATATCCCGATAAATACCCGCTTCCCTCGAAAATGGTCAGCCGCCGCGCGCGGTCTGCCACCCCGCGAGGGCTCGCGCATAATCCCGGGCCCGGCGTTCGGCAAAGCCGTCGACCAGCAACCCCACCCCCGAGAAGAACACCAGCGCCACGCCGACGCCGCGCGCGCCCGGATGCTGCCATCCGAAGCGCAGCGCCAACCCGATGGCGCCGAACGCGGCCCAGACGACGAGGTAGGCGTTCCAGCGTGCATTCACCCCGGCCATTCGGGTGGATTCCCGGGCCTGCACGTCGGCTGGGTTCGCGCGCACCTCGGCCGCCAGTCGCTGCACCTGTGATGGCGTGCGAAAACCCACCGTGGCACCGATCGCACTCATGGCGAGTCCCATTACGAGAAACGGGATGGCGACACCGCGCGTGAACGAGGAGGGCGTATCGAGCCACAGCCACAGCCCGAACACGAGGCTCAGCAGGCCTCCCGGCAAGATGAAGATCAAGGATTCGCGCAGCTCGCCGCCGAAGTAGCTGGTGACGAACGAAGGCAATGGAGACATGGACGCTCCTGGCGTGGTGAGGACGGTCAGGGTCACCGCCGGTCGTGCGCACGGTGGCTTGCCGCGCGGATGGCGGCTGGGGTGAATCCCGTCCAGTCGCGGAACGCGCGAAAGAACGAGGTCGGCTGCGCGAATCCGAGCAGGAAGGCAATCTCCTGCATGGAGAGCGACGTGCGCTCGAGATAGTGGCGCGCCAGTGAGGCGCGCACGTCACGGAGCACGACCGCGAACGAGGTCCCTTCCTGTTCGAGCAGGCGCTGCATGGTCCGACGACTCATCGCAAGAGCCCGCGCCACGTGCGCCGCATCGGCGGTACCACCCGGCAGGGCTTCCATCAGGACCGACCGCACGCGCTCGGCGACCAGTGGTGACTCGCCAAGCCGTGAGAGACGACGGCGTAGATCCGGTTCGAACGCGGCCCACAGGGCGTCATCGTTCGTGAGAAACGGGCGCGAGGCCTCCTCGGCCGGCAGCGTGAGGGAGAAGTCGGGGCCATGCTCGATGGGCACGCCGAGGTACTCGGCGTACGCGTCGTGATGTTCCAGCGACGCGGGCGCGGTCAGGCGCAACACCGGAATCCGCCTGCGCGTCGCCAGCCGGGCCAGCGCCACCAGAAACATCAGCTCGGCAACGCCGAAGGACGTCGGAAGTGGTGGAATACCGGCGCCGGCATGCAGCGTGACGACGAATCGTGTGGCCGTGCTCTTCGTGGCGATGCGCAGGGGCGCCGTGAGCGACTTGTACTGTGCGACGCGTGAGACCGCCTGCGCGAGATCCCGGCTGCACAGGGCGGCGAAGAGCAGCGGGGAGAATGCATCACCACGAAGCGCGCAGGCGGCGCGCACGGGGAGGGGGACCGGCCCCGCAAGCTGCTCGAGGGCGGCCCATAGGCGATAGAAGGCGTCCGCATCGATCCGCGCCGGTGTGGCGTGCCAGAGCGCTTCCGGGAGCTGTGCCAGCCTGAACGCATCCTCTGCCCGGATGTCCAAATCGACAAGCAGCACCCGCCACGCGGCATCGATCGCGAAGCGCCCGTCGTGTCTGGTGTGCATGAGCGGTGACGGATCCGGGGAAAGGCGGCGAGCGCTCAGGCCGGTACGATTCCGAACTGCCCGCCGATCATGGCGTGAAACGACGCATCGTCGAGCTGTCGTCGCGCATCCAGAATCGCCGTGGCATCAGCGCCCACCGCATAGCGGAACTGCGGGCTCCCGTCCGTGGCAGCCTCGAAAACGGCCGATGCGACCACGTCCGGCGAGACGGCGTTGGTCATCAGCGGCGCCAGTACGTCCATGAACGTTGCGACCAGCGGCTGGTACTCCGTCAGCGCGTCATCGTTCATGAAGTCGAACGAACGACCAGCGAAGTCCGTGCGGGTCGCGCCGGGTTCGATGATCTTGACCCGCGCGCCGAGCGGCGCCAGCTCATACTGCAGCGCCTCGGACAGCCCCTCGACGGCGAACTTCGTACCGTGATACAGGGTGCCCAGCGGAAACGCCATGCGTCCGCCCATCGAGGACACGTTGATGACCAGCCCGTTCCGCTGGCGGCGGAAGTGAGGCAGCACCGCCCGCGTGGTGCGCATCAGGCCGAACACGTTCACATCGTACTGCCGCTCCATCGCCGCGTCACTGACGGCCTCGAGCGGTCCATAGGCACCGTAGCCGGCATTGTTGAGCAAGACGTCGATGCGGCTGAAGCGCGCCACAGCTGCATCGACAGCCGACACGATGCTGGCGTTGTCCTGCACGTCGGCGTGCGTGACGAGGACGCGCTCGAGACCGGTGAGCGACGTCTCGCGCTCCGGGGAGCGCATGGTGGCCGCCACGTTCCAGCCGGCCTGCTGGAAGTGCCGGGCGGTGGCGAGACCGATACCACTCGAGGCGCCGGTAATGAAGATCGTCGGGGACATGTTCGTGCGGGTTGAGGGAAAGACCATCTTCCGCACGATGTGGCCCGCGGGCGTCGCGGGCATTCACCGATGGCGCCATTGGTGTTGCCAATGGCGCCATTCTCAACCGGTATGCGGCGGAAGGTCAGACGTTGAAGCGGAACAGCATCACGTCGCCGTCCTGCACCACGTATTCCTTCCCTTCCGAGCGCGCGACCCCCTTTTCCTTCGCGCCCTTCCAGCCGCCGTGCGTCACGAAATCCTCGTAGGCCACGGTTTCGGCGCGGATGAACCCCTTCTCGAAGTCGGTGTGAATGACGCCGGCCGCCTTGGGGGCCGTGTCGCCCTTGTGGATGGTCCAGGCGCGCACTTCCTGCTCGCCGGCGGTGAAATACGTCTCCAGCCCCAGCAGCGAGTACCCGGCCCGGATGAGGCGGTCGAGCCCCGCGCTTTCAATGCCCAGCGACGCGAGGAACTCGGCGCGCTCCTCGGCGCCCAGTTCGGCCAGCTCGCTTTCGATCTTGGCCGAGAAGGGCACGATCTGCGCGTTCTCCCCGCCGGCGGCCACCGCCGCCCGCAGCGCCGTGAGATACGCCCCCTCGTCGCCCGACAGCTCGGCATCGGTGACATTGGCGGCATACAACACCGGCTTGGCGGTGAGCAGCTGCAACCCGGCCAGCTTCTCCAGGTCGTCGGCCGACAGCCCGGCGCGCCAGAGCGGCTTGCCCTCGGACAACGCGGCATTGGCGGCCTCGAGCGCCGGCAACTCGGCGAGCGCCTCCTTGTCGTTGGCCTTGGCCGCACGACGCGCCTTGTCGAGGCGCTTCTCCACCTGCGCCAGGTCGGATAGGGCGAGCTCGAGCTCGATGATCTCCTTGTCGCGCGCCGGGTCGGGCTGCCCCATCACGTGCGTCACGTCGTCGTCGGCAAAACAGCGGATGACATGCACGATCGCGTCGGTCTCGCGGATGTTCT
>Ga0315899_10002581_pt1 | contig 19983 bp, 10 predicted proteins | sample LakEriMetagenome_2_FD_203518 | JGI IMG/M metagenome (GOLD analysis project Ga0315899, IMG submission 203518) | Freshwater fungal communities from buoy surface, Lake Erie, Ohio, United States - Buoy 4 MA112 | ecosystem: Environmental > Aquatic > Freshwater > Lake | place: USA: Lake Erie, Ohio... | reverse complement strand
CGCCGTGCCAGAAATCGCCGTGCCAGAAACACCTGCATTACCCAGAGGCTCTTGCGTGCCATCCTGCTTGGCCGCTACCAATCGCCCTTGAGGCAACTGATCCTCGTGCAATCCATCGATCGCTCCAATCTCTCCGCCTTGCAACGCAGGTGCTGGGGGAGCTTTCTTGGGACTCCCACCCACCGGTTTATCCTCGAACTCCTCTGCTGCGGGGATCTCAAGTTCTATCCCGTTGGACTCCCAATACTTTTTCAATCGCTCCAAGTACTCTCGCGTCTCTTGGCTTCGACTCGCCTCGATCATACGGACCCGTTGATCGCTCCCACCTTCAGGTGGTAATTCACCAAGTTTCACAAGCAATTTCTTGATCTCTGCGGCTTCAAATTCATTCGCCCAAAGAATGATCTGATTATTCACAGCGTTCGCACCGATACGCAATTGATCGGACGACTTCGACTCTTTGTTGTTCATCTGGAACGGATCAAAGTAAAAGAACCTTCGACGCGAAGTGTCCTCTTTCTTTTCTCCATCAATCCCCATGAGCAAACGAATCGTGCCGGCGACTTCCTCTGCCCTTAGCCGTCGCAATTGCAACACCTCGACCTGTCGCGCCGAACCATCGAGCTTCTTGATCGTCTCTTGAATCGTCAAGTGATCTGCCAATGATGCATAGGCGATCATCGATTTGTTCTTGTCGTCGACTTCCAATCGAGTCGTGGGCTCTAACACATTGAGCGCCAACAACGAAGCAACGAACTGCTTGGGCTCTAAGCTTGACAGCCGATACACCTTCATCCGCGTCGTTAAAGCTTGGTACTGCTCATTGGGATTCGACACATCGACTCTTGAAATAAACGAAGCGATGATCGCCATTTTGTCTGGCGGTGCATTGACGATCAAACTGTTTCGACGAGGGTTCGCGACCAAGTAGATGTCGCGACGCTTTTTCTCAGGCAATCCTGGTTGCCCCGCCATCGCAGCTTGCTGCGCTGCTAATTGTTGCTGCTGCATCATCATCATCTGCTGTTGCTGCATCTCCATCTCTGGACTCATCTCCATCGCAGCTCCAGCACCCTTGGCTCCCTCAAGCTTCAAAAACACGGCCAACTGTTCGCGTACCTCAGTGGCTCGAACGTGCTCAAGGGGAAACTCGCGAGCAAGATCCATCAGGACCGCTTCGGATTGCTCCTCCGAGATCACTGCATGGATCTGTGCAAGATTGCTTGCCGTGTCGATCGCTTCCAAGCGATTCGTATTGCTCAGAGCTTGCAAAGTCCCATTCGAACTGATCAAAGGTTTCAGCTCGTCGACGACTTCTTTGGCGATCAAAGTCTTCAATGTGAAGGTTGTGCGGACGTAGCGATTCGAAGGAAGTTTCGCTAACTCTTCAGGTGCTACCCGTGGTACGAGGGCAACATTAATCCCCTGCGTTTTCACAACCTGCAACACCCCGGGGAACTCCAAGATGGTAAAGCCTCGGGCAAGCAAATGCCGATTGATCATGTCGCGAGTATCATCGAGAGTGGTCTTGCCCGGCGCATGAATACTCAATGTGTCCGCAGGCAACTCCTGCCAATCCAAAGCTAGCTTCGATACATCTGCTACCCATTGCAGAATGTCTGGCCAAGCTTGATCGCGAAACTGAAAATGCACCAAACCCGCTTCGTCAGGCTTTACCTCGAACTCTTTCTTGTCCGGCGGTGCCTTAGGCTCCTTGGGCCGCTTGATTGTTTCCGCCGCCCCGGCCGCAGGTTTATTACCCGCCGCCCCCGCTTCCGGTTGCCCAGGAGCAGCAGGTGTAGCAGACCCTGGTGGCATTCCCTCCACGGGAACGCCCTGAGCTGCTGCCATCTCAGCGCTCATCACCATGGGTTCACTTCCTGGCCCCCCACCAATCTGCTGCACTGCTGGAACGCTTTGCGCAGAAACACTCATCGAGCTTCCCAGAAACAACGGGCTTTCCAAAAACAATAAGCAGAGGACGCCCCTGATCCAGTATCGTGACCTTCGCAAATCACGGCGGTTGATATTAAGGTTTCGCATCGCGCACCTCTTGTGTCTGCTTGCTACCAGCTTGCCCAACACCGTCCGTAATAAACTCACGAATTGCCATCCCCATCGAAAAAATGAACGCAATGCACAAGAGCACTAACTCAACCCGCCACTTCCCAACGGTCCCTTGCCGATCCGCTGTTGCGGATTCGACATCCACCGAATCATCCAAATCGCTACCGATGCTTTCCTGAGATACCGCACCACGCAATCCCTCTAGCCCCTCTCTACGATCTGCTAAAGACTGGCTTCCTTCCCGGTTGCGGTCGGCAGGGCTGTGCAACGAGTAAAGGCGAACCATCAACTCCTGCGACGGAATACTCATCAATGATTCGCTTGACCCCGTTGGCAATAACTCCTTCGCAAGAATCGTATGCACCGAGGAGACTTCACTCAGCAATGAGTCTTCTCGCAAACACACCCTCTCGATCTCAAATAATCGATCGGCTTGCATAGCATCATCGAGGAACTCTGAAACGTCATTCGAACTGCAATGCAACGCTGGCTCCAAGGCGTACTGAGGCAACTTCAGAAACCTACGCGCCCCATCAATCCGCTTCGATATCCCTTGGGCCGTAGAACTTGCTCGCAACTTCTGACCCAACTCATGCTGGTCCGCCGGTGATAAAACCCCATCGCGGTAAGATAGTAAAGTCCGAAGCGTCAGTCGCATGATCGTTGTGCATCCGCCAAAAAACTGTCATCAGAAAAGTTACTACCGAATCCGATTTGCCCCAGCATCGAATTCACCCCAACGCTTGATCCTTGCGAGGAGAGCCAAAACACCCACGCGTTTGGCCAGCAAAGATTTGAAAAGCATTGATCCCACCAAGTTTCCTATCCTATTTGAGAGGATTGCAGAAATGGATACGCTCGATGCCATAATTTGTCTAAAATTCTCCCGAATTTGACGGTTATAGCACCCTTGCTCCAAACCAACCCTCCCTAACAATCAAGAAACTCATGACTCCTCAACAGCAAGCCATCGGCGTGACGATTCTCTTTTCCGCCATCGGCGTCTTAGCGGATTACTACCTGAAAATCGCCTCCGGAAAACCTTTCCCTTGGAATTCCTGGCAGTTCCTCCTAGGCCTGTCACTCTACGCATCGACCGCCTTCGGCTGGCTCTTCGTGATGCAACATCTGAAACTCGCCGCCGTCGGCATCCTCTACACTTCCTCCATGTTGGTGATGCTCGCCATCGTCGGTTACTTCGGTTTCGGGGAAAAACTCTCGTTCCGAGAATGGATCGGCTTCGCCCTAGCCCTGGCCTCCGTAGTACTCTTGGTCCGTGACCACTAACGTAACCCTGGATTGCAACCACGAATCACCCTTTAGTCCGCGGCCATATGACCTTTCGCTTTACCCTTCTGTGACCGATAATCCACCCCTTCGTGGCGATCACTACCGATCGTTTTGGACTGATCGAAGTGAACCTGTTTTTGGTTCATGAATCTTCATAAACCCCGAGAAGCTAACCCCTCCGAGACTACTATGGCCAAGAAAAGCATTGCTCAAGTCGACTGCAAAGATAAAACCGTTTTGATGCGAGTCGACTTCAACGTCCCACAAGACGACTCCGGAGCGATCACCGATGATCGCCGAATCCGTATGGCTCTGCCTTCCATCGAGTCGGTCCTGAGTCGCGGCGGAAAACTGATCCTCATGAGCCACCTCGGACGACCCAAAGGAAAAGGTCCTGAACCAGAATTCACTTTGAAGCCCACCGCAGTTCGACTCGGTGAACTCCTCGGCAAACCGGTGCACTTCGCCGCCGATACCGTCGGCCCAGATGCCCAAGCAAAAGTCGCCGCACTGAAATCCGGCGAAGTCCTCGTTTTGGAAAACGTTCGATTCAATCCAGGCGAAAAGGATGGCGAAGCATCCTACTCGAACACACTCGCATCCTTCGCAGATATCTATTGCAACGACGCGTTCGGCACCTGCCACCGCGAAGAAGCTTCCATGGTCGCAGTTCCTCTTGCTATGGGGCAAAAACCAAAAGTGGTCGGATTCCTCGTCGCAAAAGAAATCCAATACCTCAGCGATACGATCTCCGCACCGCAACGCCCATTCGTCGCGATCCTCGGAGGTGCGAAAGTCTCCGACAAAATCAATGTCATCAAAAACCTACTCGGCGTCTGCGACTATGTGTTGATCGGCGGTGCCATGGCCTATACGTTCTCCTTGGCCCAAGGTGGTAAGACAGGCAAAAGCCTCATCGAACCCGACAAGGTTAGCCTCGCTAAAGAACTCATCGCCTCCGGTGGCACCAAGCTCGTACTCCCAACAGACACCCATTGCGGCGATGCCTTCAGCGGCGATTGCAACAAACAAGTTGTCCGCGCTGGGGAAATCCCAGATGGTTGGGAAGGGCTGGATATCGGCCCTGAGACCGCTAAGCGATACGCCGAAATCGTCAAGTCTTCTAAAACCGTCGTATGGAACGGACCAATGGGCGTCTTCGAAATGCCACCCTTCGACGAAGGAACCAAAGCGGTCGCCAAAGCCGTCGCCGATAGCGATGCAGTAAGTATCATCGGAGGTGGTGATAGCGCTGCGGCCATCGAACAACTCGGCTTTGCCGATTCCGTCACCCACGTCAGCACCGGCGGCGGCGCAAGCCTCTCGATGCTCGAAGGTGAGAAATTCCGCGCCGTTGAAATCCTTGACGAAGCATAAGCCTCAAAAGAATCGACCATCGATATCATGACAAACCGAACCATTCGACGATCGGCTAGCTTCCTCTACACACTCGCAGCGCTATGGCTCTGCGAGTACGCTTTCTATCCCCAAGCTTTGGGGTATGAAAGCACTGCTCAAGCTACCAACGCCACCGAAGAATATCGGGCGGCCGAGCCGACCTCGCCTGCCGAATGGTTCGGTCAGACTATCCGCTCCGCACCATGGAGATCACCCGCCGACGAACTCGCCGGATTCCATCTACCCGCTGGATTCCAAGCAGAGTTGGTCGCTAGTGAACCCGATATCGCGAAACCGATGAATCTGGCTTTCGACGCCAAAGGTCGGTTGTGGGTAAGCCAAAGCCACCTTTATCCGTTTCCCGCCCAAGGGGATACGTCCCCAGGCGACTCCATCGCACTTCTCGAAGATCGCGACCATAACGGGTCTTTCGAAACAAAACAAATCTTCGCGGATGGCTTGAATATTCCCATAGGAATTCTCCCCTACGAAGATGGCGTTTTAGCTTTCTCTATCCCAAATATCTATTTCTTGAAAGACACCGATGGAGATGGAAAGTGCGATCATCGCCAAGTCATCCTCGGACCTTTCGATACTTCACGCGACACCCACGGGATGGTAAATGCCCTCCGCGACGGAAAAGATGGCTGGATCTACGCTTGCCATGGATTTAATAACATCTCAAAAATCCAAGGGACTGACGGCCACAGTATCGAACTCACCAGCGGCAATATATTTCGATTCAAACCCGATGGCTCTCGCGTAGAACTTTACACCCAAGGCCAAGTCAATCCGTTTGGCATGACCCAAGACCGTTTTGGGTTCTGGTACTCCGCCGATTGCCACAGCAAGCCCATCACGCAACTCCTCAAGGGAGGGTGCTACCCAAGCTTTGGTCGTCCCCACGATGGGCTTGGTTTCCTACCACCAACCATGGATCACTTGCATGGCAGTACCGCCATCTCCGGACTCGCCTATATCCAAAATCCACAATTCCCAGCTGCATTTCAAACCAACCTCGTAAGCGGAAACGTGATGACATGCCGTATCAACCGCAACCGCCTTGAATACCATGGCACCACCGCAAAAGCGATCGAGATGCCCGACCTGCTAACCTCCGATGACCCGTGGTTCCGCCCTGTCGATCTTCAATTCGGTCCCGACGGCTCCCTCTATGTAGCGGACTTTTACAACAAAATCATCGGACACTACGAAGTCCCCCTCGACCATCCAGATCGCGATCGAACCAGCGGCCGCATCTGGCGCATCGCTTATAAAGGGGACAACCTCAACGCTTCTAACCAAACTCAGAAACAAGCCCCCCCAGAGGCCAAGTTAGTCGCCAATACACAAATTCGCGCGATCGAACAATTGCGAGCAATCGAACAACTCGGATCCACCGGGGGCATCCAAGAAGCCCTCAGCATTCTTGATCAAATCCCCGCCGTCGATCCCCAAGACCCCTTCTTGCTCCAAGCGCACTGGATCGCGCTCCGCGATATCCTTGGACGCGAGACAAAGCAATACTCGAAATTCCCTCAATCACTCCTTACGACTTTCAAGAAGCCCTCCCAAAGCACCGCACAGGAAGACTCTAGCGATGCAGCTTATGTTGCTCGCGCCCAAGCGTTGCTTAAAGTCCTCCAAGCCGTCCGCGAGCCGGCCGCTTCGCAGTGGGCGCTGGAAATCATCGAATCGGTCGGTCCAAACCTCAACCAAAAATGGGATACTCCTTGGATCCGCGACGCTCTGCTCCAAGCCGCAACGACGTCGAGCGATGCCGATATCCCACGTGTCCTAAAACTTGTCGAGCGAATCGTCGACAACCCTGCCGCGAAAACCGAACAATTCCTCCTAATCGCTGAATCGCAAAAAGCTCGAAACGGGAAACTCTCCGAGCCCCTCATACTCCTTGGACAGGAAATCTTTTCCGACGCTATTGCAGCATGGCTTGAACAAGCAGACAAAGCCAACTTCACCTTGCACGGCTGGAGAGCCCAAGCATCGAAGACCGGCGACGCTCGAAATTGGCCTACCGAACCCCGTTCGCTAGATCGAAACACGCACCCTGACGCAAGCCAGCAGCCTCAAACCCCAATCCCATTCGTAAGTAGCCTGGGCCTATCCGAACGCTACACGGGTACTTGGACGAGCAGTCCGTTCAGCGCAACAGAAAACCTCTCATTCTGGATCGTTGGACACGATGGAATGCCCAACGAACCTGAAAGAGGCGAGAACTTCGTACGAATTCTCGTCGACCCTAATCATCAAGGGCAATGGCAGGAAATCCAACGTACCTACACGCCTCGCAGCGATATCGCGAAATGGGTGTCGATCGATTTGAGCAAACACATCGGTGCTTCGGTGAGGATCGAAGTCGTCGATGGATGCGGCCTAGATGCCTACGCTTGGATCGGCATCGCTGAAATCTCCGAACCAGGGCTAGCTCACTCCTCGCTAAGCGACTCCTACAAATCCCTCGTGCGATTAGCACAATGCTATGGCAACAGCGTCTACACGAATGAACGCAAGTCCAACGCTCTAAAAACTTACTCAGCCGAAACATCCTCCGAACAAGCCGGCCCTTTCTTGACCCAATGGCGACGTTTGCTCGAATCCGACAAGCTCGATGCTCTATGTAAAGTCCAATTGCAAAGCTCCGTCGCTGGATTGGACTTCCCTCCCCTCTCCGACTTAGTTCAACTCATCATCGAGAATGGTGCCGAAGATCTTCTTGCCGATCATCCACCACAAGGTGTTGTTCAAAAACAAACGAACGATCGCGCACAGTCGGGTGTAACCAGTTGGAAATATCGTTGGGACTGGGAAAACTTCGACCAAGATTCCCTGAATGCCCTCGCAGAAGCTTTTGGGAAACGGGCCAACGCCCCCATCCAAGAACAACTCGTCAAGAAATGGGCTTCGCACCGCAGCGCCCTACCTTTGATCGAGCGTTTGATCCGTCGCGGTGCCCTTTCGAAAGACTCCCTACGAGCGTTACCACCATCTTGGTGGGATGGCCTATCCGAAGAAGAAGCAGCCCGATTCGCAGACCTCAAGCCAGACGCACAGAACGATTCGCAACGAGCTCTGTTTGTGCTTCAGAAAGCCCAAGCCATCTCGCAACTGACTCCCGACATTGCCATTGGCAAACGGGTCTTCGAGGAACGCTGCGCAACTTGCCACCAACTGCGAGGAAACGGAAAACTTATCGGTCCACAACTCGATGGTGCCGTCGTTCGTACCCTCGAACGCTTGTGCGAAGACATCCTCTGGTCGAACCGAAATGTCGACGAAGCATTTCGAATCACCAATGTCCAGATGGATGACGGCGAGACAATTTCCGGCCTGGTGCTCGACCGAAACGACCAAACCCTTGAAATCATCGACCAAAACGGCAAAGCCCAACGTATTCTTCGCAGCGGAATCGAACAAGAAAAAGTCAGCAAGCTCTCGTTGATGCCCAGCAACTTCGAAGAACTCATCAGCGAAGCCGAACTCGCTTCGCTCATCGGTTTCCTCAAAACCCAAACCCCCTAACCGCCTCTCCCTCCTCTAGCCTCTAGCCCAATACCGTCAAAATCGGGATATGGATTGGTACGCGGAAATGTGGTTTTTGAGGAGCAAAATGTCCCTTTCGAGAGAAGGGGGGCAAGACCTTTCCGTGGCATGTCCCCGTAGCATGCCCTCTGTGGCCGTGCGAGGGGTGCGGATGGCTCACGCAAAGAAGCAAAGACGCAAAGAAAACCGCGAACCGGTTTGTGTGATGCGTGGTGCTGTCACGCGCGGAGCGGTGGGTTTCGCGGTCGGTGGTTAACCGCGCGGATGCAATTGGTGTTATTTGGGATGTCGAAGTGGTTGAGGTAATCATCGGCCGACCGCTTCACCACACCCTACTGATCGTTGAATCGCAAGAAGCAGTTTCAAGCGTTGTCCAGTGCCCTTCCCCCCTTCATCCCCCCCGCCCCCCGCCTCTCTCACTCCAGCCTCCAGCCTCCAGCCTCTTGCCTCTTGCCTCCAGCCTCTTGCCTCTTGCCTCTTGCCTCTTGCCTCTTGCCTCAACGCGGCTTACCTTGTTAGGGCCTCCAAGCGAAACGTATGGTTTGGAGAACAATCGCCAAATCGGACCCCTGACAACCACTCGAGGACCGCGGAATGTTTCGGTTTATTCACGCCGCCGACCTGCATCTCGACAGCCCTTTGTACGGTCTGAGGGCCTTCGAGGGCGCCCCTGTCGATCGCCTAAGGGCCGCACCACGACGAGCTTTGGAAAATCTTGTCGACTTTGCAATTGAGGAAAAGGTTTTATTCGTATTAATCGCTGGCGACGTCTTCGACGGCGACTGGAAAGACTACGGAACGGGCCAATTCTTCGTACGCCAAATGGCTCGCTTGCGGGAGTGCGATATCCCGGTCTACCTGATCTCGGGAAACCACGATGCACAAAACAAGATGACCCGCGCCTTGGCTTATCCTAGCAACGTACACGTTTTCCCCACCGATCGACCAGATACCGTTCGCATCGATGCTCTCGAAGTCGCGATTCATGGCCAAGGCTTTGCCAATCAATCGGTCACCGACGACCTTTCAGCCAACTACCCCAATCGAATTACCGGCTGGATCAATATCGGACTCTTACACACAAGTTGCACCGGGCGTGAAGGTCACGAAAACTACGCTCCTTGCACGATCGAAGGACTCAAGAGTCATGGTTACGACTACTGGGCTCTTGGGCATATCCATAAACGCGAGGAGCTTCTCAATGATCCGTGGATCGTCTTCCCCGGCAACATTCAAGGCCGCCATGCCAAGGAGACCGGCCCTAAAGGTTGCTACCTACTGAGCGTTGACGAGCAGCGCCGAATCACTCCGCACTTCCAACCTCTCGATGATTTGAGGTGGGAGTCACTCCCGGTTGACCTTTCCGAAATCGAAACCATCGACGAAATCCAAGAGCGTTTTGCGCGACAATTGGAAACGCTCCTTGAGAGTTGCAACGACAAACTCATCGCTGTCCGCGTAACTCTGTGCGGTTCGACTCGATTGCACAGAATCCTCAGACCCGAACGGGATCGGATCCTCCAAGAGTGCCAAGCGACCGCGACTGGAATCGCTCGCGATTGCGTCTGGATCGAAAAAGTAGAAATCCAAACCAATCTACCGAGCGATACGCCAACTCAAGCAGAAGAGGTCAGCGAAGAAGTCCTCGCCGCGATCCTCAACGTACTCGATCAAGCGAAACAAGATCCCAACATCCTAGATGGATTCTCCATGAGCGATGTGCGATCAAAACTGCCTCGTGCGGCCCGCAACGCTTCCACGGATGATTGGCTTGATCCAAGTCCAAATCTTCTCGAGCTCGCCAAAGAACGATTGATAGAAGTCCTCTCGGGTGGGGAGCCAAAACAATGAAACTCCAACGCTTAGACTTGATCGCTTTCGGACACTTTACCAACCGTACGATCGATTTTTATGGTTCCGATGCTACCCCGTCGGAAGCCTCGCCCTATGGCGTTCATGTGATCTACGGGCCGAACGAAGCTGGAAAAAGCTCCTCGCTCCGCGCACTAACAGCTTGGCTCTTCGGTTTCCCTGCACGCACCGACGACGATTTCCTACACTCTTACCAGAACCTGCGTGTCGGAGGCTTACTCGTCAATCGGGAAGGGGAAACCCTCGCGTGTATCCGTCGCAAAGGAAACAACAACACCCTGCGCGACTACGAAGACTCGGCGGTACTCCCACCGGAATCCCTCGCCAAGTTTCTTCCTAAACTCGACGAAAAACAATTTCTTCGGATGTTTGGAATCGATCATGACACGCTGCGCGAAGGGGGGGAGGAACTAGCCAGAGGAGGTGGCGAGTCGGGCCAAGCCCTTTTCGCAAGTGCCTCCGGTTTGAACAACCTCACCCACTCGCAACAAAATCTCGAAGCATCGCTCGAAGCGATCCTCAGCCGGTCGGGTCGCAAAGGGAAATTGCTTGAGAAGATCAAACACTTTGAAAAGCTCACCAAAGAAGAACGGGATGCGGAGCTAACCCTTGAAGAATGGACCCGCCTGGATCAGGACGTTCAAGAAGCATCGAAGAACTACAGCAACCTAAAGAAACAACTCGATGAAAAACGGTTGCGATATATCACTTTGGATCGCTACCAAGCCGCGTTGCCAACCGTCAACAAAACGGTCGAGAAAACCGCTGAAATCAAAAGGCTCGGACCGTTCCCTCCCACCCTCGAGTCATTCGCCGAATTCCAGTCCTTCGAATCTGCGCTGGATCAAACGCTTCAAGATCTAGCGACCATTCGAACCAACTTGCAGAACCTTGAATCCGAACAAGAAACCCTCGAAGAAGACCTGAAAAAAATCCCTAAAACCGACTGGGAATCCGACTTCGAAAAACAAGTCTCCGATGTCATCGCCGGACTTGGAGTGTACTTGCAAGCCAAAAAAGCGCTTCCGGCTATCGAACTTAGAAGGAATACGAATCAACACCAGTTGGAACAAATATGGGAGGAGCTAGGCCAGCTCGATGGGCTTCGATCCAGACTCGATGCAGCACGCTTCCCAAGCCACGAAAAGAAACGGATCGAACAACTCGCTCGGCAATACGATGAACAGCATCGCTCCATGCGAACCTTGGAAGATCAACTTGCGAAACATAAAGCCCGCATCGATCGCAACGAGGCAGAAGAGTCTCCGCCGATCGATCCGCTCGTCATCGCCTCCGTAGAACGTATCGAGAAACAATGCAATCTCGAAGTCGATAAGCAACGCGAAACTAGGGAGCTTATCGAACACATCCAAGTCCTTCGTCGGTCGATCGATACACAACTCGAGCGTCTGAACCTTGCTAGCGGGGCAAACGCACCAGCGGCGATCGCGGAGTTGGCCAAACGACCGGTCCCTGCAATACCAACCATCGAGCGATGGGCGAAAGAAGAAGTCAAACTCACCGAGCAGATCACAAAATTCCAACAATCCTGCGATGAGCTAGAACGCAAATACAACGCCAAAAAACGCTCCGTTGAACGCGAGATCGACAAAGCAAACTTGCCAACCTACGAAGACTGGACCGCCGCCAAAACAGCGCGCGACGCTGCTTTCGATGGCTTGGTCCAAGCCAACCCCGACTCGTTGCACGGTACTAATGGAACCGCGGCTAATGGAATTGACGCTTACAGAGAATTGCAAACCCAAGCTGATCGGATTGCAGACGATCTACTTACCCATGCAGAGCGTGTGGCCCAACGCGAAAAACTTCTCGAATCACTCGAAGAATTTCAACAAGAAATCGACAGCGAAGGGCAGAAACTACTGCGAGAAAAAGCTGCTTTCGAGGACTGGAAGTCCCGTTGGAATCAATTCACGACTACCCATTCCCTTCCCTCGGCTCCCCCCGAAACCGTTATCGCTTGGGTCCACTCTTTGACTGACACCCAGCGGCTAGCGTTGGACTACATCAACAAAGAAGCACAGCGAGTTCGCTCCGAAGAATCGTTGCAACAGTGCATTCATGACGCCCAGCAGTGCTTGCGATCGCTCGGGATGGAAGTCGATCCGACCATTTCCGCAGAGCAAACTCTGGGACTCGTGAATCATTGGCTGGAGCAAGCTCGCAAGCAACGAGCTGAGAAAGAAGCTTTCGCGAAGCAGCGCGTTCAGGAGCTCGAAGACCATCGCACCCTACAGATCGATCATGAAATCGCTTCCTCCCGCTTTGATGAACTTCAAAAGCAATGGTGGGATGCGCTAACGAGTCTGGCTATCCCCACCGATGCGACCCCTGAACAAACTCAACAGATCCTTTCGCAAATCAGCGATCTACAATCGTTAACCGATACACTCGCAACGCTTGAACAAGAACTCAAAGCGAATCGAGCGCAAGTCGCAGGGTACGAATCACAAGTTGCTCAGCTCCTCTCGCAACAATCGGATGCAGTTTCAGCAACGATGTTGGCAACCGGACAGTTCCAAGCCTCGCAGACCGAACAGATAGTCCGAGAGCTTGAATTAGCCAAGAGCACGACGGACACGAACAAAACAATACGAGCCGGTTTGATCGATCAATTACAAAAGAATAAACAGCGATTGGGAGATGCTGAATGCGAACGGAAAGAACTCGAGCATGATCTTGGGAAGATGATGCAAGCTGTCGGAGCAACGACGCAAGACGATTTGCGAGATGTTGCGAGGCGTAGTCGTCAATTGCACCAGCTCGAAGTCCAACGCAGTGAATTGCGCAACTTGTTGTATCAATCGTGCGACGGCCAAGACATCGATGCCTTTATCGATAAAATCCGTTCCCTCAACCCAGATGACATGACCCTCGAACGCGACGAACTTCAAAACTCCATTGGAGAGCTGGAAATTGGGGTCACAGAAGCCCTGAAGCACCAGACCAAACTTCAGGAACAACAACGCCAGCTCGACACCAGTGGACGAGCATCGCAGCTAGCGACCGAAGCGCGGGGGGTAGCTACCGAAATTGAAGAGTGCGTTCAAGAGCTCGCGATTTTGCGTATGGCATCGGCTGCACTTGTAGCCGGAATTGAACGCTACAGGCAAGCGAACGAAGACCCGATCCTTAAACGCGCAAGCGAAATGTATCGCGCTTTGACACTTGAACGATACCAAGCCATCGAGATCGACATCGAGGAGTCCGGCAAGCACATTTTGGTTGGCCGACGCAGTGAGAACGGTAATCCCGTTCGAGTGCCCATCGAGAAAATGAGCGATGGAACCAGAGACCAATTCTTTTTGGCGTTGCGGCTAGCAAGCATTGAGCAGTGGAATGCATCGCACGATCCCGTACCGCTGATCGTCGATGACATTTTGGTACACTTCGACGATCGCCGGGCGGCTGCCACCCTTGATCAGCTCGCCAAGTTATCGGAGAAAACCCAAGTCATCTTTTTCACCCACCATCAGCATCTCGTGGAGCTTGCGAAATCCACCGTGCCGCAAGACTTGCTCTTCGTCCATAAACTTTAAAGCGATGCGTGGAGAATCGTGTAACGCCTAAGGCCTAGCCTGGCCCGGCCCACGCAATCGTGGTGCGGTCCGCGCAATGGTGGTGCGGTCCTCCTGCGCCGTAGTCCGCGCAATCGTCCGCGCATCTCACGCGCACTGGACGCCTCGCTGCGCTCGTGTTTGCGGCCCGGGAGGACCGCACCACGTTTCAGAACGCACCACGTTTCAAGACCTTAACGGCCTCGATACCCACCAGCGATCGCTGCTTTCCTAAAGCCTAAAGCCCAATACCGTCAAATCGACAGCCGTAATTCCTTCGGCCCGTCTTCTCCCGCTTGGGCGCGAGCAAGGTGCGTGTTCGCGTAGGGTGTGGTGAAGCGGTCTACTGATCAACTTCAAAACTATTGTGATATACCAAACACCACGATTGCATTCGAGCGGTGAATCACCGACCGCGAAACCCACCGCTCCGCGCGTGACAACATCACGCACGTTGAACTTAAGCGATTGACGGACCGCAAACGGTGAGTGTTCGCCCACCTTAATCCCCCGGTCGCTTCTCTTCCCGTTGGGATGTGAATGGGAGTTACGAAAAAAGGTGCTCCGCACCAAGCATCACACAATCCGGTTCGCGGTTTTCTTTGCGTCTTTGCTTCTTTGCGTGAGCCATCCGCACCCCTCGCACGGCCACAGAGGGCCATGCTACGGGGACATACCACGGTAAAGGTCTTGCCCCCCTTCCCTCGAAGGTGACAATTTGCTGCTTAAAAACCACGTCTCCGCTTACCAATCCATATCTCGATTTGACGGTATTGGCCTAAAGCCTAAAGCCTAAAGCCTCACTACGTTTTAGCGCCAAACTTACTTCATCAGCTCCTGCTTCAAAAACGTATAAGCCAACGATTGCATGTACGCAGACTGCTTGTTGTTCGCAGCTCCACCATGCCCCCCCTCAATATTCTCGTAGTACCACACCGAATGTCCTTGCGATTCCATCTTCGCCATCATCTTGCGAGCGTGGCCAGGATGCACTCGGTCGTCACGGGTCGAAGTCGTAAACAAGACCTTGGGATACTGCACATTTGGCTGCACATTTTGGTAAGGGGAGAATTTGCGAATGTAAGCCCACTGCTCGGGGTAATCAGGGTTGCCGTATTCGGCCATCCATGACGCTCCCGCGAGAAGCTTGTTGTATCGCTGCATGTCCAATAATGGGACTTGGCAAACCCCTGCTGCAAACAACTCAGGATACAACGTTACCATGTTGCCCACCAACAAGCCGCCGTTGGAACCACCTTGAACACCAAGCCGCTCTTTGCGAGTCACTTTGCGAGCGACCAAGTCCTTTGCTACGGCGGCGAAATCCTCGTAGGCACGCAAACGATTCTCCTTCAAGGCTGCTTGGTGCCAGCGCGGACCATATTCGCCACCACCGCGAATATTCGCAACTACATAAACGCCACCTTCGGAGAGCCAAGCTCGCCCGACACTTGCGTTGTAATTCGGTTGCAGCGAAATTTCAAACCCACCGTAGCCGTAAAGCAACGTAGGATGCTCTCCATTGAGTTCTAAACCCTTCGGCGCAACCATGAAATAAGGGACCTTCGTTCCATCATCACTCGTCGCGAAGTTCTGCGAAATCTCAAACTTTGAAGAGTCAAAGAACGGAGGCAGACGTTTTAACTCTTTAGGTGCTTGCCCAAGCGTTCCCATCGACAATGTCGTCGGATTGAGGTAGTCCGTTGAGGTCATGAAGTATTCGTCCGACTCATCCGGATCAACTGCCGTGACATTGACCGTGCCGAAAGCCGGTGCGCCCACCAAAGGCTCCTTGCTCCAGACCTTCTTCCCATCGCGATCCGTTCGCTTCAAGACATAGATTCGATTCTTCACGTCTTCAAGCACGTTGAGAATCAAAGCGTTCTTCGTCGCGCCGAAACTTGACAGTGCCGTCGATTCAGTCGGTTCGAACAAGACATCCAAATCCCGCTTGCCAGACATGTAAGCGTCGAAATCGGCCACTAGTAGCGATCCGGCAGCAAAGGTTTTCGAAGCGACAGTCCAAGGCTCCCGAAGTTCGATGATCAACATTTCCCGAACTACACTCTTGTTCGCGGTGTTCGGCACATCGATTTTGATCAATTCTTCCGGGCTCTTGAGCCAATACAATTCATCATTGTAAAAAGCCAAATTTCGGCTTACGAAATTCCGCTCATGGCCCGGAGTGTCATCGTGCATGGCACCGACGGACATGTCTTGCTGATTGCCTTCATACAGAACTTTCGCCTCCGAGACCGGTGTACCTCGTTTCCACAACTTGGCGATGCGAGGATACCCCGAATCGGTCATCGAACCGGTTCCAAAATCGGTCGAGATGAAAATGTGATCCTGATCGACCCAAGAAACACTTCCCTTTGCTTCGGGCAAGGAAAAGCCATCCGTCAGAAAAGTCTTCTGATCGAGGTCAAACTCACGAACCACCACCGCATCAGCCCCGCCACGCGACAGGGACACCAATGCTCGCTTGTAGTCAGGTCGCAGTAAAGAAACACTTTTCCAAACCCAGTTTTCCCCCTCGCTCTTCCCCAGAGCGTCGAGATCCAACAACACTTCCCACTCGGGAGTCGACTTTTGGTATTCGTTGAGTGTCGTACGACGCCAGAGTCCTCGCTCGTTCTTTCGATCACGCCAGAAATTGTAGTAGTACTCACCGTGTTTGGTTACGAATGGGATCCGCTCATTGGAATCCAAGATTGCAAGCAAATCGGTGCGCAATTTGTCAAAGCCGCCGTCTGCTTCGATTCGCTTTTGCGCGACTGCATTGCGGGCTTTTACCCATTCGAGAGCTTTCTCACCCCCGACATCTTCAAGCCATTGGTAGGGATCCGCTTGCTGCGTTTGTTCGTCTTGAGCCATTGCTGAATCCCGTGCAGAAGCCACCATAAAAGCCATCATGAAAACCAATAGCAGATTGATGCGAAACACTTTATCTACTCCAAAATCGGGTAATAAGTTCCAACGAGACATACCGGGCATCAAAAGACGGGGTAATTGCACCTACGTCGATCCCGGAGTTTCTCTACCGCCCCCCCTCTTTCTTACTACAGAACGGGTAGGAATTTCCAATATCTTATCCCTATTACCGGCAAGTCTTGCACAATGTCAACCTATCGGGTGATTTCACCGGAAAATTGTTCAATAGATTCTTGCGTTTCTATCATCTTCAAAGAAATCCCGCAATTGACTTGGGAATCCTCTGGCCGATAAAGTCGCGGAATGAAGTGCGGGGTGTCGTGCCTCGCGTTGAAACGGGAGTTTGGTTTTTTGGAGGTTGGTTTTGATGAAAACTAAGTTTTTGGCGTTGGCCTTGATGGCCATGGCGTTCTTCGCCGCTAGCCCAGCACAAGCGGGCGTGGTTCTTTCGAACATGGGTGCAAATGGTTTGACCGATACCAGCGGTCCAACCAACACCGACGTTTTGGCAACCAACTGGTTGGCTTCCGGTTTCACCACCGGTGCATCCGCACAACAGCTCGACTGGGTTTCGATCGTTGGTTTCAACAACGATACTGGATCGAAGACCGTAGCAATTTACTCGGACAACGCGGGATACCCAGGAACTCTCGTCGCAACTTCTTCTGGTACAACTGTTTCTACCAAGAACGTTTACCAGTTCAATTTTTCGGGTACGAACTTGGCTGCTTCGACCTCCTACTGGGTGCTTCCACAAGTCGGCCTCAGCTGGTACATCGAATCCGCGAACAATGCCCCAACTGCACAAAATGCCTCAGGTTTCAGCTACCTCGGCGTCAAGACCTCGCCCGACGGTGGATCGACTTGGAACACCTCCGTGTTCAACTACACGTTGGCCGTATCGACCAGCGATGTTCCACAAGTTCCTGAGCCAGCTCTCACCTCGCTCGTTTGCCTCGGCGGTATCGCTTTCATGCGTCGTCGCATGAAGAAGTAATTGATTTTTACTTTCGGGCCCGCGAAGCAAAACTTTAAACACTAAAAATCCTCCAGCACTCCTGGAGGGTTTTTCGTTAAACAAGGGCTTTTGGCCGGAAGCATTAGTTGAGCAGGTAGGTTCAGGTAGGGTGTGGTGAAGCCTTCGGCCGCCCACCTGCAAACCACCGACCGCGAAACCCACCAGCGATCACTGCTTTCCTAATGCCTAATGCCCAATACCGTCAAATCGAGATATGGATTGGTACCCTGATGATTTGATTTTTGAGCAGCAAATTGTCCCTTTCGAGACCAGGGGGGCAAGACCTTTCCGTGGCATGTCCCCGTAGCATGGCCCTCTGTGGCCGTGCGAGGGGTGCGGATGGCTCACGAAAAGAAGCAAAGAAGCAAAGAAAACCGTGAACCGGATTGTGTGATGCTTGGTGCGGAGCACCTTTTTTCGTAACTCCCATTCACATCCCAACGGGAAGAGAAGCGACCGGGGGATTGAGGTGGGCGAACACTCACCGTTTGCGGTCCGTCAATCGCTTAAGTTCAACGCGCATGATGTTGTTACGCGCGGAGCGTTGGGTTTCGCGGTCGGTGGTTAACCGCGCGGGTGCTAGGGGTGTTATTTGGGATGTCGAAGTGGTTGAGGGAATCATAGGCCGACCGCTTCACGACACCCTCTACTGATCGTTGAATCGCAAAAGGAATTACGGCTGTCGATTTGACGGTATTGGCCTAATGCCTAATGCCTGGCTTGGCCGTAGTCCGCGCAACTCACGCGCTTTGGCCGACTCGCTGCGCTCGTGTTTGCGGCCCGGGAGGACCGCACCACATTCCATGACCGCATCACAACAAATGCGACAGCACTACCCCCATAAAACCGGAAAATAGCGAATAATTACACTCAACGGACAGGGATTCTTGAAGAATTGTTCATTCAATTCTTGCTTTTTTCTAATCTTAGTTTCTCTCGGGTAGTTGACAGAGGAATACTACCGCATCTACGATGGATTGGCGAATCCCGGGGTGTCGTGCCTCGCGTTGGAGCGTTAGTAAGTTTTTTGGAGGTTGGTTTTAATGAAAACGAAGTTTTTGGCATTGGCCTTGATGGCCATGGCGTTCTTCGCTGCTGGCCCAGCACAAGCGGGCGTGGTTCTTTCGAACATGGGTGCGAATGGTTTGACCGATACGAGCGGTCCAACTAACACCGACATTTTGGCAAGCAACTGGTTGGCTTCCGGTTTCACCACCGGTGCTGACGCTTTGAAACTTGATTGGGTCTCGGTCGTTGGGTTCAACAACGATGTCGGATCTAAGACATTAGCAATTTACTCGGACAACGCAGGTTCCCCAGGAACTCTCGTTGCCACTTCTTCTGGTACAACCGTTACTACCAAGGACGTTTACCAGTTCAATTTCTCGGGTACGAACCTAGCTGCTTCGACCTCCTACTGGGTGCTTCCACAAGTTGGCCTCAGCTGGTACATCCAATCCGCGAACGCTGCCCCAACGGCACAAAACGCCTCTGGGTTCAGCTACCTCGGCGTCAAGACCTCGACCAACAGTGGTTCGTCTTGGAACACCTCCGCGTTCAACTACACAGTAGGCATCTCTGCTAGCCCAGCTGCTGTTCCTGAGCCAGCGATCACATCGCTCGTTTGCGTCGGCGGCATCGCTTTCATGCGTCGTCGCATGAAGAAGTAATTGATTTTTGCTTTCGGGCCCGTGAGCAAAAGCGAAAACATCAAAAACCCTCCAGCACTCCTGGAGGGTTTTTTCGTTTAAAAATGGTTTTTAGCCGACAGCATTAGTTGAGCAGGTAGGGTGTGGTAGGGTGTGGTGAAGCGGTCGGCCGATGATTCCCTCAACCACTTCGACATCCCAAATACCACCCCTTGCATCCGCGCGGTTAACCACCGACCGCGAAACCCACCACTTCTCGCGTGACAACATCACGCACGTTGAACTTAAGCGATTGACGGACCGCAAACGGTGAGTGTTCGCCCACCTCAATCCCCCGGTCGCTTCTCTTCCCGTTGGGATGTGAATGGGAGTTACGAAAAAAGGTGCTCCGCACCAAGCATCACACATTCCGGTTCGCGGTTTTCTTTGCGTCTTTGCTTCTTTGCGTGAGCCATCCGTACCCCTCGCACGGCCACAGAGGGCCATGCTACGGGGACATGCCACGGAAAGGTCTTGCCCCCTTCCCTCGAAGGTGACAATTTGCTGCTCAAAAACCACGTCTCCGCGTACCAATCCATATCTCGATTTGACGGTATTGGCCTAAAGCCTAATGCCT
>Ga0315899_10002580_pt1 | contig 19988 bp, 14 predicted proteins | sample LakEriMetagenome_2_FD_203518 | JGI IMG/M metagenome (GOLD analysis project Ga0315899, IMG submission 203518) | Freshwater fungal communities from buoy surface, Lake Erie, Ohio, United States - Buoy 4 MA112 | ecosystem: Environmental > Aquatic > Freshwater > Lake | place: USA: Lake Erie, Ohio... | reverse complement strand
GCGTTCGCTCGGCTGTGATCGCCGTTCCAGCAATGTTCGGCTCGGTTGCCAAATTCGATCACGGCGTCAGCGGCCGGTTGCGCCGATCGAAGAAACTCTTCGGCGGCATAGACCGCGTTGTTGAGGTAGTAGTTGTCTCGCTCGCCAGCGTAAATACGCAACTTGCCGCGCAACTTGGGCGCGAGTTTCATCCAATCGCGACGCAGAATATGTCCGAGATCGTAGTTCTCGCGCCAATGTGCGGCTGTCACCGGATCGATTTCGCCCGTATCGCGATTCCAGAGACGTCGCGGATACCCGTCCTCACCCACCGGTGAATACACGGACTCCCAAGCGTCCCACTGTTCGTTACTGCGACCGCGGCTGGCGAGTGCCGATTCCCATCGCGCCTGGTCTTCGACGGTGCTGTCGATGTGGCCCAAAGAATTACGATGGGCGGGTCGCGGCGTGCGCTTGTAACGACTTGTCGCATAGTAAGCATTACGACTCTGATAGAGATCGATGGTGCTGACGTGACGGAAGTCGATAGGGTCCGGACAAGCGATCCAGGCGCCGTTGTAGTCATCGGGATAGAAGATTTGCGTCGCCATGGCGGTCCAGCCGCCGGCGCTACCGCCGAATAAGAAGCGCGCCCAGCCTTGACCGAGCCCACGAAAACGACGCTCGATCTCGGGGATCAACTCATACTGGATCGCATCGCCATAAGGACCGTTGTTCGCAGAATTGACGCCATAAGAGTGGTCGTGAAACGGCGTCGAATGCTGGATCTCGACCAGTAGTACTCGAGGAAAATCGGCGCCGCTCCAGGCTTGGAAAAGTTCGTAAGCGTGCTGTTGCACGATGCGGTTGTAGCCGTGCAAACCGAAGCGCGCACTGTAATCGGGGGCGAGATCCGGATCGGGCGGTGTCTCGCGCCAATGAGAAGCACCCGTAGGAAAATGACCGTGCTGGATGACCAGCGGGTAACGAGCTTGGGGTCGGGAGTAAAACCCCGCCGGTAACGTGACGAAGGCACCCAGAAAGATGTCGCGCCCCCAGAAAGCCGATAGGCGTTCGCTGCGAATACGCAGGTATTTCACCCAAGGCGTATCGGTAGGCGCGGCGACTGCGAGGTTACGCTCTGTCAGCACGAGCGGAGGCAGGCGCGCTCGACCATCCCAGCGAATACGTTGCGGCCTCGAATGAAGATTGCCCGGCTTGTCGCGCCACTGCTGACCCTCGCCTCGATCGAGCGGCAAGAAAAGCTCGCGACCATCGGCGCGCCGGATGGAGTCGTAACGCTGCCATAAAGCCTGCACCCGATACTCACCGGCTGGCAGATCTCGCCAATGGCGTAACGGAAAGCCGACGGCGGCATCGTTGAGGTGCACTCGGGTCCCGGGTTGCCAGGACTCGATATCCATACCGAACAGCGGGATCGCCTCGGCATTCCAATGAGCGAGCTCTCGCGGCTCGCGATCCGGCGCCTGATCGACCGGCGCGAACATCACGAGCAGCCGACCCGGCGCTGGCGTACTCGCCATCGTGCGGGGCAACTCCACCTCGAGCGGCATGACCTCGGACGCCTTAGCGGCCATGGCTGGCGAGGCCGAAGGGATGCAGAGCAAGCCGACCAGTGCCAGCGCGATCGCGATCGGGTACCGGGTAAGCAGATATGGGTTAGTCATGACCCCGTATTACGCCCAGGTGGCGGCGCCGCTGCCGAGACCGAGAAAGTCGGTGAATGGGTCTAAAATACGTACCCATGCGACACCCCCACTCTTTCGATGTCATCGTGATCGGCGGCGGCCATGCCGGTACCGAGGCAGCGCTCGCTGCGGCTCGGATCGGTTGCCGCACCTTGCTGCTGACCCAGAGCATCGAGACCCTGGGGCAGATGAGCTGCAACCCCGCCTTCGGGGGCATCGGCAAGGGTCACCTCGTTCGAGAAATCGATGCCCTAGGTGGCGGTATGGCGAGGGGTGTGGACCGAGCCGGCATCCAATTCCGAACACTCAACGCGAGTAAGGGACCGGCCGTCCGAGCCACCCGCGCGCAAGCGGACCGGCAACTCTACAAAGCCGCCATTCGGCACCAACTCGAGAACCAATCGAACCTCACCCTGTTCCAGCAAGAGGCTGCGGATCTGCGGGTCGAGGGCGGTCGCGTGACCGGCGTTGTCACCATCACCGGCATCGCCTTCGACGCACCCACGGTGGTTCTAACGGTCGGCACCTTCCTCGGCGGACGCATCCATGTTGGCCTCGATCAGTACGCCGGTGGCCGCGCGGGAGACCCGCCGTCCAACCGATTAGCCGCCCGTCTGCGCGAGTTGCCGCTACGGGTCGGCCGCCTGAAAACCGGTACGCCGCCACGCATCGACGGCCGCACCATCGACTTCAGCGTGATGCAGCCCCAGTACTCGGATGACCCGATGCCGGTGTTTTCGTTTCTCGGGCGAATCGAAGATCATCCAAAACAGATTCCTTGTTTCATTACGAAGACAAACGAGCGTACCCACGACATCATCCGTCGAGGCTGCGATCGCTCGCCCATGTTCACCGGCCAGATCGAAGGGGTGGGTCCACGCTACTGCCCATCGGTCGAGGACAAGATCCATCGCTTCGCCGACAAGGGCTCGCATCAGATTTTCGTGGAGCCCGAAGGGCTCACCACGCACGAGGTCTACCCCAACGGAATCTCGACCAGCCTGCCCTACGACGTGCAGCTCGAGTTCGTGCGCAGCATCCACGGCTTCGAGCAAGCTCACATCACAAGGCCGGGATATGCGATCGAGTACGACTACTTCGATCCGCGCGATCTGCACGGCTCGCTCGAGACCAAGGTCATCGAAGGTCTCTACTTCGCGGGTCAGATTAACGGCACGACCGGCTATGAAGAAGCCGGTGCCCAAGGCATCGTCGCGGGCATCAATGCCGCCCGTCGGGTGCGGGGCGAAGCGCCTTGGGTTCCGACTCGCAGCGAAGCCTACCTCGGCGTACTCATCGACGATCTGATCACGCGGGGCGCCACCGAGCCCTACCGGATGTTCACGAGCCGCGCCGAACACCGACTGCTACTGCGCGAAGACAATGCCGATCTGCGTCTGACCCCGGTCGGACGGGACATGGGCCTTGTCGACGATGAACGCTGGAGCTGGTTCGAGGCCAAGCGCGACGCGACCGAGCGGGAGATCGTCCGCCTCTCCAGTGCCCGCTTCCGCGGAGTAACGGCCTTCGATTGGTTGCGACGACCCGAGGTGTCTTACGCCGACCTGAATCGCATCGCCTTCGAGTCGGCGGGCGAAGCCGCCGATGGGTTCGTGGAAGGGGATCCGATGCCGGCCCTCGCCGCTCGAGACGATCGCCTGCCCGAGGCAGTCCGGCTACAGATTGAAGTACGCGCCAAGTACTCAGGCTACATCGAACGCCAACAGGACGAGATCGACCGACAGCGTAAGCACGAAGAGCTCCCCCTGCCCGCCGATCTCGACTACGCCAATGTCGCCGGTCTCTCCAACGAAGTTCGCCAGAAACTCGCCGCGGCCAAACCCGACACCCTGGGTCAGGCCTCCCGCTTGCCGGGTGTCACCCCGGCGGCCGTCTCGGTCCTGCTGATCCACCTGAAGCGACGTAGCGCTTGAGCCCGCAGGCTCGATCGCTCGGCACCGCACTCGCCTTGGGCGGTGCGTTCGCCGTGGCCCTACAGTTGGGTTTGTCCATCCGACACCAACTCGAAGCTGGGCGCACCGTCGGTTTTGCCGTTCTCCAATACACGGGTTACTACACGATCATCACCAACAGCTTTTGTGCATTGGTCGCAGCGGCCTGCGTGTGGCCTGAGCGCTTTGGTCGATTCGCGGCCGCGCTGCGCAGCCCGATCGCCATCACGGCAGCAGCCGTGTCGATTTTCATGGTGGGTCTGCTCTACGTGACCTTGCTGACGCGGGTTCACCACCCGCAGGGTCTGGAGCATCTCACCAACCTGCTGCTGCACTATCTGCTTCCACCGCTATTTGCGTATTTCTGGTGGCAGGTAGTGCCGAAAACCTCGGTGGACTGGCGGGATGCCTGGCGGTGCATGACGTTGCCGACAGCTTATTTGGTTTATCTCGCCGTCCGCGGCGAGGCAACGGGGCTCTATCCCTATTACTTCATCGACGTTGGCCAACTCGGCTATGCAAGCGCAGCCCTGAATGCACTCGCGATCGCCGCCGTGTTCCTGCTGGCAACGGTGGGTTTCATTCGACTCAAACGCTAACTTTGCAGCACCTCGAGTGCTGCACGTTCGCCCGACTCCATCGCGGCTTCCATACCGACTTCGAATCGTCGAGTGTGTTCACCTGCGAAATGCAGTCGCGCGTGCGGCTTCGACATCTGCTGATTCCAATCGAACGCCACGTGCGGTTGTAAACCATAACTGCAACCACCGATGGTCGGTGCCTGTGCCCAGGAATGCGCCCCGATGAACTCAAGCTTGCCGCGAGTGCTCGGTCGACGCTGTTCGATGTATCGAATCGCAAGCTCACCGCGATCCCGCGGCGCGAGCCGATCAAGCTCGTACGATTTCGCACCGAAAGCCAAGGCGCTGATCAGCTCCCGTTTGCCGTCATGTTCGATCTGTTGACGGATCAAGGTGAAAAGCCCGTCGGTCCACATCGAGGCTTCGATGCCGTCGGCTTCCCAATACGGCGCTTTGACACGCAACCACACCTGGCTTTGGTTGCCATAGGGCATTCTTTCGACAGCCTGCGCCTGCGCGCCCTGCAATGACGGCGTGATCGCAATGCGCCTGAGCATCGTGAAGGGCAAAGCCGAGATCACCCGCGCTGATCGCCACTGTGACCCATCCTCGCAGCGCACGGTGCAGCCGGAGCTGGTCATATCGATGGCGATAACCTTTTTGCCAGTGATGACACGCTCGCCGAGGCTCAGGGCCATGGCATCGGTCAGTTTTGACGAACCGCCCACGACATGAAACGAATTGAGCGCAGCTCGTTCATAGGCATCCTTCCCCGACGGCTCCTGCGCCGTCGCACGCGCCCGATTCTCGACTCGCATACGCGTCGCTTCTTGAAACATGCGTAGGACGCTTTGATTCTCAAGACCCGGTGCGCCCAAGGTTTCGTTGATCAGTTCGCGCGCGGCTGCCGATGCGCCTTGCCGCTCGAGCCATTGCGCCACACTCAGATCGAACTCCTGGGCTTTTGGAGCGAGCAGCTCTTCGAGGCTTTGGAAGGGATTTCTTTGTTCTATGTAATACGCTCCGAGCGCGTGCGGTGGAACGCTGCGCTCAGGCCCTTGTAATGGGTTCCGCTTCGACGCGGCCCAATTCGCTGCAGCAATCAGTTCGTCGCCACGCACAAAAGAGTAGGGGGCGTTGATGTGCGCACCGGGTGCCATCCCGATGCCGAGCGCACGGGCCGTATCGAGAATGCGTGCGTACATACGCCCAACCTGGGAAGCGCCAAGTTCGATACGCGAATCGAATTCGTACGCCGTGTGCGAACGTCCGCCGACCCGTCGATCACTTTCGAAAACGAGCACCTTCAGTCCATCAGCGGCTAGCAGGCGTGCTGCATGCAAACCTGCAAAACCTGCGCCGATGACGATGACATCGTGTTGCGACGGTGTCGCCGCGCGCAGCCTGGCCGTTGCTGCACCGACCGTGGCGGCCACTGCGAGCGCAATCGATCGACGTCGCGTAATGAGCATTTTTATTTTCCGATACAGAAATTGCTGAAAATACGGCCGAGCAAATCGTCGGCCTGAAATTCACCCGTGATCTCACCAAGCGCCGCCTGTGCAAGACGCAGCTCTTCGGCGACGAGCTCACCGGCCCGATCGCGCTTGAGACGAGTGACGGCGTTGTCTGTATGACGGTCTGCGCGTTGCAAAGCGTCGAGATGACGCGCGCGCGCGGAGATCGTGCCGGTGTCAGCGGCCTCGTAACCCATGCACGCCTTCAAATGTTCGCGCAAACGATCTAACCCTACGCCTTGTTTGGCAGATAGAGTGAGTGTCTGATGAACACCGATCAGTGTCTTCACGCTCAGCGCGCTAGTTTGTAGTGCGGACAAAGCATCGATTTTATTGAACACCAAGGTGACCGGCAGCCCTTCCGGCCACTGTGTCTGCTCGCTGCGCCAAGCCTCGGCATCAGGATCGGTTGTAGCGTCAACGATGAACAGGACTCGATCGGCTTTGGCGATCTCGGCGCGGGCACGGCGTATCCCTTCAGCTTCAACAACATCAACCGTGGTTCGAAGGCCGGCGGTGTCGAGAACATGCAATGGCATGCCATCGATCGCGATGTGTTCACGGAGCACATCGCGAGTCGTTCCGGCGACGGGCGTGACGATCGCCGCCTCATAGCCTGCAAGCGCATTCAACACGCTCGACTTGCCTGCATTGGGCCTGCCTGCGATGACGACCGTCATGCCATCACGCAGTAAACGCCCTTGCTTGGCCGAGCGTGTCACCTCGGAAAAACGTTGCTGCAGAGCGTCGAGTCGGTTCACGAGCGCGGTGTCAGCGAGAAAGTCGATTTCCTCTTCCGGGAAGTCGATAGCAGCTTCGACCCAAGTACGTAACTCGATCAAGGCTTCGACGAGACTGTGCACTTGCTGCGAAAACTCGCCTTGCAAAGATCGCAAGGCGGCACGAGCCGCCGCCACAGAGCCTGCATCGATCAGATCGGCAACGGCTTCGGCTTGGGCGAGATCGAGTTTGTCGTTGAGAAAAGCACGCTCGGTGAATTCACCGGGGCGCGCGCGGCGCGCTCCTAGCTCGATCGCTCGAGAGAGCAACATCTCGAGGACCACGGGGCCGCCATGCCCTTGAAGCTCGAGCACATCTTCACCGGTGTAGCTGTGCGGCGCCGGAAAATAGAGTGCAATGCCTTCGTCGATGGTGAGGCCTGTCGCATCGCAAAAAGGCACAAACGTCGCGCGCCGCGGTTGAGGTAGGCCGCTCTCGATGAAACCGCTTGCGATCGCGCTCGCTGCAGGACCCGATACCCGCACGATACCAACGCCACCTCGGCCAGCGGCCGTGGCGATGGCGCAGATGGTATCGCGGCGAGACATGTTCACGCGGCGCGCGTTTTCTTAGCCTCCGCCTCGATACGGCGGTTGATGTTCCACTGCTGTGCGATCGACAACAAGGTGTTGGTGACCCAATACAACACGAGGCCTGCTGGGAAGAAGGCGAAGGTCGCGCTCATGATGAACGGCAGGATCATGAACACCTTCGCCTGAATCGGATCGGGCGGCGTCGGGTTCAGCTTGTACTGCACGAACATGGCACCGGCCATGATGACGGGTAGTACAAAGAACGGATCGCGCGAGGACAAATCCTGGATCCAGAAAGCGAAGGGCGCTTGTCGCATCTCGACGCTTTCGAGCAACACCCAGTAGAACGCGAAGAACACCGGCATTTGGATGAGGATCGGCAAACAGCCCGCAAGCGGATTGATCTTCTCGCGCTTGTACAGATCCATCATGGCGCGACCGAGTTTCTCGCGATCATCCTTGTAGGTTTCTTGCAGATTCTTCATACGCGGACCAAGTACGCGCATCTTCGCCATCGATTTTCCGGAAGACTCCGACAACGGGTAAAACACGAGTTTCAGCAGCAACGTGATGAGGACGATCGACCAACCCCAATTGGTCGTGAGCTTGTACGCTTGCTCGAGTAACCAAAAGAGCGGCTTAGCGAGCAAGGTCAATACGCCGTAGTCGGCAACGAGATCGAGTCGCGGACCCGTTTTTTCCAGTTGTGCCTGTAACTTGGGGCCGACGAACAGCGTTTCTTCGAACGTCGCGCCACTACCCGGCGCAACGGTCACCGAAGGACCCGTAGTCGAGAGTAGATATTGATTGCCGTCTGTCTTGAGCGTGTAGCGATAAGACGCGCTGCCAGCCGGCACGATCGCGGTCACAAAATGGTGTTGCATCCCGGCGATCCAGCCGCCTTGGATATCGCGCGCGAGCGCGCGATCTTCCGCGTCTTCACGATCGAGTTTTTCGTATTTGACGCCATCGTAGAACGCCGGCCCTTGGAAAGCATAGCTCTCGACCGAAAACATGGATGTTTCGACCGGAGGATCGTTACGCAATATTTGCGCGTAAGAGGCCGCACGCCACGCGTTCGCGCCTGCGTTCTCAACGTCGTAGCGCAAATCGACGCGATATTGGCCGCGCTTGAACACATATGTCTTGGTGACGGTGACGCCACTGACTGCATCGCGCCACACGAGCGGTACACGCAATTCGTCAGCGCCGTCCGACAATCGATATTCAGTCTGTGCCGCTTCGAAATCGGCAAGGTGGGTCGGACGCGCTTCGCCTGCGGCCCCAGTCAATCCTGTCTGCAGCAAATAAAAGTTGGATGGATTGGTATTGAGCAAACGAACACGCGTGTCTTCGCCTTTGACGAGCGGATACTGCGTGAGATCCGCGAGCACCAAGTCGCCGCCGCGCAGCGAGATTTCGACATTCAGAACATCAGTTGCAACATTGATGGTGCTAGTGACAGATGTTGGCGAAGCGGATGCCTCCGGTGCGGTGACGCTAGTAGCAGCCGCTTGCGGAGCAACGCTCGCTTCGCCTGTGGTCGTAGCAGCCGCTTGCGGCACGCTGGCTGCGAGACCTGTCACTTCTTTTGCACTGGGTGCGGCAGTGGCGGTCGTCGCCGTGGGAGGCACCGGCAGAGCGTAATCACGCTGCCAAGTTTCGTAGTTGAGCCACAGCGCGAGCACGAGGCCGAGCCACAGGAACATGCGAGCATTAGTCGAAGTCACGTCGATCTCTTCTCTAAACGTGGCGGAACGGGATCGTAACCGCCTTCACAAAAAGGATGGCAACGACCGACTCGTTTGAGAGTCAACCAGCTGCCCCGCAGCGCACCATGCGTCTCGAGAGCTTCGAGAGCGTAATGCGAACAAGTCGGATAGAAACGGCACCGCGGTCCCAATAACGGGCTCACGATGAGTTGATACGCTCGAACTAGGGCACGGAGGATGCGGCGCATGATTTTGCTGCCTGTGTCCAAAGACCCTCGAGACTCTCGCGTATCGATTGTGCCGACGCACCTCGCACGGCCGCTCGTGCGCCGATGATGTAGTCGGCCGCCGGTAGTCGATGCTGAGCATGTCGAAACGACTCGCGGATTATGCGACGAAGTCTGTTACGGGCGACGGCATTTCCGACGGTTTTTGCAGCAACGGCCATACCAAGCCGCGGACCGCCAGTGGCGGCTTTCCGGATAACTAAACTGAGTAAGGGGTTTCCGTAGCGACGCCCCTGCCGGTAGGCAGATTCGAAGTCGACTTTACGGAGAACGCGGTTGGCGGCAGGAAACCGCAACCGAACAGGTGCCGGCGAGGCGTCCCGGATCAGGGGATCAGCTTCTTGCGACCCTTGGCGCGACGACGCGACAGGATTTTACGACCGTTGGCCGTGGCCATACGGGCACGGAAACCGTGGGTTCGGGCGCGACGGACTTTGCTAGGTTGATAGGTGCGTTTCATGCTGGCGTCACCGAAAAAAGGCCGCAGAGGTTAAGCAGCGGCACTGCGAGTGTCAAGCCAAATCCGAGATATCCACAGGCACGGTTGCCGGTATATTCTCTCCATCCCCTTACCGATTCATCTCAACAGGCAGGTTGGCGCTTGGACCACTCGCTGTGGGCTCGCTGCGCGCAAGCGCTGGAAAGCGAGCTCCCTGAAGCACAATTCAACACCTGGGTTCGCCCTTTACAGGCGATCGAGGGTGATGGCTCGTTAAAGTTGCTGGCCCCGAACCGGTTCGTCGTCGATTGGGTTAACGCCAATCTGTTGCCGAGAATCGGTGTTTGGTTGCAAAACGCCATGCCTGGACAGGCGCCTATCGTCACCGTACAGGTCGGTGCGAAACCCGAAGCGGAGCCGGTGAATCCACCGACCTCGTCGCTGACGCCGCTGCCGACATCGAGGCCTGCCGGCCTGATCGTCGGCGCTCGGCTGAATCCGGATTCCACTTTCGACACTTTCGTCGTCGGCAAAAGCAATCAGCTCGCCAAGGCTGCGGCTCAACAGGTGGGGGAGAATCCGGGTAAGGCTTACAACCCGCTATTCATTTATGGCGGGGTCGGACTCGGCAAAACCCATTTGATGCACGCTGTCGGTCACGCCATCCTCGCGCGTAAGCCCGACGCGCGGATCGCCTACGTTCACTCTGAGCGCTTCGTCAGCGATATGGTCAAAGCGCTGCAGCACAATCAGATGAACGAATTCAAGGCAGCGTATCGCTCACTAGATGCGCTGCTGATCGACGACATTCAGTTTTTCGCTGGAAAAGAGCGCTCGCAAGAAGAGTTCTTTCATACCTTCAACGCACTGCTCGAAGGTCAGCAACAGGTTATCTTGACCTGCGATCGTTATCCGAAGGAAGTCGATGGACTCGAAGAACGCTTGAAATCCCGCTTTGGCTGGGGATTGACCGTTGCGATCGAGCCACCGGAACTCGAAACCTGCGCGGCAATTTTGATCAGCAAAGGCGAGGCAGCAGGTGTGACGATTTCGCAAGAAGTCGCTCTGTTCATCGCCAAGCGAATTCGCTCGAACGTACGTGAGTTGGAAGGCGCGTTGCGTCGCGTCATTGCCAACGCGCGATTCACCGGACAAGCCATCACCGTCGATTTTGCGAAGGAAGCGCTCAAAGATTTATTGTCGTTGCAGGCGCGTCTGATCACGATTGAGAACATCCAGAAAACCGTAGCCGATTACTTCAAGGTTCGCGTTTCTGACCTATTGTCTGAACGTCGCAGTCGCTCGGTTGCCAGACCGCGGCAAATTGCGATGGCGCTTGCCAAGGAGCTCACGCAACACAGTCTGCCTGAGATCGGCGATGCATTCGGGGGCAGAGATCACACGACCGTTCTGCATGCTTGTCGGCGTATTAAAGCGCTGCGAGAAACGGAACAACGCATCTCGGAAGATTATTCAAACCTGTTGAGAACCCTGACAGGTTGAAGTTCATAAGTTGTGGATGTTTTCGAAGGCGAAAATCATTCACAATCGACACACAGGGAATTCGTCGGATATGCGCGCGCCCATACACAAGCAGATTGGTCGCAAAACCATGATTTATCGAGAGTTATTTGGGTTTTCCGCATATCCACAGTGCCTATAAACACAACTATCTGAATTCTTAAATCTTTAAAACCTATATATGAAAGTCACAGCCACTCGCGAAGAGATTCTCGGACCGGTCCAAAACGTGATCGGAGTGGTCGAACGGCGTCAGACCATGCCGGTGCTTTCCAATGTCTTGCTCAGTGCGCGCAACAATCGCTTGAGCGTGACCGGAACGGACCTCGAGGTAGAGCTTGTCAGCGCAGTGCCGATCACAGTAGGCGCTCCTGGCGACATCACCGTCCCGGGTCGTAAATTGCTCGATATCTTGCGATCGCTGCCTGAAGGGGTGTCAGTAACGCTCGCGAGCGAGGCAGATCGTGTGGTGGTGCGCGCGGGTCGCAGCCGGTTCACGCTCTCGACGCTGCCGGCGGCGGAGTTCCCGGTGGTCGATGAGATCAATCCGCAGCAAGTCTTGAAGCTGCCGCAAACGGCGTTCCGTCGGTTGATCGACAAAACACACTTCTCGATGGCGCAACAAGATGTCCGCTACTACCTCAACGGCATGTTGCTCGAGTCCGAAGGGGGCAAATTGCGCGCCGTCGCCACCGACGGACATCGTCTGGCGTTGTGTGAAACGACGTTGACCGAGCGAGTGACGGGTAAGCAGCAAGTCATTTTGCCGCGTAAAGGCGTTCTCGAGCTGCAACGTATGCTAGGTGATGAGGGAGAGGTTGAGTTTTCGATCGGAACCAATCACGTTCGCTGCCAGATCGGCGACATTCGCTTTACATCGAAGCTGATTGACGGTCGTTTCCCGGAGTACAGTCGAGTGATTCCGAGTAACGCTAATCGCGTGATCGACGCAGATCGCGGTATTTTGCGTCAGAGTTTACAACGTACGGCGATTTTGTCGAACGAAAAGTATCGAGGGATTCGTCTCAACATCAAGCCGAACCTGCTGACGCTCCAAGCGCACAATCCCGAACAGGAAGAAGCGGAAGATCAACTGGAAGTCAGCTACAGCGGCGAGGAAATCGAGATCGGATTCAATGTGACCTATTTGCTCGAGGCGCTCTCCGCGATCGATACTGAACACGTCAACTTTGCGCTTACCGACGCCAATAGCAGCTGTCTGATCACCGCTGCCGAAGCCGATGGTGCCAAGTATGTCGTGATGCCCATGAGGCTCTGATCGTTCATGGCTTTGGCGGAGCTGACCGTCCAGGATCTCCGCTGCATCGATAATGCCGAACTAAACCTTAGTCCCGGCACCACCTTGCTGTACGGCGCCAATGGCGCCGGCAAAACCTCGATCCTGGAAGCGATTTACCTACTCGGTCGGGGTCGATCATTTCGCACGCGCCTGAATGAACGCCTGATTCGCCATGGGCAGGGTCTATGCCGGGTTGTTGGCAAGGTGACTTACCCCTTAGGTTCTCATGCGCTCGGGGTAGAAGTCCGGAAAGGCGGCGATCACCGTTCTGCGACGGCTGGGCGTCTCAACGGTAGCAGTATTCGCAGTTTGTCGGAATTAGCTCTGGCGTTCCCTACACAGATCATTGATCCAGATGCTCATAAGCTGATTGAAGACAGCTCGATCCGCCGCCGGCGTTGGTTGGACTGGGCGGTGTTCCACGTGGAACCTGGTTTCGCATCGGCCTGGAGCCGCTACCAGCGCGCCTTGCTTCAACGAAATGCAGCCTTGAAGACTGGTTCCGCACCCGTTTCCATCTGGGATGAGGAATTGGCGCGGGAAGGCGAGACTCTAACAGCCGCTCGAGAGCGAGTTCTCACCGCCTTGCTACCGTACTGGACAGAAATGGTCGAGGACTTGGTGGGGCTCGAAGTCTCACTGGGTTTTTTGCCGGGCTGGGACCGAAGCGCATCCTTAGGCGATACCTTGGCCGCTAACACGAGTCGCGACCGTGATCGTCGAACGACAACCGTCGGACCCCATCGAGCCGATATCAGCGTCCGGGTAAAGGGGAGAGCCGCTCGAGAGGTCTTGTCCCGCGGGCAACAGAAACTGGCTGCTGTGACCCTTAGTCTGTGCCAGCTCGAGTTTCTCAAACACGAACACGATCTGCATCCAACCGTACTGCTTGATGATCCCTCGGCTGAACTCGATCACAGTCGGTTGGAGCGTTTCATTCGTCGAGTTCGACGTCTCGACACCCAGATCGTTGTAACTGCACTCGAGAAAGATTTTCGCCTTTTTGGCGAGCCCGAAAACCTGTTTCACGTGGAACAGGGAGGGGTATTTCGGGTATGATTTGGCATCCGTTAACCGGGCTATTCCATGACCGAAGCCGACGTCTACGATTCCAGTAAAATCAAGGTCTTAAAGGGTCTTGACGCCGTCAGAAAACGACCCGGCATGTACATCGGTGATACCGACGATGGCACCGGTCTGCACCACATGGTTTTCGAGGTCGTCGACAACTCCATCGACGAAGCCTTGGCAGGCCATTGTGACCGCGTCGTGGTCACGATTCACGCCGATGAGTCAGTCACCGTCGAAGACAATGGTCGCGGCATCCCCGTCGATATCCACGCCGAAGAAGGCCGGTCTGCCGCTGAAGTCATCATGACGGTGCTACACGCCGGCGGTAAGTTCGACGACAGCTCGTACAAGGTGTCCGGCGGTCTGCACGGCGTGGGCGTTTCCGTCGTGAACGCCCTGTCGGACGTTCTGCAACTGACCATTCATCGCGGCGGCAAGCTGCACAAGCAAGAATATCGCCTCGGTGAACCTGTTGCGCCGCTCGTCGAAGTGGGCACGACCGATCGAACAGGCACTAGCGTCCGCTTCAAGCCGAGCGCATCCACCTTCACCAACATTTCGTTCGATTACGACATTCTCGCGAAACGTCTGCGCGAACTCTCGTTTCTCAACTCCGGTGTTTGTATCGAGTTGATCGACGAGCGCGAAGACAAGAGCGACGTCTTCCAACACGAAGGTGGTCTACAAGCTTTCGTCAAACATTTGAATCGTTCGAAGACGCAAATTCACGAGCAGGTATTTCATTTCCGCACCCAGGAAGGCCCCATCGGTGTGGAAGTGGCGATGCAGTGGAACGACTCCTACCAGGAATCGATGTTCTGCTACACGAACAACATCCCGCAGAAAGACGGTGGAACGCACCTTGCCGGCTTTCGCGCAGCATTGACGCGCACGCTCAACGATTACATTGAGAAAGAAGGCATCGCCAAGCGCGAGAAGGTGCCGACTACGGGCGACGACGCTCGCGAAGGCCTCACCGCTATCCTGTCGGTCAAATTACCCGACCCAAAATTCTCCTCGCAGACCAAAGATAAGCTCGTTTCTTCCGAAGTGAAGGGTGTCGTTGAAACGGCGATGGCCGCGAAGTTCTCGGAGTTCCTGCTCGAGAAACCCCAAGAAGCCAAAGCGATCGCCAGCAAGATCATCGACGCAGCACGGGCACGTGAGGCAGCGCGCAAGGCGCGTGAGCTCACGCGTCGCAAGGGCGCGCTTGATATCGCTGGCTTGCCGGGAAAACTTGCCGACTGTCAGGAAAAAGATCCCGCGCTTTCTGAACTGTTCCTCGTCGAGGGTGATTCGGCCGGTGGCTCTGCCAAGCAGGGCCGCGATCGTCGCACGCAGGCGATTCTGCCTTTGAAAGGCAAGATACTGAACGTCGAAAAGGCGCGCTTCGACAAGATGATCTCGTCCGCCGAAGTCGGCACGCTGATCACGGCGCTCGGTTGCGGCATCGGTCGCGATGAATTCGACATCGAGAAACTTCGCTACCACCGCATCGTCATCATGACTGACGCCGATGTCGACGGAAGCCATATCCGTACCCTGTTGCTGACCTTCTTCTATCGACAGTTACCCCTTTTGATTGAACGCGGTCATATCTACATCGCGCAACCGCCACTTTATAAAGTGAAGCGCGGCAAACAAGAGATGTACGTCAAAGACGAAGTCGAACTGAACGCCATGCTGCTCAATGCCGCGTTGGACGAGTCGGAATTGTTCGTGAATCCTGCAGCGCCGCCTCTGCGAGGCCCCGGTCTCGAAGCGCTAGCGCGCCAATATGTTGAAGTGCAGGGAATCATCAGCCGCTGGGCGCGCCGCTACGACGAACGCCTGCTCGGCCAGTTGCTATACGTGCCGGTGATTTCACGCGCGACTTTTGATGATCCAAGCGCTTTGCAAGACTGGACCACTGAGTTGCTGGCCCGCCTCAATCAAGAGGCAGATGGTGCCGCGCGTTATAAAATCGATCTGCAACCGGCGGTCGACGGCGCTGGAATCGCGCGCTTGCATATCTCCAAGGATGAGCATGGCAGTCGTTTCGATCGCCATTTGACCCGAGATTTCTTCGACTCACCCGAATATCAACGTATTGCCGAATTGACGCGCACGCTCGCCGGTCTCATCGAAGAGGGTGCCTACGTCAAGCGTGGCGAATCACGTCATGAGATCGACTCGTTCAAACAAGCCATCGACTGGTTGTTCGAACACGCCAAGCGTGGGCAGACTATTCAGCGTTATAAGGGCCTTGGCGAAATGAACCCCGAGCAGCTCTGGGAAACGACCATCAACCCTGAAACCCGTCGTTTGATGCAAGTGCGCATCGAGGACGCTGTCGCAGCCGATGAGGTCTTCACGACGCTGATGGGTGATGAAGTCGAGCCGCGTCGCGAGTTCATCGAAAAGAACGCGCTGTCGGTTGCCAATCTCGACGTCTGAGAGTCGAATCAGCCCGGGGGTTCGCTGCTCATCTTTTGGGCGGTCGCGGCTCGCAACTTGGTACCGATGAACGCGGCGTGACCCACGTGCAGCAAGTCGCCAAGTTTGCGCATCAGATGGTGCTCGTGATCGTCTAGTTTGCCGTCGGCATAAGCGACCTGCCAGAACATCTCCATTATTCGTTGCTTCGCCGTTGCGTCGAACGCGGCATGTAACTGTGAAGTAAAGGCGTGCAGATCGTGCGCGGTTTCTTGTCGCGTGCGAGCGAGCGACATCAATGCGGCGAGCTCATCCGCTGTGAGATCGAAACGCTCCCGTAGCAAGCGCTCGACGGTGGTGACTTCGATCTCGCTGGCACCGGAATCCGATTGCATGATTTCGATCAGCAGCACCGCTGTCGCCAATTGCAGTCGATGGTTATCCTGCTCCGCGGTCCCGCCGACCGCGGACTGCACCGTGCCGAATAACTCTCGCCAGTGTTTGAGCATCTCTGCCTCCTCAGGCGCATGTTAACCCCGGTAAGATGCCCGTGTGAGCACAACCATTCTGCAATCCCTGCCGATAGGCGAACGAGTCGGCATCGCCTTCTCCGGTGGCCTCGATACGAGCGCCGCGGTCCACTGGATGCGCGCGCGAGGTGCGCTACCTTGCGCGTATACCGCCCATCTCGGGCAACCGGACGAAACTGACTACGAGGCAATTCCTCGCAAGGCGAAAGAACTCGGCGCCGTGCATGCACGGCTCGTCGATTGCCGTCAGCAGCTCGTGAATGAAGGTATTGCAGCAATTCAATGCGGCGCTTTCCATATCTCGACTGCTGGCAATACCTACTTCAACACCACGCCACTCGGGCGTGCCGTGACGGGTACGGCGCTGGTGCTAGCCATGCGCGAGGATGATGTTCACATTTGGGGTGACGGCAGTACTCACAAGGGCAACGATATAGAACGTTTTTATCGTTATGGGTTGCTCGCTAATCCGCAGCTGCGAATTTACAAGCCGTGGCTCGATCGACGTTTCATCGATGAGCTGGGCGGCCGCGCCGAGATGTCGGCGTATCTGCAAGCAGCGGGACTCGATTACCGCTTAAGTGCCGAAAAGGCGTACTCCACCGACTCGAATCTGCTCGGGGCGACTCACGAAGCCAAAGATCTGGAGTTTCTCGAGCGCGGCATCGACATCGTGCAGCCCATCATGGGCGTGGCATTTTGGCGTGACGATGTCACGATCCAACGCGAGCGCTGCACCGTCGGCTTCGAGCAAGGGAAGCCCGTCACACTGAATGGTCAGCGCTTTTCTGATGCGCTCGCGCTATTTGAGGAAGCCAATCGCATCGGCGGTCGCCATGGTCTCGGCATGAGTGACCAAATCGAGAATCGCATCATCGAGGCCAAAAGCCGCGGCATCTACGAAGCGCCTGGCATGGCGTTGCTGTTCATCGCCTACGAACGCTTGGTGACAGCGATCCACAACGAAGACACCATCGAGCAATATCGTCAAAACGGCCGTCGTATCGGTCGGCTGCTTTATCAAGGGCGCTGGTTCGATCCGCAATGTTTGATGTTGCGCGAAAGTGCGCAGCGTTGGGTCGCCGCCGCCATTACCGGCGAGGTAACGTTGGAGCTGCGACGGGGCAATGATTATTCGATCATCGATACGCGAGGCCCGCATCTCACGTATCACCCCGAGCGCCTCACCATGGAAAAAGGCGAGGCGATGTTCAGCCCTGAAGATCGTATCGGCCAACTGACTCTGCGCAACATGGATATCGCTGATACGCGTGAGAAGCTCGCCGTGTACGGCGAGGCAGGTTTACTCGAAGGCGATTCCACACGTACGTTGCCGCGATGAGTGACGTCGTCATATGCGGCAGCTTGAATATGGATCTGCTCTCGCAGGTCGAACGCTTGCCATTGCCCGGAGAAACCGTACTCGGCTCGTGCTATCAACATTCGGCGGGCGGTAAAGGGCTCAATCAAGCGATCGCCTGCGTGCGAATGGGGGTTCCCACCGCGATGATCGGTGCTGTGGGTGATGATGCCCACGGCCGTGCGTTGACAGAGCTGCTGCGCACCGAGGGCGTCGACACCACGCGAGTTCGAACGCGCGCTGGAGTCACGACGGGCCTTGCTCAAGTCATGCTCGCGGCGTCGGGCGAGAACAGCATCGTCGTACACGCAGGTGCCAATACGAGCCTAGGCGCTACTGATGTCACACGCGACCTACCCGAAGCAATCGTCTATTTGGCCCAGCTCGAAACACCGCTCGACACTATCGAAGAGTTCTTTGCAGCGGCGAGACAGGCGGGCGGCTGCTGTGTGCTCAACACGGCCCCTGCTGTAACGGGCAGTGAACGCTTGCTATCGCTCGCGGATGTGCTCGTCATGAATGAAACTGAGCTCGCTTACTATGCCGGTCAGGCGGGTGCGGTCAGTGCGGCGCAGGTTCGTCGGCTTGGTCCCCGCTTGCTGCAGCGACCGCAGCAGGCATTGATCGTCACGCTCGGCGCCGAGGGTGCTTGGATTTTCACACACACGAGCGAAGAGTTTATTCCAGCGATACCAGCGACAGTGCTCGACACCACCGGTGCTGGCGACTGCTTTACCGGTGTGTTGGCAGCGGGCATCGCCCTTGGTCAGGTGCTACCGGAGGCGGCCCGGCGCGCAAGCCGGGCCGCTTCTATTGCCGTGACTCGTCTTGGCGCAGCAACGTCAATGCCACGCGTACAGGAACTTACGGCATCAGACTCGCATTGACGCGCCGCTGTAGATCGAGGCGCGGCACATCAACGAGATCACGCTTGATACGAGCCGTGATTTTTTTGGCCGCAGTTTTCGGCAGGTGCTCATCAACCATCGCCATGAAGCGTGGTGCCATGATTAGCACGAGTCCGGTCGTTTCGGCATCGCGCACGGCAGCCGAGGCGGTCTTCGCCACCATCCGCGCGAATTGATCAGCTGCTTGTTGTTTGAGGGTGGTGCGACCTTCAAGTGCCGTTCGTCGACCTGCGGCGCGCGACATGCCGCGACCGGGTTTGTCGGCGCCCGCATCGCGCTCGTGTTTGATTGCAAACGGATTGGCAAACGTTGCGATCTTCTCGAGCTTGGCTCGGGCCTTTGCCATCGAATAGATGTGTAGATGCGCGGTATCGGCCACCATCACTTTGATCGACATATCAAAACTCCTGTTGAGCCCCCCAAGAACCCATCCTAGCGCGCGGTGGCATTTTTTTCAGGCGGAATCCGACGGTTTGCCGCTTTCTCCATTGCTGCGGCTAGGCGCAGCAGTTGTGCGTCGTCGTTGCGCCGGGCGACCAGAGTCAGCCCGACAGGCATGTCTCGCACCAAACCGATCGGTAGGGTGAGACTCGGATAGCCAGCGACTGCGGCAGCCGATCCAAGTGACGAACCACCCGTATCGCGTCGGTTGCCCCAAATCGGATCAATGAGTTCAGCCGGGCCACTCCCGGGCGACACGATCAAATCGAGCGTCGATTGGGTAAACAAAGTGGCGAGGCCGTCGACATCGACCGATTGCTGCAGCGATTGCACGGCTTCGAGATATTTAGGCTCCGTCAACGGGCCGCAAGCAACCGATTGCTCGAAGATTTCCTGACCGAAAAACGGCATCTCACGCGCAGCCTCGCGACGATTGAAGTCGATCAATTCGGCGAGTGAGCGTGCTTCACGCCGTGCTGGCGCAAGATCGCCTAAATAGGCGTCGATGGCCTGTTTGAATTCGTACAGTAAGGCCAAAAACTCTGCTGCGCCGAATTGCTGTAGACCCGCTGGAAGACTGAGATCGACGAGCTCGACGCCATTGGCAATCAACAAATCGCGGATCATGTTGCATTGCGCAAGTACATCGGGACGCAAATTGGGTGAGCCCGGCCACCAGCCGATTCGGCGGCCCTTCAAGACAGCGGCGCGGGCAGTCAAAACCGGCGCAACATCGAAGGCTTGGTCGAACAAAATCGTCGCCACGGCTGCGACATCAGCGACATTACGACCCATGGGTCCCGCCACATCTTGTCGAGGTGACAGTGGTATCACGCCGCGGCCGCTGACCCGAGTCTGCGTCGGCTTGAAACCGACGATTCCATTGAGTGCAGCTGGCGACAAAATAGAACCGTCCGTTTCGGTGCCGATGGCTACCGCGCAAAAACTGCGCG
>Ga0315899_10002577_pt1 | contig 19996 bp, 8 predicted proteins | sample LakEriMetagenome_2_FD_203518 | JGI IMG/M metagenome (GOLD analysis project Ga0315899, IMG submission 203518) | Freshwater fungal communities from buoy surface, Lake Erie, Ohio, United States - Buoy 4 MA112 | ecosystem: Environmental > Aquatic > Freshwater > Lake | place: USA: Lake Erie, Ohio... | reverse complement strand
TGCAAAACAGGAATCTTCAAGTGAAAAGCCGCCAATGATGCGCTGAGCACGGTGGTTGTATCTCCTTGAACCATGATGTAATCCGGAAGGTGCTGCTGAAGTTCGCGGTCGATACCAACAATAATTTTCGCCATCAGACTATTCAAGGTCTGGTTCTCGGTCATCACATCCAGGTCGAAGTCCGGTGTGATTTTGAAGAATTCCAGAGCTTGACGCGCAAGTTCACGGTGCTGTCCGGTGAGTCCAATGAGCGCTTCAAATGTTCCCGCTTGCTTGAAATAGTGATAGACCGGAGCGATTTTGATGGCTTCCGGACGGGTGCCCAATATGAACAGAATTTTTTTCGGCATAAATGCGATACTCAGTAAGTGCGGTATTTACGCAAGAGTGCGAGAGTCAACTTGATGGTCTTCATCACGGGCATTTTGCTCGGGCCTGCCTTGCGGTCATAGCGCAAAATCATCGGCACCTCATGCACGATGGGTTGCAGCTTGGCGAGTTTGAGCAACGTCTCTGCGGTGCAGGAGAAGCCCTTTTCCTCGATAAAGCGAACTCCATAACGCTCCTTGGCGCGCAGGATTAATTCGCCTTCGAACGCACGAAAACCACAGGTATAGTCTTTCACACGAGGAATTGGGGCGAATAGGCGGAACATCATCGAGGCACCCACGGCCGTGATTTTGCGGAATTTGCTTAATCCGAAAATCTCTGCTCCCGCTTGATAGCGCGAGGCAATGACAATGTTGCTTCCTTCCTGGATTTGCTGAATCATACGTGGAATCAGCAAAGGATTATGGCTGTCATCGGCATCCATCGTCACCAAAATATCATCCGGCTGCATCGTGTTGAATGCAAACTGGAACAATGTCGACATGGCATTGGCCAATCCTTGATTGGGCTGAATGTCGATGATTTCTTTTTTGTACGTGCATTGGAAGCTGCGCGTCATTTCCAGCGTGCGATCCTTGCTTCCGTCGTTGGCCACAACAAAAGTCAGATCCAGGTCATAACTATTGACTAGCGATTGGACGCGTTTCATTAAACTCTGAATCGTCGCTTCTTCGTTGTATGCCGGAACGGCTAAATAGACTCTCGCTTTCATGTGGCTTTCACTTGGTCTGGTCAAGGATATTGTTCAAAAGTAAGCGTTTCCGCGGAAAGAGGCAGCCTCTGGCCTATTTTTTTCGGGAGGATATTCGCTTGGAGAAAGGGTAAAAAAAAAGTCCTTCACGAGGAAGGACTTTGCGGAGAGGGGGGGATTCGAACCCCCGGTAAGGGTTACCCCCTACGACAGTTTAGCAAACTGTTGGTTTCAGCCACTCACCCACCTCTCCGAGTGACTTTATGTCAAAATTTGGACGGCAAATGTAGTTCATTGGGCTCAACCGACAAGAACTCCCGAAAAAAAATCTATCCGACCATCCACCACACCAGCGCCATCAAAAGGAATAGGGAAATAACATTGAGCACGATACCCGCCTTCAGCATGTCTTTTCCGCGGATATAGCCAGAACTATAAGCAATGGCATTGGGCGGTGTGCTCATGGGAAACATAAAGTCGCAACTAGCGGCAATGGTAACGGGAATGGCGAACAATTCGGGCGAAATTCCGGCGCCCACAGCCAGTGAAGCGACAATGGGCACAAAGATGTTGACCATGGCGATATTGCTCATCAGCGCGGTAATGATTAGGCCTACCGCGCACAGCATGCTGACAAACCAAAAAAGGTTGGTTGAATCAAGGCTCTGCATAGTAGCCGTTACCGTTTGCACGAGGCCACAATGATCAAAGGCCGCTGCTAAACTCATCCCGCCACCGAACATCAGGAGAACACCCCAAGGAAGCTGCGCTGTATCGCGCCATTCGAGCAGCTGTTTTCCTTCGCGTTTTGAAGGGAGCAGAAACAACGAACTGCCCATGATGATGCTAATCGTGGTGTCGGAAAATTCGATGCCCATCGGTTTGAGCACGGTCGATATAGGTTCCTGCACAATCCACAACACGGCGGTGGAGACGAAAACTCCAAAAGTTATTTTTTCCTCGCGACTCCACGCTCCCAGCTTGGTCAATTCCGCATGAATCAATTCATGTCCAAGGGCAAATTTCCCCAGGCGATTCGGGAATATGAAGTACACCATAGCCACAAAGGCAATCACCAGGAATACCAATGCGAAAGGCAGTCCGTATTTCATCCAGGTGAAAAAGCTGACCGGACATTGAAAGGATTTATCCAGGATGCCTGCCATGCTCGCATTCGGCGGCGATCCCACCAGGGTGGCAATACCGCCGATACTCGATCCATAGGCAATCGAAAGCATCAGCGCCGTGGCAAAGTTGCGTGTGCCGCTATCAGAAGATTCTTCGCCGGGTTTTACCAATAGCAATACGACGGAAGCCGCAATGGGCAGCATCATCAAGGTCGTGGCCGTATTCGATATCCACATGCTGATGGTAAAGCTTGCCAGCATGAACCCGAAAATGATCGTGTTGGCGCTAGTGCCCGTCCGGTTCACGATACTCAAGGCCAGCCTGCGGTGCAGATTCCATTTCTCCATGGCCAATGCAATGAAAAAGCCGCCCAGAAAAAGAAACACGTAGCGATTGCTGTAGGTGATGCACGTTTTTTCCAAACTCATCACACCCAGCAACGGAAAAAGCATCACCGGTAAGAGCGACGTGATGGCCATGGGCACACATTCGGTAATCCACCAGATCAGCATCCAGCCCACCACACCCAATACTTTTATTTGGGCGGGTTCCAAGCCAAGCGGATTGAATGCCCAGAGTGCCCCGAAGAGCATCGGTCCGAGCAGCAAAGAGAAGTAGGGTCGGATTTTTTCCATGGCCGTCAAATGTAATCCACTTCATCAACTGCGGTAAATTCGCACCATGCAAGATCGTCCCGTAAAAAAGAATCAGGAGCTTGAACTGGATATAACCGACATGGCCTTCGGTGGAGTGGCCATTGGTAAATTACACACCGAACAAGGCGATTTTACGGTGTTTGTGCAAAATGCCATTCCCGGACAACGCGTACTCGCCCGGGTTGAAAAGGCACAAAAGCGGTTTGCGGAATGTAAGCTGGTCAAAGTGCTGAAGCCTTCGTCACAGGAAGTGAGTATTCCCTATCAGGCCATACCGGGCGCACCGTATGCGACCTTGCCCATTGAATTGCAACATCACTACAAGCGACGCAATACACTTGAACTGTTTAAACGCATTGCAAAGCTCGATGACATCGAATCTTGCATGGATGTCTTCATTGAATCACCCTCGGTGTGGCACTACCGCAATAAAATGGAATACTCTTTCAGCGTCATTCGTTATGATCTGGATGAGCAAAAGGAATACGACGACTTTGGATTGGGTTTCAAGCACCGCGGAACCTGGTGGTGCGTAGAAAATCTCGACCGTGATTCAGGTTTGTTTGACGAAGAGCTTGAATCGAAATTGCACTCCCTTCGTCGTTGGTGTGTGGAGTCAGGCTTGCCCGCCTGGCACCCACCCGGACATCACGGTTTCTTTCGATACCTGATTGTGCGCAAGAGTTACGCGACGAATCAACTCTTGATCAACTTGGTTACTTCCGAACAGCGGGTGTCGGAGTTCAACGGACAAGCGTTCGTTGCCATCATCCGAGAGTTGTTTGGAAGTCGCGTGGCTGGCGTTATTCATACCATCAATCCCAACACAGGCGATCGCATCGACCCGCTGAATGGTCGCACCATTCAGCTCTATGGGGAACCCGTTATTGCGGAGACAATTAACGGATTGCGTTTCGAAATCGGCATGACGAGTTTTTTCCAAACGAATCCGCGTAGCGCCGAGCGATTGTATAGCAAGGTGATTGAATATGCCTCTATTGAAGATAACCGCGATGATGCTGTCGTGATGGACTTGTTTTGCGGAACAGGTACGATTACGCAGTTGCTGGGACAGGCCTCAAACCGCAAGGTTGTTGGTGTCGATATTGTTGCGGATGCCATTGAAGATGCGAAGCGCAATGCACTGCGTAATGGTGTTTCGAATGTCGAGTTTTACGCCGCTGATGTAGGGTCGTTTCTTTTGCAGTATCCGGAGTTTACCGGCAAGATTGATTGCCTGGTGCTAGATCCGCCACGCGGTGGAATTGCACCGAAGACATTGCGTAAAGTCATTCGTTTGGGTGCGAGGCGTATCGTTTATGTTTCTTGCAATCCGGCAACCCAAGCCCGAGATACACTGGATTTAATGGACGCCGGATACACCCTTCGGAAAATCAGTATGGTCGATCAATTCCCGCACACCTCCCACATTGAAACCGTGGTTCTGTTTGAATTGGATCCGATGAAATAACTACATTTGAATCATGGTGAAAGAGCGCGCTATCATACTGACCTCGAAACAAATTGAGCAAACGCTGACGCGAATTGCTCATGAGATTCATGAGAATCACTACAAGGAAAAGGAATTGATTTTAGTTGGCGTTGCCGGTCGTGGAAGCGATGTGGCGAAACGACTTCATCAAAAGCTTTCAGCGATCAATAGTGAAATCAGTGTGCGCCTGGAATCTATTCAACTCAACAAAGACAAGCCGTTGCAGGAAGATATTCAATGCACAGCCGAAATCAAGAGCATGAAAGGAAAGTATGTCGTGCTCATTGACGATGTTCTCAATAGTGGAAAAACACTCATTTATGCCTCGCGCTTCCTGTTGGATGCTGACTTGAAGGGACTCGCTATTGCAACGCTCATCGATCGCTATCATCGCAAGTTTCCCATTCGTCCGGATTACGTCGGACTCACCCTCTCAACAAATTTGCGCGAACATGTTTCGGTCGATTTCACCAAAGGAAAGGAAGCCGTTTACCTCGATTAACGCAGCACATTCACGTGTCCTTGCGCGGTGTAAGGATTGTCGGTGTCCGTGCGGTTAATAATCAGCTGCCATTGATAGGCACCGGTTTCTGCATAATAGCCGCCATTGCGCACGTTTCCAATCCATGCATGGTCAGGATCGGTTGAATCATAAACAACAGTTCCCCATCGGTCCGTAATCCAAAAATGATACGTGCGAATAAACTGACGGCCGTTGATGACAGGTTTGAAGTATTCGTTGGAGCCATCATCATTTGGCGTGAACGCATTAGGGACATAGACCAGGAATACGTCTTCGATGACGATGTTGTCCACTGCTTTGGCCGTGCATCCATATTGATTTTCTACCGTCAGTGTAATCGGATAAAATCCGTAATCGGTAAACCAGTGATCAGTCACAGGTGCGTAGGCGAAAGTTCCGTCACCGAAATCCCACGAATGCAGAAACGCTCCGACACTCTCACTGGTAAAGCGTACAATCGGCTGCAACACATTGGTGGTGTCTTTCTCCATGGTGAATAAAGCCAGCGGTGTTGGATAAACCGTAATGAGCTGATCCAGTTCCAGTGTGTCAGAGCAGCCGGCTTGTGTTACTCCAATCATGCTCACGTCGAAGGTGCCCGGCACCGTAAACGTGTGTTTTGCGTTGATGGCGTTGCTGCCATCACCGTGATCGAAATCCCAGCTAAACGAGTTGGCTTCAGTTGATGTGTTGATGAAGCTGATCTCTAATGGCACGCAGCCTTTGGTCGTGTCGGCAATAAAGGAAAGTTCCGGTAGAGGATTCAAATTGAATTCAACCTCATTCACATTGATACAGCCAAACGAGTTGACGGCTTCAAGAGCGACGTCATAACTGCCCACCGCATCAAACGTGAGTGCGGTGTTGGTGTTTGAGCTGACCGGCACACCATCGACGTACCAATTATAGCCGGTAGCATCCATGCTGAAATTTGTTGCTTCGACAGTTGCAGGGAAGTAGCATGATTCGAATGCGCTTAACGTAAAAATGCTCGTAGGCACAGGCGCAACTACAATATTCATAGACGTTGAATTTCGACACAGGTTCATGTCGATAGCGGTCATCGTTACTTCGTGAATGACCGGTTGGTTCGTGTTATTCTCGAACGTGTGGCATGGCGCTGCGTCAGCGCTGATATTTCCATCATCAAAAGTCCATTCATAAAATACCGAACCACTGCTGGCATTGGTAAAGCAGATTTGGAATGGTGTACAGCCGACCTGTTCTGGAGTTCCGAATGCCGGAATAGGAAGCGGATGAATTTCGATTTCTTCAGTGGTTTGTCCTGTGCATCCGTTCGGTCCATCCACAGAAAGCGTGATGGTATAGATGCCGGGATTGTCGAAAGTATGTTCGGTCAGCAATTCGGTGTATGTCCCACCATCGCCCATTTCCCAGAGGTAACTACCCGGTGTGTTGCTGCTTCCGGTGAATGAAATTTCAGTGAGCACACAACCGTCGTCATCGGCCAGCTCGATTTCAGGTTCAGGTGATTCAAACACCGTGATCGGAATCGTATCGAAGGCTGTTGCACAACCATTGGTAATTTCCTGAATGAGTTCAAACGAACCAGCGTCTTCATAGATATAAGCAGCGTCATATTCACCTGAAAAATCTCCATTGCCGAAGCTGTAGCTCACGGTGATACTGCTGTCGATAAAATCCGTAATCTGAATAGCGAAAGGCTCACAGCCAAACGTGTTTCCAATGCTGAAAAATGGATTGAGCGTGTTGGGATAAACGGTCAGCGTAGTACTGTCGATATCGGTTCCGCATTCGTTGGTAAGAGTAGCGATGATGAGGTACGTGCTAGGCAGTGTGTCGGTGTAATAAATGTGATCAACCGGATTGGCGAGGCCCGTTGTGGTTCCATCACCCAAATCCCATACATACGTATCCGGCAATCCCGTTGAGTTGTCGTAGAAGTCGACACTCAGTGGTGTGCATCCATCAGCAACCGATGCGTAGATGTCGGCAACAGGCGTGGGGAAGACCTTGACGGTGTCACGATCAATACGCACGCCACACAAATTCGAAACGGTAAGCGTGATGTAATAGCTCACAATCGAATCGCCTTGCTCATAGGTGAGCATCGGTGGATCGTAAATGTCCAGCGACGCGAAAGGCGCAATACTCCAATCAAACGTTGTGTATTGTCCGGTCGACGTATTGGTGATACTCACATCCACAGGCGCACACCCGCTGTCGGGAGTAGCCGTGAATTCCGCTACAGGAGGAATGATGATTTCAATTTCAGCCAGCGTATCGTCGGTGCATCCAAATGGCGTTATCGCTGTCATCTCGATGGTATGAAATCCAATTGCTGTAAACACAACATCTGCAGGTGCAGCAAGCGTGCTATAGATCACGCCATCGACAAGCCATTCATAACTTCCGCCAAGAACACCGCTAGCATTGTTCGCCAGCGGTATCGGTGTATTCAAGCAACCAATGCTGTCGAGGTCAAGCCCGGCGCTCGGCAGCGGGTGTACGGTAATCGCTGCGCTGTCAGTTTGAATACATCCAGTTGTCACGTTGGTGACTTCAACAATATAGTGGTACGTCGTGTCTGTACCTGCCACGAGTGGAGGATTTACGGTTTGATTAGAAAGCGCTGAATTGCTCGGACTAAATCCTTGCACTGCATCTGCAGTCCATGCGTATTGATAGGGGAATGAAGCCGGCGCTGCTTGCACACCGATACTCACGTTGGTTGTGCCGGAGCAAACCGCATTGTCGTTCATCGTCAGCACAGGCAGTTCGTTCACAATGACGTTCACTACATCGAGGGGCTGTACTGCACATTCGGGGTGGTCTGTATAATAGACTTCTTCCAACGTGTATGCGGTGGTGATGGTCGGATACACAGCTTCTTCAAACGTGTTGAGGATGGTGTCGCTTAGCACCAGGGGTGTCCCGCCTGCATCAATGTTCAAGGTATAAATCCCTTCGATAGAAGTAAAGTTGAAGAGCAGGGGTGTGGTGTCGCCAATACAAATTTCTGTGGTGCCCGTCATGACCACTTCGGGGTACGGATTCACCATCACGGTATCGATGCCGCTGGTGATGAGCGGACATCCGCCCGATGTAAACATCAACTCCGCGTAGTAATAGGTTTTTCCAACGGTGTTTGTCGGTGGAATGAAAGAATCAGAATTCTCACCGGGAATCACGGAACTGATTCCGTTTTCTAAGCTGTACCACGTGTAACCCGGTGTGCCTGTTCCGTTCACGAAAGTCACGGTAATGGGATTGCTTGTTGCCTGATGACAGTAGTTCACGGAGTCTGGTACGGTACTAACAATCGGTGTCGGCGCAATAACAAGTGTCGCTGTAACCGATGGCGTGCTGCAACCGTCGACATCCTGTGTCACTTGCGCGAAGTAAGTAAAGGTGCCGGCGGGTGTGTTGTCGGGTGTGAAGATGGTTGATGGAGTGCTGTTGAGCGCAGGGTCGAAGAGCGGATTATCCCCCGCCTCAAACCAATACGTAGAAGCAGTTCCGGCTCCTCCGCTAATCACGACTTCAAAGTCGGTGACCGCAGTTCCTTCACAAATGGATTGGTTGAAGTGCAGGGTATCAACAACAGGGTCGTCGACTATTTCGAGCATGACATCATTGCCGATGAGTGGATCACAGCCTTCTGTTGCGAACGTGGCTTCGCAGTAGTAGTAGTATTGTCCTATAGCAGTTGGAATGGCGGGTTCGAATGTCGCTGATGTTGCACCGGGAACGGCGGTGCCTCCTGTATTCACAGGTGATGCGCTTTCGTACCACTGATAACTCACTTCTTCTGAGCCGCCGTCATAAACGAATGTCCATGGATTGTTGGTTGTTCCGCCGATACACGAAACCGTATCGATCAAACTGACTGGCTCGAATGCATCTTCCCAGATGATAACGCGAGCCGTATCACTGATGAGTGAAGAGCATCCGCCTTCGCTAAGCATGATGATGACGCTGTAGTAGAGCGTGTCGAGGCCGTTCAAAACGCCGGGCTGATAGCTGTTTGCTGTGGCACCTGTGATGAAGGTGCTATCGGACAGCAAGGAGTCTTGCGAAACGTACCATTTGTAAGTTGCGGCGCCACTGCCGTTGGTGTAGGCCACACTCATGGCGTCCGGAGTTCCACCTGAGCAAATGATATCACCCAGCGGTTGTGTGCTGATATATGGCGCATCGGTGAAGGTGATTTGAACGTTGTTGCTTTGCGCAGAACAGCCGGGAGATGATTGTGTGAGTGCGACAGCATAGGTGAATGTTCCAATGGCGGTGTTGTCGGGAATCAACGTGGGATCGAGCCCTGTGACAGGATTTCCATTCATCGTCCAGGCGTAGCTGTTGGTTCCGGATCCTCCGGTAACTACCGTAGTGAATGCATCAGGTGTAGCATTCTGACAGAGTTGCTGATCGGCCGAGACTACAATGGTTGGATCATTTACAACGAGTACGTCGCTAGTAGCAGTCGTGGCAGCATCGCATCCTAATCCATCAAATTCAACGACGGCGTAATAGAAGTAATGTGCGTTGCCCGAAGCATTTGTTGCAAGGTTTTGTGGGCTGTAGGTCGGTGTAGAAGCCACGAGTGTTCCGCCTGTGGTCGAATTGGTCGGGTTCGAAAACCATTCATAAGTGATGTTGCCTGTTCCGCCAATAACAGTGGCTTCAAGCACAGCTGCAGTGCCGCCTTCACACACGGTGTCTAGTGCCAATGGCTCAATGTCGATACTCGGGTCATCCGCAATGGTAACGGGTGTAAGTGCAGTGAAAATGCTACCGCATCCTCCCGTTAGAAACAGGATACGACCCATGTAGTAAAACTCACCGGCAACATCGGTTGGAGGGGTAAACGTGGGATTAGTTGCTAATGCAATGGGCAGAGTATCCAGCGCATTTCCGGTTGCCGAACTATACCATTGATAGGCGACTTGCGTCGATCCATTTTGATAAGCGACTGTAAGATCCGTGGCCGGTCCATCTTCGCACACAGCAAAGCCTATTGGCGTGGTGGTGAATGAAGGTCCTACAGTAATCTCCACATTAGCGATATCACTGATGGAGCTGCAGCCGGGTGATTGACCTGTGATGATGCAACGGTAGTCGGTATCACTTACGGTTGAGTTTTGTGGCGTTAGTGTGGCTGAAATTTGTCCTCCGATATCAACAAATGCATTCGCACCTGCTACAGAACTTTGCCATTGATACGTATATCCTCCTGAACCACCTGCAGCCACTACCTGGAGATTCTGAATATTAGCGCTGGTGCACAACGTCTGCTGCGGAAGAGGCTGTGTGGTTACGCTCGGGTCGGCAATGACGGCGATGGTATAGACGTCGGAGAAAATCGATGTGCATCCGCCTGCGGCGAGTGTAATTTCACAATAATAATAAGCGTTCTGCGGACTTGCTCCTGCGGCATTGAAGGTGAGTGCGGGAGGTGTATAGGCTGCCGTTGGCCCTGTATACACTTGTATTCCACCTGATGTGGTCGGTGTGTTGTTTGAATACCAGGTATAGGTTGGTGTTCCCGATCCACCTGAAAACGTTGGCAAAAGCGGTGCAGTTATTTGACCTCCGTCGCAGACTTCGAAATTGGCCGTAGTGGCCGTATTGATGGATGCACCGTTGGAGACTTCTACCGTCCAAATAGGTGTTGGTAGAAAGGTACAGCCACCGCTGGTGAATGTGAATTCCGCGTAGTAGTATGTTGTGCCCAAATATGCGGCGGTGGTTGGCGGAATAAAGGTCAGTCCAGTCTGACCAGGAATTTCTGTACCTCCGGTGTTTTGAGGTAGGTTGTTTTCATACCATTTTATGGTTGCGCCGGCCGTTCCGCCGCTATAACCCGCCGTGAATGGTGCTACAGTGGCACCAACGCAAACGCTTATAATCGCCGCGGAGCTGTTGATGGTAGGCGCAGGATTGACCACTACCGTTCCAATAGCACTCGTGCCGGAACATCCGTTATTGCTTTGTGTCACCGTGCAGAAGTAGTATTTGGTACCTGCAGCCGAAACGATTGGAGTGTATGTGTCGCTGTTTGTTCCAACAGGCGATGCAGGTGTTCCGGATATGACGTCGCTGCAGCTCCATTGGTAGGTGTAGCCAACCGCCGCCACTCCCGAAGATGCTGTTACCACCAAGTTGGTTGGTGTTGTTCCGGCGCAAATTGGATCAGGTGATGTAAGGCCACTCACAACAGGATCCGCGTTAATCGTAACACCAACAACGGTGCTCTCATCACTTCCGCACCCATTGCCATCAGATGTCATTTGCACTTTATAGTATTGAATGCCCGCGGTGTTTTGTTGCGGCGGTGAATACGATGTCGCGTTATTGCCGGCGATGGGTGTGAAGGCGGTGTTGTTGTTGATGGCATTGCCTGCAGACCACGAATAGGTGAGTGTGCCTGTTCCGCCGCTTGCAGTGGCAACGAGCGCAGAGGGTGTACCGCCAACACAAATGGCCTCGGGTGTGGTGGTAATGTCGATTTGTGGGTCAGCCACCACAACGACGTGGGCGAGCGAGGTAGAGAGTTGGCCACAACCTCCTACGGAGAACGTAGTGGTCAGAAAGTAATAAAGGTCGGAGGTGGCGTTAGCCGGGGGCGTATAGGTTATTGCCGTCTGCAGGTTGAGCGGCGTTGCACCAACGGTGCTTGGTGTAGTATTACTGTACCACTGATAAGTTGCTGCACCGGAGTAGTTCTGCACCACAGGTGTTATTACGGAAGGTGTTCCACCCACACACAGCGTTTGATCAGGAAGTGTTGCCGCATAGTTTGGACCCGCATTTACCGTTACTGTGAACGGGGCGCTGGCCGGCGAATTACATCCTGATACTGCCTGTGTCGCGATAACCTGGTAGGTGATAATTCCCGTGGCTGATGTTGGCGGATCGAAGGTGGCCAATGTAGCGCCGCCGATGTTGGTGAACGGACCGCCTCCCACGCTTTGTTGCCATTGGTAATTGATGGTTTGTGCGGGAACACCGCCTGTTGCCGTTGCAGATAAATCGGCCGCATTCGCACCCTGACAGTATGAAGCGGAGCCACCGGTGAAGGTAACGGTGGGCGGTGTGTATACATCGATGTGCACGAGTTCACTGTTATCACTAGCACATCCCAATTGACTTACTTGTACGAAGTAATAAATATCTGTTGATGCACTTGGGGGAAGGTATGTGTCACTTGTTGCACCGTTGATGATTGTAGGGCCGGCACCGGAGGGGAGATTACTGGAGTACCATTGATAGGTCGTGCCTGATCCTAAGCCATTGGTAACACTTGCAGTAAGCACTGTTGGCGTTGCGCCTGAACAAAGTGTTTGGGTGGAAGTAGTGATGCCTGCAGTTGGGGGCTGCACCACATTCACAGTGAAATTTTCAGAGGAGAAATTGGAGCAGTTTGGTGTAGTGAACGTAAGCACGCAGTAGTAGTAGGTGGTTGCGTTAACCGGTCCCGGAGGGTCGTAGGTTGCGCTGGTTGCGCCCGCTATGATAACACCCGCACCGGTTGTGGTCGCGCGCGAATACCACTGATAGGTTGGCAATGCAGCTCCGCCGCCCGTGTAGGACACGGTTATGGGACCCGGATTACCACCTGTACAAATTGTTTGAGCTGAAGAGGGGGGATCGATTTCAGGTGCCGGGAATACGGTGACAGTTTCGGTACATACATCTCCACAGTTGGTCATGGGCAGTCCCGTTTGCGGATTGACTGGATAGACCGTATGCTGAATGACGAAGTCGAGATTGGTATTGCTGGTGTTGGTGAAGGCAAAGGATGGGTTGGCTGCGGTGGAAGTCGTCGTATTAGACTGTCCTCCTGCGGGAACAACTACTGTCCATTGATGGGATAATGCTAAATCCACAAGGTTGCACTGCGGTGGATCCGATGTGTCTGTAGCTGTCACATTCAGCACCGAGCAACCGGATGATGGTGTTACGGTGAAATCACATACAGGGGGTTCGATGACACAGATGGTTTCGATATGTGTTGACTCATCAGGACAATTGTTTCCGATGTTTTTTGCATGAAGGGTTATTTGATAAGTATCTGGAATTGTAAATTGTAATTGCAGGTTGTTCGAACCGTTTGTCCAAGCGTTAGCACTGTTTGAGTTGCCTCCATTATTACCGGTTACGGTTCCATTGACAGCGCTCCAACCAATAGATGGAGATATTTCATAATAGAATGCACCACTATTGTTGCAACCTGCTGAAGTGACATTTGTTCCTGCAATGGTTGTGTTGGTTAACGTTGCAATGGTATTAGTGCAAATAAGTTCAGGTGCGGTAAAGTTTGCCTGTGGTGGAGTTGAAACACGGATTGGCCAGGCAGCACCGCCTGCCTCGCCACATGGATTCGCTGCGTTAAGTTGTGCGTAAAAAATGTTGTTGCTACCGGCAAAGGTGAAACCACAACTATTCTGAGTGTATGTATGGGTATAGGATGATGGTATTGTATTCTGGTCAAAATAAACGGTTTCACTTCCATCACCGAAGAACAATTCGTATTGAGTTCCAAGAGGATTTTGAGCCACGTTGTCTAATAAGATAGTGACTGTATACGGGGCGCACCCAATTCCATCGTCGCCATCTATCTCGGGTTGCGGAGTATCAGGCTGAGAACCTATGAATACTGGATACGTATTCGTAGAATAACATGTGGAGGTTTGTCCTGTTAGAACTAGATTGAATATTCCATTCGTGTAGGTGTGAGCTAGGTTTGCTCCGTTATTCCAGCTGTCTGAATTTGTTGTGAATGGTGCGGTTGCATCACCCCATGCTATGGAATAGGAGTTGATGATGTCTTGATTTTCTGAAGTGTTGTTTATGTAAATAGTCTGATTGCAAAAGTCATCGGTACAGCATGTAAGCCAATTTTCAAAACCCGGAATGATAGAGAAGTTGTTGCTGCCAAGTTCTGGTATTATAGCGTTGACACTGAGGACATCTGTGACAGAACAAGAACCGATAGTTGCCGTAATGGTGTAATCACCTTCATTGCTAGCGCTGAGGTTGTTGATGGCGGGAGGATTTTGTATGCTCGCGGAATAGCCATTAGGGCCGCTCCATGAATATGTCGCGGTTAGTCCAAGGTTGTTAGAAATAGTTCCTGCTAAGTCGAGAGTGCCATTTCCATTAACGCATATGTTGGTAGTATTGGATGATATGTTGACCCCAAAATTCGCCGGCATCACATTCACCTGTACGGTAGCGTTTTGGGTGCAACCGGCTGGTCCTGTAATGGTCACGTTGTATGCGGTAGAAGCGGCTGGACTAACTGTGGGACTTGCGGCGTTGGCCGGTGTTGCATTGGTCCAATTATACGTTGGATTATTGCCGAATGAATTGCCTAAAACCATTCCTGTTCCCAGAGCTACCGAGCCACCTGCACAAATGGTGAATGGACCTCCTGCAGTTACAGTGCACTGCGCCAAGCCGTCAACTCCTTGCGTGGCAATACTTAAAAGGAGGATACAATAACGAAAGGAAACCATCCTGCAAAGCAGGTTGCGCCAAGAACACCTCAAGAAGTGGGGAAGGCTGTGCGTCAAGTTTTTCGTTTTCAGTTGCGGGTACAAGGATAGTAATACTAAGCGAATTACACAAGAAAATCAACTTAATGTAAATACGCAATCTGGTTGAACGAGAAACGAACGGAAGGGTTACGAACCGAAATTAATTTTTTCCGGTCGTCTTTTGGGCTTGCATTAAGGCGATGACTTCCTGTTGCTGTTGCGACTTTTGCATGTCGTGCTCAATCCACTTGTTGAGTTGATTGACCAAATCCTGGATCTGATGCTGCAATTCACTGATGGTGCGGTTTTGAGCCGAAATCATTTCGAACAACTCCGATGACGGTTGCATTTCACGACCGGCATGCTCGTAGTCTTCCGACTGCGCGGCGATGTCCATGATGGAACTCAGGCTCTCACCCTGTTCGTGCAAATACACCAACCGCAATAAATCCACACCCAGCAGCTTGTTGAACTGCATGATCATTCCCGGACGCATACTGCCCGCCAGGATACGCTGATTGAAGTTGGAGGGGGAAGTATCCAACTCAAGAGCAACCTGACGTTGCGACAGATTCTTCGCGTCTAGCAGGGCCATCACCACTTTACTGAACGCCTCTCTCTGCTTTGACTCCATTTTCATAATGGCAAATGTGGCGATAAATAATGATTTGGCTATCAATAATATGTGTTTAAAAGTGACAAAAATAGCCATCAAATGCAGCAATAATTTGTAAAAAGTGGAAGTCTTATGCTTTGCTCCTACTTTTTATGTAACCCAATTGCCTGTTCTCCGTTAGAACGTTGAATTTATTGTATTTCATAAAGAAAAAGACAAATGAGCGTAAATTCACTGCGGTTCAAACTAACCTGTCTGACAATGATGAATAAATTCTCTCCTTTCATTACGGCTGTGCTCTCTTGCTGTGTGTTTTGTTCAGTAAGCAGCGTCATGAAGGCTCAGACCACTTCGTACAAGCTTACCTCAAAGGAAAAGGCATTCATGTGCCCATTTCTCACCCCGGTATTCATGAACGAGTTAACTAAGGCCGGGGCAGAGGATATGCATAAAGATGATAAACTCATAATCCATTTCGACGTGCCTATGACGTCATCGCTGGATTCGGTTAAGGTTTATAGAATAGCTGGCGAAGTAGGATTTCTCCCTTCTTTTTTTACCCTTGAAAAAACTGAAAAATGATACGTCTTTGCATTTTCACGGCTCTTTGGCTATGTGTGAGTGTAGGTTCAATCGCTCAAGACAATACTTTCTTCAGGAAGTTTAATCTATCGGGAATGCAAGGAGGCTTGCAATTGGAGGCTACCGCCGATGGAGGCTTTATAGCAACAGGTCAGCACCAGGACAATGGCAGCGCAGGCAGCTGCGATGTTTACGTCTATCGAGTTGACGCCTGTGGAAATAATCTTTGGTATAAGTTGATTGGCAATGGTGATGGTGAGGGAGGGAAGTCGATCAAACAAACTGCCGATGGCGGATACATCGTGGCATGCCATTATGCAGGAATTGGGGCTTTGATTCGCATGAACGATGCAGGCGATGTGCTTTGGTCGAAAGCATATTCCGGCACGCAGTGGGTTTTTTACGCTGATGAAACCGCGAACGGGGATTTTATTTGTCTTGCCCATGTCACTGGAAGTTTGTACGCCATGCGAACAACCTCCACCGGTGATGTAATCTGGTCCAAACGGATTGATGGTATGGGTTCAATGGGTTATTACATCGATGAGTTACCGAATGGCGATTTCATATTCACTTCGACCTATGAAATCTTCGGTAAAGACATGGGGGTGGGGCGAATATCAGCTAACGGTAATTTTATTTTCGGTAAGACATACGGAGGAAGCGGGTACGGTGATAGCGACCATACAAATTTTTCATGTAAGGGTTTGTTGGTCGATAACGGCAGTGCAATGGTTGTTACCTCTCCCACCTATGTTGGAAGTGGGGGTGAGGATATCCTTTTGATGAAGGTCTCAACAATGGATGGTAGTGTTATTTGGTCTGAATCTTTCGGTGGTGGCGGATCAGATCAATCCCGCGATATTACGCTTCATCCGCACGGTTATGCTATTGTGGGTAACACGAATTCATTCCCCGTAAGTGCTAGCTCAAATCCGGATACACTCTCCCAGGACATGGGCGAGCGTGATGTGTTGCTTTTGAATGTGGACTTTGACGGTAATTTAATTTGGGCAAGAACGTATGGAGGAAATTATCGCGACCGTGGAATCGGTGTAAGTTACAATCTAGACAATGGTTTTACCATGTCGGCTTTTTCCAACTCTTCCTTTTTTGGTGTATCCGGCGATTCTATGGATCCGATTTTTATTAAAACGGATAGTCTTGGATTAGTGACTTGTCAGGTTCATACTCCTCCGATTATGCATACAAACTTCAATGTGGCAGTCAGTGATGCAGGTGGACTATCTGATTATGTTATTTCCGCATATGATTTGAATCCTGTCATTAATGACTACACACCAAATGACACCTATTTGTGCCAGTCATGTTATACGGAGCCGATTTATAATCCATCGGATACCATTGTTTGCGTTAATGAACAAGTAAACTTCATTAATACTACTTCTGTTGGTTTGACGTGCTTTCAGAACTGGGAAATTGAAGGGCAAACTTTCAGTGGCGAACTGGATACACTAACCTATTCTTTCGATGCGCCGGGTTTGTACGAAGTGGTGCTTTACTCTACCTGTGGTGCGAATGATAATGTTTTTACAACGAATATTCATGTATATGAAACTACAGCAGCGGTATTAAGTGTATCCGATTACAATGGTTTTGAAGTGTCCTGTTTTGGAGCTGATGACGGTGCTATAGAGGTCACCGCATCGGGAGGTTATCTGCCCCCAGGCAGTTCCTACCACTGGCAATGGTTGGGCCCTTATCCGAACCAATCGTCGATAGACCAATTGACTGCAGGGGAATATGTTTTAATAGTAACCGATACAGAAACTTGTGCTGACACGTTGGCCATTGAGTTAAACGAGCCAACGCTTCTCACCGCTGATGCTTCGGTAATTTCTGATTATAATGGATACCATGTAAGTTGTTTCAATCTGAGTGATGGCGAGGCGGATGTCATTGCAGCAGGTGGAGTGGCACCTTATAGTTACAGTTGGTCCGCCGGTTCCGTTGCGACAACGGTTTCCGGCCTGAGTGCCGGTACTTATTCGTGCACGGTTATCGATGATAACAATTGTGAGGCAACCGATCAGGTGAGTTTGAACCAACCCGATGCTTTGCAAGGCCAAATAACATTGGTGTCGAATTACAATGGATACGAAGTGAGTTGTTTCGGTGCGTCTGATGGACAGGCTGTTTTTAACGCCTCCGGAGGTGTAATGCCCTATTCTATTGTGTGGAATAATCAGCCCTATCTGCTTGGTGCCACGATAACCGGACTGTCTCAAAGTAATCTAAATTTTGAGCTTATAGATCTTAATGGATGCACAGAGCAATTAACGGCAGTCATTACTCAACCGCCATTACTTTCTCTTGTAACAGATGTGCTCAGTAATTATGGCGGATCAGATGTTTCGTGCCCCGGTGCTGCCGATGGTCAATGTATTGCTATTCCTTCGGGAGGCGTTCTGCCTTATCAATATGAATGGGAGGATGGTTCGTCGCAGGATGTTTCCGCAGACACCCTAACGTCGGGGAGTTACTCTGTGATCGTAATGGATGCAAATGGATGCTCAGTGCATGACGAAGTTGTGATTGAAGATCCTGAGCCTATAGCATTGATAGCTCAAATTACCTCGAACTATAATGGTTATCAGGTCAGTTGTTTTGGTGCTAACGATGGCTTAGCTGCTGCGCAGGCTAGCGGTGCGATTGCTCCTTTTACCTATTGGTGGTCGAACGGATCAACCCTCCCAACGGCAAGTGCGTTGCATGCCGGTTTGGTAACCGTATTCGCAACCGATAACCACAATTGTGATACAGTTTCCGTTCAGTTGGAATTGAATCAGCCCGATAGTATTCGATTGAGTAATTACACTATTTCTGATTACAATGGATTCGGTGTGTCTTGTCCGAATAGTGCAGATGGATCACTGGAGGCCGAAATCGCCGGGGGTGTAATGCCCTATAATTACAGTTGGTCAAATGGTAACGCCTCTGCTGCGTTATCCAATCTTTCAGCAGGTGAATACACACTTGCTGTGACGGATTTGAATAATTGTGTAAAGTATTTTTCCTTCAATCTAACTGAATCAGATTCACTTTCCATACAAGCACTGATTTTGCCGGATACCTGTTTAAGGGAAGTTGGTAGTATACTGTTGACCCCGAGTGGTGGAGCAGGAAATTTGGCGGCTTCAATGAATGGCGAACCCGTGGATGAAATGAATTGTTGCCTAATCAGTGGTGCATACACAGTGCGACTTATTGATGCTAATGGCTGTGTTCTGCAAGAGTCTTTAAATGTGTCCAATGTTCCAGGACCGGTTGCTGATTTTTCTTTAAGTGCTCCGCCCTATTGCTCCGGCGAAACGGAAATTAGTTTTTACGATAATTCAGAGGGTCAAGTTGTTAAGTGGATTTGGTCTTTTGATGATGGTAGTCTAGAATCAGGTAAGGACGTTAATCACTTGTATAAGGAACCGGGTGTATATCAGGCGAGCTTATCTGTAACCGATATCAATCAATGCGTGGATGCAGTAACGACTCCGATTATCGTTAATCCTGAATTACGCGTGTTTATTCCCAATTCATTTACACCAGATCAAAATGGCCTAAATGAAGGCTTCTTTCCCGATGGAAGTAGCATCACCTCGTATGATATGATCATCTATAATCGATGGGGTGATATCGTTTTCCGTTCTTCACCGGAAACACCTAAATGGAACGGTTCTGTGGATAATGCGAATTTGAGCTCTGAAGACGGTGTCTATGCCTACCGTATAATTATTTATGGTAATTGTGAAAGCAGAGAGGTCAACGGCCACATACTATTAATCCGGTAAATTGAGTTGTTATGGAATAAGGATGGTATCACTTTCTCTCGAAATGGACCCAAGCGAAAATGAATGAACGCATGAAGTTTTCCAATGAGAATTGAAGGAGAGGGAACTTTCTTTTCAATTCATTGACCCATCCGAAAACGACCTGTTAGAAAACCAATTTCATTATTGGATGAGCAGTCTGTGATATGTTAGCTTGACTCTATCGCACTTCATCCCGACACATAGCAGCTACCTTTGCGTCATGCCCCAAGCCTCAAAGACATCAAACGTCGGAGTCGCTCAGCAGGTTGCGGTTGCCGCCTGGTTCACCGCCCTGTGCAGCCTTCCGCTGTTGCGCTTCGGTTCGGCGCTGGATGCCCATTGGACATCCGCCTGGCCCGCCCTCATAGCGCTTGTTGTGATTGGCTTGACATCTCGCATGCTCGTGGTGTCGGCCAAGTTTCTTTGGATATCGACTGCTTATCTGGTCCTCACGGCAGTTCAATTCTTCTTGGGAAAAGAAAGCTACAATGAAGATGTCCTGCTTCTGATGTCCTTTCTCCTGCTGCTGTCCCTGCAGCCGACAGCTGCGTTGCGAAATCAGCGGGC